>Ga0325402_1001132_pt1 | contig 21133 bp, 22 predicted proteins | sample PopdelMetagenome_22_FD_207212 | JGI IMG/M metagenome (GOLD analysis project Ga0325402, IMG submission 207212) | Populus deltoides microbial communities from Bellville, Georgia, United States - Xylem-PdKOR-R3 | ecosystem: Host-associated > Plants > Phyllosphere > Stem > Wood/Secondary xylem...
GGTTGGATATGGTGTTGGGAGTTCATTGGCTTGAACAATTGGGTACGGTGGTTTGTGATTGGAAAGAATGACAATGGCATTTTTGTGGAAGAACCAGCATCATCAATTAGAAGGAATTGACAACCAATCAATTCAGCTGATAAAATTTAAAGCAATTTCAAAAGAGATGAAACATGGCAATTCAATATTTGCTGTTTGTCTACAAGCGGCCAGGGAAGATATGCCTCAAAGCACTCAACCAGACATACAGCAATTGTTACAAGAATTTGAGGACATCTATCAGGAACCAAAGCAGCTTCCACCACAAAGGGAAATAGCTTACCACATCAATCTTAAAGAGGGGACTAAGCCAACTGATGTCCGGCCATACAGGTATGCCTACTTTCAAAAAGCTGAAATGGAAAAACAAGTTCATGACATGTTAAAATTGGGGCTAATAAGGTCTACCACAAGTCCATTCTCTTATCCTGTTTTGTTAGTTAAAAAAAAAAAGATGGAAGTTGGCGTTTCTGTACCGACTATAAAGCCCTTAATGTTGTCACCATCAAGGATAGATTTCTTATTCCTACCGTGGATGATATGCTTGATGAACTATATGGGGCATCTTTCTTTACTAAACTTGATTTAAGATCCGGTTATCACCATGTACGGGTAAATCCATTAGACATTCACAAAACTACCTTTCGTACATATAATGGTCATTATGAATATTTATTTATGTTGTTTGGCTTATGTAATGCCCCTTTAACAGTTCAGGCTGTTATGAATTCCATATTTCGCCCATATCTTCGCAAATTTGTGTTAGTGTTTTTTGATGATATTTTAATCTATAGCCCCAATTGGATCATGCATCTTAAACATGTTAAAAAAGCTTTTGAAATATTACGGCATCATAAATTGTTCCTCAAGCTTAGCAAATGTGTATTTGGCCAACATGAAGTTGAATACTTGGGTCACATTGTAACTTCCCAAGGTGTCAAGGCTGACTAAGGGAAAATTCAGACTATGCTTAATTGGCCTCGACCCACTACCGTTTCTGACTTGCCTTACAGGTTATTACAGAAAGTTTGTCCGCAATTATGGAATCATAGTTCAGCCACTCACCAACCTTTTTAAAAAGGGACTCTTTAGATGGACAGATGAAGCAGATGCGACATTCAATGCTTTAAAGCAAGCAATGACTTCTACTCCTACACTTGCTATGCCTAATTTTCATGAACCATTTGTCATTGAATCTGATGCTTCAGGTGCTGGCATTGGGGCAGTGTTAACTCAGCAAGGGAGACCCATCGCATTCATGAGCCAAGCATTGGGGATCACTAAGCAATCATGGTCTACCTATGCTAAAGAAATGTTTGCCATTATTCAAGATATTCGCACTTGGCGTCCTTACTTGTTTGGCAGAAAATTCTATATCCACACTGACCACTGCAGCCTTAAGTATTTGATGGAGCAGCGCATAGTGACACCAGAACAACAGAAGTGGGTGTCCAAATTATTGAGGTATGATTATGAGATAATTTACAAACCGGGAAGGGAGAATTCCGTTACTGATGCTTTATCAAGGGTAATCGGCAACCCTAGCCTCAATACTCTTTTTGTTCCTCAAACATCTTTGATGCAGGCACTCAAGGATGAAGCCAACCAGCATCCATACATGGTCCGAATTGGCAAGCTTGTAATTGAACATCCGGGAGCTCCCTATAAATGGCCGAATGGTTAGGTATGTTACAACAACCGTGTAATCATTCCTCCTAATTCCTCTCTTGTCCAACAACTATTACAGGAATTCCATGATTCACCATATGGAGGCCATTCTGGGGTATTAAGAACATACAAGCGATTGGCACAACAATTCTATTGGCCATCAATGCATAAGGTGATTCAACAATATGTAGCCTCTTGCACTATTTGCCAGAAGAATAAAGCCGACACTTTATCACCATTGCCCATTCCTTGTCAAGTATGGGATGACATCACCATGGATTTTATTGAAGGGTTACCGCCATCTAACTGTAAAAGCACTATTTTTGTGGTCGTAGACCGCTTAAGTAAATCAGCTCATTTTTTGGCTTTATTGCATCCTTACACGGCAAAAATGGTAGCTGAAAAATTTGTGGAAGGAATTGTCAAACTTCATGGCATGCCAAAGTCAATTATTAGTGATAGAGATCCTATTTTCATAAGTCATTTTTGGCATGAATTCTTCAAAATGTCAGGTACAACGCTGCACATGAGCTCCGCCTATCATCCCCAAACCGACGGTCAATCTGAGGTGGTTAACAAGTGTGTTGAGCAATATCTTCGATGTTTTGTTTCTCAACAACCTCGCAAATGGAATTCTTTTCTTTCTTGGGCAGAATTTTGGTACAACACTACATACCACTCGTCTATTGGGATGACAGCTTTTCAAGCTATCTATGGGAGACCACCACCGAGTATTCCGAATTATCAAGTTGGAGCATCTTCTGTGAATGAGGTGTACCAAACAATCGTATCTCGCAATACCATTTTACAACAGCTCAAAATAAATTTACATGCAGCAGTTAATCGAATGAAACAAGTGGCTGATTCAAAAGGAAGGGACGTGGACTTTCAAGTGGGGGATTTGGTCTTCCTTAAACTCCATCCTTATCGCCAGCAATCTATGTTTAGGAGACCATATCAGAAGTTGGCTAGTCATTTTTATGGTCCGTACAAAATTGAAGAAAAGGTGGGAAAGGTAGCTTACAAACTCCAATTACCTGCAGGTGCTCGACTTCACCCTGTTTTTCATGTTTCACTGCTTAAGAGGCAAGTAGGGGAGTCCAATACCTCTAGCATTGACCTGCCGCCCATAAATGATGATGGTGAGATTGTTATGGAACGTGAAGCTATTTTAGATACTAGATGGGTGAGGAAAGGGTCTAGTTTTGTTGAAGAAAGCCTTCTTCAGTGGAAAAAACTTCCAAAAGAAGATGCAACTTGGGAAAGTACACAGGAACGGCGAGATAAGTATATAAACTTGAACATTGAGGACAAGGTTCTACTTAAAGATGGGAGCAATGATAAACCAAGAAGATCAAATAGAGTGCCCATCAAAAATCCAAGATATGGGGGTTAAACAAGGATCAGTTTGCATGGGACATCAGCGTGTGACCTGGAGATTATGACTTAAGATTTGCATTAGTTGTTATTGCTGTTATTTTGCCTAGGAATCGGTCAATAAGTTAGAAAGAATAATTCCATTAGTAATGGCTATTTTATTGTCAACTAGCCGTTCCACTCCCTTTTAATTAGGGAAGTAGTTGAGTCTTTTTTTGTATTTAAACTTTGTTTCCAGTAAGCAAGGAATAAGAAAAGAATTACAAGGTTTATTCTCACCTCAAGCAGAGTATATTTTACACTTTTCTTTAAATAGCTTTAATTGGGACCTATCAAAATAGTTCTTGAAAAATTAACCCTAATGGACCCCTTATGTGGACTTATATGAGCTCCACTCAAAACTGACCCAAAACTCTAAACTAAAAAGCTCATAACTTATTCCAAACAAGTCTTAGATCCTAACTGAAAACAAAGTATTCATTAAGCCCAAACATAAAAGAAAATAATAAAAATGACTAACTCGTCATTAAATACCACCGACCCTTCTTTCCTTATGTAGCTAGGATTAATAAGGAATCCTTATAAGAAAAGGATTCTGAAACATTAATGAATCCTTGCCACACTTGGAAATTATATTGCAGCTTATTAAAGATCCTTGTGGAACTACGAAATTCCTAAAACAAGCTCCCACATCCTTGTAAGAAAAGGATCTTTGCCAAATAAGAAGTCCACAAGTCAAAAGGAAGTAAATAACAGAATTCGTATAGCCTGTTCGGACCTATATTACAAGTCCTTTCTGAATGTGGATTCTCCTAATAATGTACCCCAACATAGACAAACAACTCTGGAATCTTCTGGTAATGTTTCAGCTCGATCCAACGGTTGGATTTGAAGTTATGCTTAATAGCGTAAAATTGAATGGTATAAAATTTTACGCCAAAATCCGAATCTGACCTTGCTTGGTTCGTATCACAAGGCTGAACCATATCAACCAAACTTAGGGTAAGTTGCATTTTTTTTACAATATTTTACTCACACATCCTAGAATTACATGTTTACAAACCATATAAATTTAAAATTTAGCAATTATTTAAAAACACAAACACACACAAAATTCAAAAACTTGTGAAATGGTCCTTTCAAAGGTTGGAAATAGGTTGGAGAGATTGCTGGGAACTCAAAAGGCATACTGGAATTTTGGGACTACTGAAACAGTGGCCGCAGGTTTCCACCACACGCAGCCATCACTGGTAGAGACAAAAATAGGTGGATCTGAGCGATATTTCCTCCTTTTTCTTCCTGTGTTTTTGGTGAATATCATTGTCACCTGTAAAAGGAATAAAACGTAAGAAACAATTGATTTTTTTTCTCTTTATGGGTCTCTTTCATAGTTTTTTTTTAAAAAACTTTTTGGTTGTTTCAACAACCAATAATAGAAAAAAGGTGCAATGGAATGAGATGGTGCTGAGAGAAGTAAGGAAGTTGTCGTGGATGGTGGAGATAGTTAATGGTGGTTATTGTTTTGGTCAGTTAAGAGAGGAGAGACCGTGAGCTATGCTGTGAGTCTAGTGAAAGGAGGCGACGTTGATGTCGTTGTTGCCTCATGGGTGATGAGAGGCTGACAATGCTGCCACAAGGAAAAGAGAAGTAAGAGGAAGTTGTTGTGTTGTCTTAGTTACTGTTTTGCTGATGGTGAAGCTATTGAGGAGTGGCTGATGATAGTTAGAGGTCGTGAGGAGAGAAAGGTTATCTTGTATGTTTTGTTTTGATTTTATGGTTTCAAGTGTTTTTAGGTAACTAAAGTGATGAAAAAGGGAGAGATGGAGGTCCTGGTTATGGTAAAAAAAAGGAAGGTGTTAGTGGCTCTGCTACTTTGGGAGAGGAAAGGGTTTGGCTTAATCTGAAATGGCCCATCTCCTTATGGCTGTAGCTTTGATTTTCTATGGGCCGAAAATCTCTCCTTGCGCATATACACCCAAAACCCAATTGCGGGGCTGAAAGACAACATGATTGCGCCCCCTTATGGGCTTTGGTCCCATACACACGGTTCCTCTTTTCAATCTATTGCCGCACAAGATTACTTGTGGCAAAACCAGATTTGAGGAGAGAGAGAGAAAAGAGAGAAAGAGAGAGAGTGTGGTGCTGCGGAGCTACATCTACTCCGTCCACCGTTGGATTGTTCTCATTTCTGACTATTTGTTCCTTCCAACCTTCTCTCAACATTGACTGAACGGATCTGTTATCCAATCAACAAGTAAGAGATATTGATCTCGCAATATTTCTACTATTCTGCATTTTCAGTTTTGGAACTATGGAGAAGTGGTGAAGTTGCAGCATAGTGAATGGATTTTCTTCATCATTTCTCTTATGGCTGTTATAGACATGAAGGCCTTTGCCATATGTGAAGATTAAATCATAGTTCTTTGGAAAAAGTTTCATTTTTCTTGCTAGTTTCAGAGTGGTTTGTTGTAGCTTGATCTCCTTTGTTCACTGTTGGATCGTTACCATTTTTGAGTATGTTGTTCTTCGGAACCTACTCTACATCTTGACCGAACGGATCATTGTTACAATCAGTGTGCTGGGAGATAATGGCCTCGTAATTCTGTAATTCTCTTCGTCCTTCATGAACTAATCTGCATCTTGTTGTTTATAAGATTAGGTTGCTGTTATTTCTGAGCTTAGGTTGCTTCTTGGACTCAGTTTATCTTCTTAAAATTTTGTTCTCTCTAGTATTTCTATGCTACCATAATGTCTCTATGTTCTTCTGTGGAAAATGTTCCAATGGTTAGCTCTAACATTGAACAACACAATCAAGTTAAGTCTGGACATACATTAAGATTAGAACTGCAAGATATGTTGAATAGCCATGGGATGAGGATTTCTCAGTTTCAAGCTGATTCTGATGTTAGCATAGAGAAACACTCTAGTGTCCAAGCTTCTAATGTTTTTCCAGAAATGAACCATGTGTTGGGTTCTAAAGTTGATGAGGTGAAGGTAGGGTCTCATCAACAAGAACAACTAAAACTTAGACCCAAATTGGATTTTTTAAATGCTTTGAAGGGTTCTGATGTTGATGACAATGAGGGTAGCAAGACCCTTGGCATTAGTTCAGTCCGTAATCTGCACTTTGCTCCCCCTACTATGACTAATGGTCGTGTGACAGTAGCTCCTCCACTTGATGTGTTTGAAGATGGCTGTGAATTTTGGAAATCCACCCTAGTTGGTCATTTTGTGGGGCAGAAATTATCATATCCCGTGGTTAATTCTATTGCAAAAAGAATATGGGGCTCTTAGCATTAGTTCAGTCCGTAATCTGCACTTTGCTCCCCCTACTATGATTGATGGTCGTGTGACAGTAACTCCTACACTTGATGTGTTTAAAGATGGCTGTGAATTTTGGAAATCCACCCTAGTTGGTCATTTTGTGGGGCAGAAATTACCGTATCCCGTGGTTAATTCTATTGCCAAAAGAATACGGGGCTCCTACGGTCTATTAGAAGTTTTGTCTTTGGATAATGGTTTCTTCATCTTCACTTTTGATTTTGTCGATCATGCCACTAATGTGCTGGAAAGAGCCCCGTGGCACATGGCAAACATGCCTTTGGTGCTTAAACGTTGGCAACCGAACATGCAATTTTTGAAAGATGATTTGGCCAGAGTTCCGGTATGGGTTAGGCTGTATAATGTCCCTCTCGAGTATTGGACTATTAAAAGGCTTAGTTACGCAAGAGTTTGCGTTGAGATAGATGCTTCGAAGACGTTGGTTAAGGAATATGATCTTCATTGTCCAAATGGGTTATTCATAACAATTTCAGTTGAGTACGAATGGATACCGTCGAAGTGCAGTAATTGCAATGTCTTTGGTCACACCACAGCGCTATGTGCTACTAATAACATTGATAATCTCAAAGTGGTGGCAAAGGATAAGAGGAATCTAGGAGCTATGAACTCTAAATCTGTGGTAACAAGCAGAATCAGTTTCAGTGGCAGGTAGTTGGTAAACGAAACAAGGGTTCTATGAGTGGGGAGAATGCTCCCTTGGCATCTAAAGTGGGTAATTGTAATGAGAATGGTTGTTCAACATCTGGTATACATATGTCTGATTGTAATATGAATGATCATGCGACATCAGATGTGCGCAATGCTGCTTGTCATGAAAATGAAAATCCTTCCTCTCCTCTTGTCTTGAAGAGTTTACGAGAAGACATGAAACAGGAGCAAGGGGCTGCAAGTACTGCTTTAGATCAAGATATGGACGCAATGGGAGGTGATACAGATGGGGAACGAACCAATGCTATATTAGCTACCAATATCAGAGGTTTGTACTCCTCTCTATTTTCCTATGATTATTGGATGTTGGAATATTAGAGGTTTGAATGATCCTATAAAGCATTCAGAATTGCGTCGGCTCATCCACCAAAAGAGGATAGCTCTTTTTGGTCTGGTTGAAACTCGAGTTAAAGACAAGAATAAAGATCATGTTTCTCAACTTCTTCTGTGTTCTTGGTCCTTCTTGTATAATTGATGTTGGAATATTAGAGGTTTGAATGATCCTATAAAGCATTCAGAATTGCGTCGGCTCATCCACCAAAAGAGGATAGCTCTTTTTGGTCTGGTTGAAACTCGAGTTAAAGACAAGAATAAAGATCATGTTTCTCAACTTCTTCTGTGTTCTTGGTCCTTCTTGTATAATTATGATTTCTCTTGTTGTGGTCGTATTTGGGTTTGTTGGAATGCTGATACGGTGAAGGTGGATGTTTTCGGAATGTCAGACCAGGCTATTCATGTTTCTGTCACTATATTAGCAACCAATATCAGTTTCAATACTTTAATTATTTATGGAGACAATAATGCTTCCTTACGTAAGGCATTATGGTCTGATATAGTGAGTCGTAGTGATGGATGGGAGTCAACCCCGTGGATTCTTATGGGTGACTTTAATGCTATCCGCAACCAGTCGGACAGGTTAGGAGGGTCTACTACGTGGGCTGGTACTATGGACAGATTGGATACATGTATTCGAGAAGCGAAAGTAGATGATCTTCGGTATTCAGGTATGGATACAATGGCTTAGCTTGGGGGATCAGAATACTAGCTACTTTCACAAATCAGTAAATGGAAGACAGAATAGAAATAAGCTTCTATCACTTACAAGAAGGATGAAGAGGTTGTCGAAGGACACGAGGCAGTCACATCAGAAGTAATTGCATACTTCCATCGTGTGTTAGGAGTGGATCAGATGCCTAGGGTTCTGAACGAGGAAGTGATGGAATCAACAATTAACTTGAAACTGTCTTCAACGCAACAGCATGTACTCACACAAGATGTAACAAGGGAGGAGATTAAACATGCTATGTTTAGTTTAAAGAACAACAAAGCCCCTGGTCCGGATGGCTTAACGCAGGTTTCTTCAAAAGAATGTGGCACATAGTTGAGGAAGATGTAATCAACGCTGTTAGATCCTTCTTTCAGAATTGTAGAATGCTTAAAGAAATGAATGCTACATCCATTGCCCTTATTTCTAAAGTTGCTAATCCTATAAGGTTGACAGATTTTCATCCTATATCTTGCTGCAATACAGTGTACAAATGCATCGCTAAGATTCTACCTGGGAGAATCAAAGGTGTTTTGCCATCCTTAGTTGGTCCATATCAGACTGCTTTTATCTCAGGACGGAGAATCAGTGATAACATTCTTTTATCTCAGGAACTAATGAAAGGCTATCATAAATCTACGGGACCTGCTCGTTGTGCTATGAAGGTAAATCTGATGAAGGCTTATGACTCTATCTGGTGGGATTTCGTTGATGCCATGTTAATAAAAATGGGATTTCCTCGAACAGTAACTGATTGGATCATGATCTATGTTACATCATGTCAATTCTCTATCAACATCAATGGTGAGCTTGCAAGTTACTTTCAAGGGGGGAGAGGGCTGAGACAAGGTGACCCACTATCTCCATATTTGTTTGTTCTATGTATGGAAATCCTTTTGGGGCTGCTCCGCAAGATGAGTGCCGATCAAAACTTTCAGTTCCACTGGAGATGCAAGAAGGACAAAATTTCTCATCTTTGTTTTGTAGACGACTTGATGATTTTTAGCAAAGGGGATGTAAACTCAATTCATATGATCAAAACTGTACTCACTGAGTTTCAAGATCCATCAGGTCTGTATCCAAATCCAAACAAAAGTGACATCTTCTTGAATGGTCTGTTAGATGTTGAGAAAGAACAGATTATTCATATTCTTGGGTTTAGAAAGGGGGAGTTTCCTATGAAATATTTGGGATATCTCTTATCTCATCCAGACTGAAGGCTGTCTATTGTAAGGGCCTCGTGGATCGACTCACCTCTAAAGTTCAACACTGGACTTGTAGAACTCTCTCGTATGCAGGATGAGTACAACTTATTAATTCAGTTTTATTTTCCATCCAGGTCTATTGGGCATCTCTTTTCCTCTTACCTGGGCAAGTAATAAAAAGTGTTGAGCAAATTATGAGATCCTTTCTTTGGTTAGGTTCAGATATCAGAACTACTAGGGCTAAAGTGGCTTGGGAACAGGTATGTCTTTCAAAAAAGGAGGGGGGGCTAGGAATAAAAAGGATAACAGAATGGAACAAGATTGCTTTGTTGAAACACACATGGAACCTGTGCAATGACTCAGATGGCTCAATCTAGTCTACTTGGATTAGATCCAATCTGTTGCGAGGTAGGAATTTCTAGACAATCAAGGCGCCGGAGAATTGCTCTTGGGCTTGCGGGAAAGATCCTAAAGCTCAGATCATTAGAGCATGGCCAAAGATGCAGTACATCATAGGAGATGGCATGACAACCTCTCTATGGTTTGACAATTGGCATCCTCACAGCCCCCTGGCGAATTCTTACGGTGAAAGATTCATCTACGATTCAGGTATGAGAAATAACGCGAGGGTAAATGTGCTGATTAGTAACTCAGAATGGAGAGTCCTTACCACTCAATCTATTGGCTGGCACCCCATTATAGAAGCTATTCCTTCCAATCCTAAGATGGGGCAGAAGGATGAGATTGTGTGGTTGGATTCACCAAATCATAGATTCTCGGTCAAAGTAGCTTGGGAGCAACTAAGATTTCATAATCAGGTTGTTGAATGGCATGACATTGTGTGGTTCAAGAATGTTGTTCCAAGACATTCCTTTCTTCTATGGGTGGTTATCCAACAAAAGCTCACAACATAGGATAGACTTCATCGGTTTGGTATACATCGTCCCAATCAATGCTCACTCTATCACCGCAAAAATGAAGATCATAACCACCTATTCTTTGAATGCTCCTATACTAAAGCGATATGGTGGCATGTTTGTGACACATGCGACATTCCAAAAATGACGAAAGGGTGGGAGGAATGGATTCGATGGGCAACTATTACGTGGCATGGTAAAATTTTCATCAATTTTTCTCGTAAATTGGGTTTCGCGGCTACAGTGTATTATATCTGGCAAGAACGGAATGCAAGGATATTTGCAGGAAATGTCTAGAACTCCAAATTTGGTCTTGGATCAAATAGAATGTATCATTCGTGAAAAGCTTGATTTGATGAGGAACGCTCTCCCAACAGATGAAAACATAAGGATCTAAAGCGCTTGGAGGGTCAATAATATAGACTCTTAAATTGATATTTAGCTGGTTGTATTGGTATCCCTAACAAGTCTATTTAAGTCGAAGTGTTCTGCTTTGTGGCTTCCTGTAGCCATTTGCTGTTTTATGTTTTCGTGCACATTGTAAATCTGGGGTATGCCCCTTATATTCTTTGTATATTCTTCTTTTAATATATCTGTCAACTTACCAAAAAAATAACTTGATCCAAACAAGACTTGGATTCTAGATGAAAATAAAATATGAATTAAGAGCAAACATGAAAGAAAATAATAAAAATAATTAATATGTCATTAAATACCACCAACCCTTCTTTCTTGTAAGAAAATGATTCTAGAATATTAATTAATACATGTTCTAACCTATATTACAAGTCCTTCTCGAACTTTGATTCACTTGAAACTTTACCCCAACATAAACCAATACCTTTGGAATCTTCAAGTCAAGTTTCAGCTCGCTTCAATGGTTGAATTTGGAGTTATGCTTAAAAGCATAAAACAGGATAAAAAAATTTTTACGACAAAATCCGAATCTAACCTTACTTGGATCGTATCAATTGGTTTGCTTAATAGCCTAAGTGGGTTAAATACATGTTTTGGTCTAGCATTATTATTTTAACCATTCAATTTTCTCGAACTGTTATGATTGGTTGTACTTATAGAAGGTCCAAATTATCAAGTATAAATGATTTTTAGGGTCAAACAACTCAGAATAATTATCGCAATGACCCAAAAGGAGTGGGGATGTTAATGAGTATTAGTGGGCGAGTTTCTATTATATGCATATTTTATTTATTGCCCAATAAATAAGAAATTTATGTATTTATACTTTATCAATCAATTTTTAAGTATTTATACTAGTATCTATTAACTAAAATTATTTATTATTTAATTTAAAATAAAATAATAATATCTATATACTTGAGATATGTGTAATAATAATATACTAGTTAGGTGCTTATGCGATGCTGCGAGTAACCTTTTCCATGAGTAAAGTGAGGTTTTGCAAATGAACCATAAGGGGAAAGAAATATATGAAATGCAAGTGAAATGTTTGGTGCATGGAAAATGCTTTGATTGTTATACTAGAATTTACATGAAAGATGGTTTATTTTGAGTTGAGACAGTGTTATTAGCAAACAACTTTTTAGGAAATAGATTGTTGCATAAGAATTTACATGGAAGAGAGAGTTTCAATTTTGACAGTGTCATTCATAATAAGCAAACATTTTTTTAGGCAACAAAAAACAAATGGTCAAGTACTAAGCAACTCTACTTGGAGGACTCATCTGTTAATGATTGGAGATGAAAATATTGATGTTGTGGAGCTTCCAACCATGTGGAAAGCAATGCAAAAAAGGTTCTTGAGTCCTGGGAAAAAATGGTGGGAGCAGTTCATAGGTTGCAGTTAGATGGAGATTTTAGCAATTAAGTCAAGTACTCAGGAGAAGATTGAAGCGGCTTGAATAAGATGGTAGATAAAAGCAGTATGTTACAAAGAGAGTAAAGGTGAACCAAATCGATAAAAAAAAGTGTGATTAGCTTTAGTTGCATATCGAACACAGAAGTAGAAGAAAAAAAAAAGTAGATTTTGATTGTTTGAAGATCATTATTAGAGTTTGTTCCAGGCAATAGGACTGCGTAGTATTTTCTACATATCATCCTCCTTGACCCTTTACATATTTTAATATGTAGAAGGTCAAGGGGGATGATCTGTAAGCTGTCCAAATGGTTCGGTTTTGGAAAGGGTTCCCTGATCTGTTGAAAGTGAAACGTTATTTGTAGGAATGACAATTGAAATGGGAAGGGATCCACAGAAGCAGGTGTGCTGCTGCATTATTGTTGTTGTTGTTCTTGTTTGCAATAATCATCCACAAAGAAGATCTCAAAAGCAAAGACACTAAAATGTTTGAAAATCAGTTGCCAAAGTCCAATTCATTCAACAAATGGTGCATGATTCTTATTGTGCAAAGCAAAAGACAAAAGTTTATGGGCATCGGAGAAGAATGTTATGTTGTGAATGACAATAGACAAAGCAAGTGGAAAAGCATTGCATTATGAAGGTTAGACATAAAGACAAAAGTTTATGGGCATCGGAGAAGAATGTTATTGCCAATAGTGCATGATTCTTGTTGCGCAAGTGCAAAATAAATTCAATATGCATGAATAGTAGTGGCATAAGCTATAAAAATAACATCGAACATTCATTTTCTTTGGTAAGGGAAGCATAGGTGATACGATCCAAGTAAGGTTAGATTCGGATTGTGGCATAAAATTTTTTACCTATCAATTTTATATTGTTGAGCAAAACTTCAAATTAAATTGTTGGATTGAGCTGAAACTTTACTAGAATATTCTAAAGGTATTTTTCTATGTTAGTGTAAACATTCAGGTGAATTAGAGTTTGAGACGGACTTGAGATATATGACAAAATAGGCATACGAGTCTTGTTATTTACTGACTTCTTTTTTACTTATGATGGCAAGAATCATTTTCCTACGAGGATGTGGCAGCTTGTTTTAGAAATTTCCTAATTCTAGAAGGATGTTTGGATGCAACATAATTTCCAAGTGTGGCAAGAATTCATTAGTGTTCCAAAATCCTTTTTTTACAAGAATTTTTTATTTATCTTAGCTACACATGGAAAGAAGGGTTGGTGGTATTTAATGACATATTGGTTCTAGGATCATTGGGGCAGCATTTTTGATACGTTTCAGGTTTAGCCTTAGATTCCTTATAGTAAGCATTCGATTATGTGTTTGAGATTGGTTGTTGATATGGTTCAGTATATGGTTCAGTATATGGTTCAACCTTGGGGTTTTTTCATGATGGCACGTAGGGATGCATTCGGTATTTTTAGGAGAATATTTATCAACAAAGAAGAAAGTTTCCTAGTCAATAAAGGTTGCTAAGGGGCTGCCAGATTTGATTAATTAATGATTCTCCTAGTCCAGGAAGGAAACTAAATTGACATGTATAAAAGAGGCAGATTTTCTTCATTAATTGTCCAAGTAAAACAAGGAAACTAAGCATAACAAGGAAAGAAGACTTTACAATACATTCCACATTCATACCAGATTTCCTAGTCTATTTGAGACTTCTTATGGGTGGCAAATCTGATTTAAAGCATATCTAGGATATTAATTTTGGATTTTTATTATTTTCTTCTAAATCTTTGGTTTATTATTACTTATTTGGGTTAATTTTATAAGTGGGTTCAAATCAGCCCACATATGGGATTCATTAGGGTTATTTGAAACGTTATATAAGTTTTATGTATGCTGAAAAGTATAAGCCAATGAATTTATAGAATAAAATTGTGTTTTGCATGATGCAACACATTATCTTTGCTGGGAAAAAATCAAATCTGACGCAACAAGTTTTCATTGTGTCACACTTCTCAAACCTGATTCTTAGCTTTTTTGGGGAAGTATCATTTTCGTTGGAGTTTGCTTGATCATGTGATCAAGAGGTTCACATCAATTGTAGGCTTGTATTGTTTGATTTTCTTCTTCTCTTCTCACAACAACATTAGAGGATTAGCTTATGGGTTTTATTTTTATTATTTTAGTTGTAGTCAGGGCTTGTTTGAACTTAATTAATACTTTGTTTTCACCTAAGATTGAAGGCTTGTATGATTCAGGATTTGGGCTTACTAGTAAAGGTTTTGGGTCAGTTTTGTAAGATTCAGCCTGTAAGTGATTTGATCCAGGAAAAGTCAAATTCGAATTTTGATGTAAAATGTGCACCTATCCATTTTAACGACAACAGTCATAATTCTCAATCCGATCGTTGGATCGGGCTGAAATTTCACAAGGAATCTTTTGACATGTTGTCTTACCTTGGGTTAAAATTTCAAATAAATTGAAGTTCAGAAAGGCATCTAAACACGGGTCAACAGAGGCTGTATGGATTTTGTTATTTACTTCCTTTTGACTTGTGGACTTCCTATTTGACTAGGATTCTTTTCCTACAAGGATGTGGAAGCTTATTTTGGAAATCTTCTAATTCTACAAAGATCTTTAATGGGCTGCAACATAGTTTCCAAGTGTGGCAAGGATTCATAAATGTTTCAGAATCCTTTTTTTTTACTAGGATTCCTTATTCATCCTAGCTACAAAAAAAGGAAAGAAGATTTTAGAATTAATTCTACCTTCAGATTTGGTTCTCCTAGCTTATATGAGACTTCTAAAGGGTAACAAATCTGATCCTATTATATGTAAAATATTAAATTTGGATTTATTATTGTTATTACTATTTTCTTCTTAGTTTAGGGTTTATTTATATTATTTGGGTTTAATTGTAAATGGGCATCATATAAGTGGATAAGGGGTCCGTTAAGGTTTATTTTAGTTTGAAGTCACTATAAATAAGGGCATAACCAGACATATAAGGTTAGACAATTCAAATTAATAAAACTTCTTGTTTGCCGCACTTTGTGTGTGTGTGTTGGTGAGATAATCTCCCTTCAATGGTTCTCTAATGAACTGAAAAACGACTTATCGAAGAACAACTATCTTCGTGACGTCATCCTTATACTTCTCGTTCGCGAATCAATATTCATTGGGTGGGGGTTTCTGTTTCCAATAGTGTTGGTGCATAGGTACAAGTTATCTTTGTGTCACACTCCTATCAAACCTGATTTACTTGGCTTTCCGGGAATTGGTGTCTTTGAGTGTGGGTTGCGTGACCAAGTGATCACGAGGTTCACATCAGTAAGGGTATATTCATTAGGGTTAGTTTTTCAGAAGTACTTAAACTCTTGTAAACCTAAGTTTCAGTAGTCATTGATGAATAACAATTCTGAATTTTTCAGTTTTAACGTTTGAGAGAGATTAGAGTATTATTTGGTTCTTGAACGAACTGAATCTAACTTATTGAAGATTAACTGGCTTTCTGGTGTCATTCGACTTCATTCCAATAATGTTATTGTCTTAGGACAAGTTTCTATTTTGTCACATTCCAATAAGTCATTATGATATTGTTAGGTCTTAGTTTCAATTCTGGTGCTTTAAGATTACATAACAGGTAAGATTTGCATCAAGTCCCAAAACATGTTTGTCTTATATTTGTTTTGACTAAATCAATTTGTTTCTATTATATTGGGGTTATTTAGAAGTCAAATAAATGTCTTCATTAAATTTTTTTGTTTTATTTCGCATCTTTGTTTCATCCACAATTCGTATGAATTTGCATTGCTGCTTTATTGAATTCACCTCATCTTTCTGATCCTTGTACATACTAAACATGAGTTTGAGTAGTTGGCTTATGGCTCGCAATTGGAAAGCGACGTTAGCTTTTTGTGTCGCTAATTTGTTGTTTTCAAACATTCTTTGAATCTATAAAATTTGGTTCGTAGCACAAAATACATCCTCACACCTCTCATATTTCACACAAAAATCAAGGTTTTTCACTTTAATAAGCTCACTACACCTTTTAGCTCACAACTTGTATTCACTATGCAATTCAATTATCATTTTCTGACTCAAAAATCAATAAATATACTGAAAACAAAGTAAAACAAAACTACGATTATGATTCCATAAGTAGCAGTTACGCAAAAACAATTACTTAACTCCTAAATAACCCAATTGGAAATTCGTACAAATTGTGGATGAGTTAAAGATACGAAATAAAAATAGAAAAAACAATTACTTAACTCCTATATAACCTTATTATAATAGAAACATAAAGATTTGGATGAAAACAAACAGTAAAGATGTTTTGGAACTTGACACAAATTTGACTTGTTACGTAATTTTTACGTTCCAGAACTGAAACCCAGACCAAACAATATCGGAATGATCGCAAAGTCAATATTTGGTATTCTGATATCAATTAAAGTACACTTCTCATTTTATAGGTTGTTCTCTTACGTCTAGGTAGGAACACCCCTTATATGATCAATTTGCGACAAAATGAAGCTTGAAGTAAAACCTCAAGCAAATGATATGAAAATAAGACCAATTTTAAATCATGTAATCTCACCCCCAGTAGATAAAATAGGAATTTTCAACTGATTATGAGGTGGTTTGCATATGGGTCACTAAGATACGTGTTTATCAACCTTCAAATTTCATCTAATCTTTTTCCTTTTTTCCCTTTTTTTATGCTACTGATATGATTAGAGACAGTAACAAGATGAAATATTACTTCTTCTTTTTTTTGTTTAGATGCCGGAGACACAAAGAAGAAGATGAAATACGCAAACATTGAAAAACATAAAAGGAACACTAAGAAAACAAAAATAATAGAAGGATATGACTTTGTTTTAGAGCTTAACTCTAATACCAACTGATACAAATCTCGTGATCATGCAACACAATCAAGATTTAAATATGATTTTGGAAAGCTGAAATAGATCTGATAGGAGTTTGACACAATGAAAACTAATCCCAAGACACCAACACTATTGGAATAAAGTTGAAGGATACCGCCAAGCCAGTTATTCTTCAATAAGTCAGATTCAATTCGTTCAAGAATTGAAAATATAAGGATTACTCTCACACAAGTTATTTTTTAAAAAATTATGAACTCTTATTGATAAAAAAAAGGTCTCATCAATAGGTTTTACAGAGGTTTTAATACTTATGAAAATATAACCCTAATGGATCTACTCTAGTAGATTGATTTGACTCACTTAAAAATTGATCCAAAAACCCTAAACCAAAAGGCCTATAACCTGATCTAAACAAGCCTTGGATCCTAACTGAAAATAAAATATTAATTAAGCCCAAATAAGTCTTGGGGTGTAGCTAACAAAATAAAATAAAGCCCATGATAAATCCATGTTCTGCCGTGAGAAGAAAGGAAGGAAAGCAATTATTGTAGAACTGATTCAAGACTTATTTATAGCCTTTCATACAGCTCATTAATCCTAGAAAAAAAAGGAAAAGGTGAATATATTTAACTTGTTTGCATGGATTTTTTTTCTCATTGACAATAGCAGGAATAAAGGGCTGACACAAAATGTGAATAGATATATAATATAAGGGTCCGTTATTGATTTCTAAAGAACCTACATCAGGGTAATGTAAAGTGGTGAGAATGTTACATTACATCCTTACAAACTGACCAATCCATGTTTTCCTTACTTTAGTTCCTTTTTGTTTATGCAAATATATTATGAGTTTTCTTATTAATTAAAGCTAGCATCACATCAATTGCTTCTCTGATAAACAAAGCTTGTTAACTCAAACAAAGGCAAGTGTAGAAAAGTTGATTTTGCATCTAATCTGATTTTGAGTAAAAGGAGGGGAGGTACAGATAATTTGGAGGATGTCATGGAGCGGTGAGGACTGCTGCTGTTGTGAAGAAGATGCTGGATCAGCGCAAGGTGGGCTAAGGATTGCTGGTGTTGCTGGGCTCGGTGAAGGAGGAGTGGTACAGATTGATGCAGCTGGTGGTTCACTTATTGAAGTTGTTGGATCAGTGCAAGCCTGTTCAAGGATTGCTGGAGATGATGGGGTTAGTGGAGGAGCGCTGGAGTTCCAAGCTTGTCGAAGTTGCTGTGAGAGGTTTTTCTGCATCGATGTGGTTGCTATCGACTAGGCCCTCTTCTGAGTCATCATCAAATACGTTTGTGACGATGGTATCACATCTATTCATGACTTATCTGAAGGCTCCAAAATGCAGTTGGAAAATGAAAGGCTTGTTAAGCTTTTCAGTCATTGAAGGTGCAAGAATGGATGCATTAATATAGCCCTTGTCGTAGGCGAAGTGGTATGCCGACAACCCTAAGAAATTTTCAGCGATTTTCCTAACTGTATGAAAGTTTGTGACATCTTCTCTATCAGTGACAATGCAATCGAACCTGAACTTGAAAAAAAAAATGAATTGCAACTTAATAAGTGGAAAGATGATGGTTAATTCGCATTTTATGTTTCCTATAGTCAAGCCTTTGCCCAAAAAAGTTATCAACGGTAAACGATAAAAAGGATGCAATTTGAGAGATTAAATTACACTTGATTAGCCATGATTCATGTTATGTTGCAACCAGGTCTATTTCCTATCATGTACATAAGGTTTTTATAGTTAGATAACGTCATTAGTGAGACCATTTCTAGAATCTTGCCTTCAACTTCTATTAATGAATATATATATATATATATATATATATATATATATATAAAGTAATTTGAGCTAAAACATGCAGAAAATCTTCAGGAACATGCTTAATGTTTGATAATGCATGATTTTCTAGGGTTTGGTCTTTTGTCTGTGGTTCAGAATCATATTAGTTTTCTAATTTTGAGAGAAGGTGTTGTAAAATAATAATCTTTTTGTTGGAGTTGTTTGAGGTTTTGTAATTCAGTCTTAATGGTTTTGATTTTAGATTGTAGATTTGGGATAGTAACAATAGGTTTGGGTTTCTTCCTTTTATTGAGAATTTTGGTAAAGTCATAGGTGTTTGTATTGGTTGATGACAATTGGGCTAGTCTTCAGACAAGCCATGGTGTTTCTAAACTATTGAAAGAACTTAGGAGTTTGTTTAGGTAGGTTTTTGTAGCTGAAGGCCATCAAGAATAAACTCTTAATCTTGGGTTAGAACATGTATTTATTTTGAAGTTGTGTGGTTTGATGTTTCTGAGTCAGAACTGGATGTTGCTAACTCATCTATTTGGAAAAGCTCTTCAGAAGGATCTGATGGGTTGGATTCAGAATCAAATGTCTCAATCAAAAGCCTTTGGATATGATGGATGACTACCTCTTCTAAATGTAGTTCATGCAATTTTGTATCGATCCAACAGAATGTATAACAAGTAATGTTTTCTGGGTCAAATCTTGGCTTGTGTTTTGATTTTAACTAGAAAGGTTTTGTGGGTATTTTAGTAGTCTTTATGTAGTAAGGCTTGGTTTTGCTATAGAAATGTTTTCTATATTTATGGGCTATTCTTTTATGAAGTGGCTTATTTGGCTTTAAAGTGGTAGGTTTGGAGCATAAACCATTACAGGTTAGATTTGGTAAGGACAAATCAAATTATTGACAAAAGCTACCTAGATCTTATCGAGTTCTTCTCATCTCCCACTTGAGGTGTTTTTGAAGTTTAAGGTCTTGACAAATCTTAAGAGCTTCTTTTTGGGTAAAACTAACAAGTTCCCCATATGTTAATTAGCCATAAGGGACTGTTTTGGAGACAGAAGTATTTTAATTTTGTTCCTAACCCTTTCTCCTAGAAGGGTTGACAATCCAATAATGAATTTTTCTTTCCAGAAAGGTGGGTTTGAATCTTCTCGGAGAATGACACGAACGAGGAAAGTGTTTTTTTTTTACTATTAGAAGTCATTGAGTTTTTTACATCTAAGATTGGAAAGACGTTTATCATTTTTAGTCTTTGAGATGGGAAGGATCTTTTACAAAATATAGAGAAATGGTTAAAATAAAAGTTGAGACTGCATTTTGGGTGGTGTTTCCATTAGAGTCAAGGATAGGTATTTGGTCTTTAGTTATCTAGATGGAATTAAGGATCTCAAGGAGTTATGTTTCAATGAGATAGTAACCCCACTATCCTTAACTGCCTAGAAAATCAAGCTATAAGGAGCTCTCAACTATAGCTTTGTCTAAGGTTCCAATTTGAGTTTTATGGGCATTAGATGTCATGGTCATTTGTTGTAAGGTGTTTAGGATATTGTATTCAAACATTCCATCTATGTTCCATTCATATAGGGAAGAGACATTGATTTTGTGTTGGTTTATAATCGCTAGTTCATTATGGGTGGCTATATCAAGAGCAATGGTTTTTTTAGAAGTAGGATTCCTCTAAATATTATTGATATCAGAAGTTTCTTCCTGAAATGCTTCTTCATCAAAGGTTTAGGTTTGATAATTTTGGATAGTGTTTATATGGCTCGTGGAGGTGTGGGGATCATTGTTGACTTGTAGGGTGTCAAGAGTAATCAGGGTCAAGGATGAAATTAGACTCGGTTTTGTGATTTGGTATGGCTTGAATATTGAGTTTTTTAGTTTCTGGTCTATGGATTTTGTAACCCTCAACAAGAGAAACAATAGTTCTTTGGATTTATTTTTCTATTTTGGTCAATTGTTTTTCTATGGTATTGAGGTTGGTATTGGTGAAGTGGTTATGCTGGATAATATGTTTTGTGTTCGTGGTGATATCATCACTTGGGTTTTTGTAAAGGGCAACATCTATAGTCTGACTATTATGTGGGATTTTGAGGTTTCTTAAAGGTAGATGTTTAGACTCGATGGAAGTCCCATTAGCAAGTTTCAAAACAGGAGTTTTACTTGTAGATGTTATGGGGTTATGGGACATGCATGTTTTGCAAATGGATATGCAATATGATGTTCAGCTATATAAAATGATTCAAACCAGTCAAAAAACAAAATTTAAACTTTATGTAATGTAATGAAATTATAAAAACATTTTTATTTTTCATGTCTTTCTTTCATGAAAGTT
>Ga0325402_1001134_pt1 | contig 21117 bp, 15 predicted proteins | sample PopdelMetagenome_22_FD_207212 | JGI IMG/M metagenome (GOLD analysis project Ga0325402, IMG submission 207212) | Populus deltoides microbial communities from Bellville, Georgia, United States - Xylem-PdKOR-R3 | ecosystem: Host-associated > Plants > Phyllosphere > Stem > Wood/Secondary xylem...
CCAGGCCAAGACAAGGCACGGGTAATACTTTGCTTCAGTTAGGTAAAAGTGAAATCAAATCTTAGAATAGTCTCAAACTCCGCATTCTATATATTTAGATATTATTTAGCTTTGTGGTATGATATATATTTTTTAAAAAAATTAAAGTTTTTTTTTTTAATTAAGTTTTTTTTTTATTTTTGAATTATTTTAATGTGTTAATATCAAAAATAAATTTTAAAAACTAAAAAAAATATTTTAATATATTTTTAAATTAAAAAATACTTTAAAAAACAACAAAACATACCCCAAAATTAACCATGATTCCAGAGTGAGTTTAAAAATATGATTGAAATCGCTTTTCTAAAAATTTTAAAATTTATTTTTGCTCAAAATAAAATTTTTTATATACTTTTTCATATTATTTTAATATATTAGTAAATAAAAACCATTTTAAACCGCTATCCTACCACTATCCAAAACAATATCTATTTAATCTCCCGTAATTATCACTCTCTCACTCACTCTAATCTATACATATATATACATACATGTAAGCAAGCCTCCCCCGCTGGCAACCTAAACTCTATTCATCCCCCAGAATCTTCTTCCTCTCCTCTCTACCCTCAATCCTCTTAAAGACTCACCTCTCAGCCTTCTCTCTCCTGAATCAAATTCAAATTTCAACTCCATTTTCTGTCTCTATGCTCCTCCTCTCTTCTTAGCAAAAAAAAAAAAAAAACACCTAAGTAGTTAACTCATGGCAACTTCTCACTCTTTGTTGCTCTGTTTCATACTCTGTTTCACTCACATTTTTATCTCAACTTCGCAAACTCTTTTTCTGCCTTTAATTCACTCCCTCTCCAAAACCCAATTCACCTCCACCCACCACCTCCTCAAATCCACCTCCACCCGCTCAACCACCCGCTTCCACCACCACCACCACAACAAGAACAGCCACAACCATCGTCAAGTCTCCCTCCCTCTCTCTCCTGGTAGTGACTACACTCTCTCCTTCACTATCAACTCCCAACCCATCTCTCTCTATCTTGACACCGGAAGTGACCTTGTTTGGTTCCCATGCCAGCCTTTCGAATGCATTCTCTGTGAAGGCAAAGCTGAAAACGCGTCTCTCGCTTCCACCCCACCGCCAAAACTATCTAAAACTGCCACGCCAGTCTCTTGTAAATCGTCTGCATGTTCGGCTGTACACTCCAATCTCCCAAGCTCCGATCTTTGTGCTATTTCCAACTGCCCGTTAGAATCTATCGAAATATCTGATTGTCGAAAACATTCTTGCCCACAATTCTATTATGCTTATGGCGATGGCAGCCTGATAGCTCGCCTTTACCGCGACTCTATTAGGCTACCGTTAAGCAACCAAACTAACTTGATATTCAATAACTTCACATTTGGCTGTGCCCACACCACGCTCGCCGAGCCTATTGGGGTTGCTGGGTTTGGGCGGGGAGTCCTTTCGTTGCCTGCTCAGCTTGCTACATTATCTCCCCAACTTGGGAATCAATTCTCTTATTGTTTGGTGTCTCATTCGTTTGATTCAGACGGGGTTCGTAGACTGAGTCCGCTCATTCTAGGAAGGTATGATCATGATGAGAAAGAGAGAAGGGTAAACGGTGTTAAGAAGCCTAGTTTTGTGTATACTTCTATGCTTGATAATCCAAGACACCCTTATTTTTATTGTGTTGGGCTTGAGGGTATTTCTATTGGTAGAAAAAAAATTCCAGCACCGGATTTTTTGAGGAAGGTTGATAGAGAGGGGAGTGGTGGGGTGGTGGTGGACTCGGGGACTACTTTCACAATGTTGCCGGCGAGTTTGTATGACTTCGTCGTGGCAGAGTTTGAGAACCGAGTTGGGCGAGTTAATGAGCGAGCTAGTGTCATCGAGGAAAATACCGGGTTGGGCCCGTGCTATTATTTTGATAATAACGTGGTGAATGTACCAAGGGTGGTGTTGCATTTTGTGGGGAATGGATCCAGTGTGGTACTGCCGAGGAGGAATTATTTTTATGAGTTCTTGGATGGTGGTGATGGGAAGGGGAAGAAGAGGAAGGTTGGTTGTTTGATGCTGATGAACGGTGGTGATGAGGCTGAGTTGAGTGGTGGGCCTGGGGCTACTTTGGGGAATTACCAGCAACAGGGGTTCGAGGTTGTTTATGATTTGGAGAACAGAAGGGTTGGGTTTGCAAGAAGGCAGTGTGCATCTTTATGGGAAGCCTTGAACCAGAATTAACAAACCCTAAGAGGGTTTCGTACAGGTTTATTCCATATTTGCTCTTCACTTTTTCGCTTCTGGCATTTCACTCAGTAATGTATAGTGAAACGTTTATAGCTTGGCACATAAAAAGGTGGATGTGAGAAGCAAAAAAATGAAGTGTAAAAAAGCTTTTATGTAAAATCGGAAGTGAAATGGATGTAGAATGTGGTAAAATAATATTTTTTTTATATTTTAAAATTTATTTTTAACATTAACACCATAAAAAACACACAGAACAAAACATTTTTAAAAACAAAATCTCAGATTTAGTAAAAGCACGGCATAGTCGCCTTGCCAAACACACTTTTTTAAGATTGGAGAAGATTACTCTCATTTAACCTCAACCCAGTGCCCCACAAGAAACTCAACATTTTCTCATCTAAGAAAGGAAAAGGAAAAAAAGAAAAAATTGATGGTGAATTGAAGTTCAATCACACACAGAAACATGAATAAAAATCTCCATCGCAGACTCTTCAATTTTTTATTTTTTTTATTTTACCACAGAGAACTTTGGAAAGGGACTCTGGTCACCAACCAATGAAAGCTTAGAGCATTAACAGCTCTACATTTGAAGCTTGCTAGCAAGTAAATGAAAACAGGGGCAGATTTGGGTTCTAGTCTTGCTTGCCACTCCTATCCATAGAGCAACAGCGTAAAACGGAGACTGATTGATGATGGAAATGGTTCAACCAATCCAAGCAAAATGCACTGTCACTTGTAAGACATTACCACGCCCCATATTTTGAGCGCACCTCTACATATTCGGACTCACAAGCGACCGCGACTTCTAACTACCATTATAGGCAAAAACCATTTACTACAGACTGCCAGAGAATTCTCATATTAGAGGAAAATAGTCATTTTAACAATGCTCCGCAGCGGCTAAATGCAAACTTTTTCAACACATTTTTTTTATATAAAAAAATTCTAAATGTAAAAAAAAAAGGAAAAAAATCAAAATAAAAAATAAATTAGAAAGTAATAAAAAAATTTCGATTAAAAGATTAAATTAAAAAGAAAAAAATTAAAAAAAAGATCAAATTAAAAAAAAACAATACACCATAAATTTTGATTGAAGGATGAAATTAAAAATCAATAAAACTTTAAAAAAAATAAAAAAAAAATTATAACCAAATTGAAAAAAAATAACAAATTAGAATTAAAGAATTTAATTGAAATTTTTTTGATTGAAGGATGAAATTGAAAACCAATAAAACTTTAACAAAAAAATCAAGAAAAAAAAATAAAAATCAAAAGAATAATAATCAAATTAAAAAAATAATAAATGACAAATTAAAATTGAAGAATTTAATTGAAAATTGAACATACACAAATAAAAAAAATAAAAACTAAAACTGAAATACTAAAAACAAAAAGAACATGTATATAATTTTTCAGAGGGGAGCGAGAAAAGAATTAAAAAAAACCCACCAACAACAAACCACCCATCCTAAAAAAAATCACACACGCCATCTAAAATATACAGGCACCTCCCATGAAATAGCACGTGTAAAGCATGCAATACCATTTTGAATTTAAAAATCAATTATTTAATATAAAAAAATTGTCCTCTATAAATCCAGAAATAACAGAAAAAACCCTCAATGAAAGAAAAATACCCCTGCAGGCACAAATTATTTTTTCTTGATTCCAAAAGTAAAAACATCTTTTTCTTATTTATAAAACAGAAAAGACAAACACCATCTATCAACAGCTTTAATTTATTTATTTTTTTAACTTCAGGAGTATTTTATTCATTTTAACTAATGGACCATCGAAAAAGGCATGCATATTATTTTTTCTTTGAAGGGCAAAAAAATAATTTCATTATAACAATGAACAGTTTTTTTGCATGTAGGTGCGAAGTGATTTACCCAGGTCTTTTAGAGTTTTGGGCAGTGTCTACTGTCATGGCGGATATTTTAATTAACAAGTATTGAAGAACTGATTCGTGTGCCAAGTTATCTGCATGATGACGCCCAAAAATACAGTTTGAATTAACAATAAGAAATGCCATTTACTGCTCCATAAGAGCCACGCCAACTAATCTCCAACCATTCACTAATCTCCATCAAGAGGGGGAATAAATTCCTTCAGCATAAGCACGACAGAGTAAAATAAACAGAAGGACCCATGGGATGGCAACTGGGTTGTGATTCTTTCTTTTTTTGCCCCAACACATTTAACAGTTAGATCTATTGAAATATCCAAGGAGCCACTAGGATAGCTGGAAACTCGGTTCATAGGTAACAATCAAACAGCTCTTAATTTGTAAAGAAGACACAGTCTCAAACCCTATAGCAGACCGAAGGGAAACAAAGAAAATGGCGCCCTTAAAAAAGACAGAGAGAGAGAGAATAGGCTACCAATATGTATGCCTGCATGCATATTTAATTGCCCCTGCTCCACTTACTTTCCACTGGGAACTCCTACTCTGGATTATTACAGGACCCAAAAACGGATCACTGTGCCTTTATCAGTACTCACTCAAATACTGAAAGTCACGATCTCTACAAGATTTAACCATGAATATGAACACTTAAAATGCCATTTCAAGCTGTTTTTGATCTCATTACACGAGATACATAGTTTGACATTAGCATATATTGTTATTCATAACTGAAACAGGATTATCCATGAAGGTGTTTTAGATTATGCTGTTAGAACCTGAGACAAGACCTTACATGCATGATTCACATGCAACACTGAAAATCATATAACAGGTCTGGATTAAATTTGAACATTAAAGAATGTATTTAAGGTTTTTGGGAAAGCAAGAATGTAATTGGTCTTGGATATCAACAACCAATATTATAGAAACAATGTTAATGACATTAGACAGAACAAAGCAACCAAGTCATGAACCCACCTAAGGAGTGAATGCTTGTGAAGGCTTTATTTTCTCCAGCAGCTGCTCAGCTTCAATAAACCCATGGTGTCCTAAAGACATGTATTTTACATGTTTCCATCTGTCCAATCTCTTCATGAGTTAATATCTCTTCATTTTAATGGGCAATTAATGTATGAAAAGATAATTAAGAGAATAATTCAAGCTTTCAGTACTTGCCAAACATCATCAAATTGCTTACTTGGGTATGAAAGGTAACGCCAAACAATGGAGGTGTAGATGGTCAACACTGTTAAATGGAGGCTGATGAAAGCCAAATCTGTCATACAGAAAAATAATTTCTTAATTAAACTTGTTCTTGGAGTAAAGTTTCAGTGCAAAGTAAACGAGCTTCATAGTAATCTGGCATGTTTTATTTAAAGTATGATGCATGCTTATGACTCCCTTGAGCATATTCTTCAAAAACTTTTTCTACTCAGGGCTACTACTTCATTTGTTGCTCATAGCTACACTCAAATGTAAATCTACAAATCATCTAAATTATGCACTGGTCACCACACATAAATCAGGCCAAAAACATATAAATCACGGCATAGGTGCTTTCATGCATGAACCAGTACCTGTACTGCTTTGACTGAGGTGCATCTTGGTGTAGTAGTGTTTTCCCCACATTCAACATGTGATTTACTAGAAAAAACAGATAGGTAACCATTGGTTAGCCACGAGACAAGTGACAAAAGAATATATCATGCGCTAGTTCAAACTTCGAAGTTCAGACTAATGAACTGCTATATTGAATGTTCTTTACCCAAAGAATAATCTTCATCTCTCTTCTGGAGATCATTGACAGTTGGAATGTGCTCCACAGGAATCACCAAGAAATGCCTACCATGAGGCAAACCCAAAGGAACATTTTACGAAAATATTAAAAGAATTTAGCAAGAAGAGTAAGTGAGGAGACAAAATTGGCACCAAACACTCATACAAGATCACCCCAAACAACGCAAAAAGAACTACTGAAAGAAACAAGATAGATACTTGCTATAGAACAAACACATGTCTCCTGTGTTTAATGTGTTTGGCATTAACTTTGTATTTGATAAAAAAACACGCTTCAACAAAAGAAAATGTCTTTAAAACCAAACGACAACCAAAATAAAGTTTCATAAACACAACGCCAGTAAAATCAATCTGGAATTTAAAAGGTTTAGAATCCCCTTGCGCTGTCTGTCCGAGATCAGGACTCCTACTTTTTTGCTATATCATCATTTCATATGAATGCCCATGTTTGTATCCATCAATCAAGAGATTACAAGCACAAAAATAAACATATCATAATGATTAAATCTTAAGCAGCCAGAATTATAAAATAAAAGGTGACCTACCGTTAAAGATTGGATAATTTTCCCCAGTATGATATTATTGGATTCAATCAAACCCTGATTTAAATTAGAGAAAGCTAAAACCTATGCATGACATTATCATGTAATTTGAGGAAAAAACCAGAGAAAATGATTTTGGCAAACCTGAAAGCAGAAGGGTTGATATCTCGAAACGCGACCACCTTGTCATCCTGCAACAGGACCAAAAAAAAAAAACTCTAATTAAATATTTCGGAAATGACCCGTTTGGTTGCAGGGAGAAAAAACGGCCGCAACAGAACCAAACAGAAGTTTGATAGATAGAAACGAACAGAGTGAAGGAGAGTAGTGGAACTGGATTTGGTGGCAATCTGGCAGAAGATACATGATGAAGTCGCTCCCTCCATTTGCCCACCCCCGCTATCGCCCGCAATTTATCAGAATTTCCGAAAATTAAGATTTCAGACTTCATAAAGGAAAAGAAAAAAAAGATTTTCGTACAGTCAACTAAATTTGTTTTTATTACACAGTTGCCTCTATTGTTTTACTTATTACACTGCATCTTCATTTTGATGAGGGAATGGTTACATTTCATCCTTGTCGTGATTTGAAATTGGACATGAGACTATTGTTGATAATAGAGGATTAAAAGGGTGTATGGAACATTATAAAGATTGTTTTTTTATTTAGAAATTTATTAAAATAATATTATTTTTTTATTTTTAAAAAATTATTTTTAAATATCAAAATATCAAAGAATTTAAAAACATACAAAAATAAATTAATTTCAAGAAAAAATTCAAAAAATAACAAAACAATGTTCAACCGCCACTCCAAATAATCAGGAAATTTTAACCTTTTTTATATATGATTTATTATAATTTTAATTTGAGACTAATATGATATAAATGACTGATTCATCCATCCTCTCAAAATTTTAAAATGGTAGGGAAAAAATATTTTTAAAACTCAAGCATATGATTTAAAGAGTTAATGTGAATAATAAATTTAAAATTAATTTTATTAATATAATATGCATATCTAGCAATTAGATAATCCATATAGAAACATATTTCGTACCCTTAATCCTGAATTTTATCAATGATCGATCTAATTTCAAGAATCTCATTTGGAGAAGAGAAACGTGAGAAGAAGAAAAAAAACTCTTGCAAATTGACTAGATCGTGATGAACTCAATTGATGCACTTGTTATTTTAATCTTATATTGATATAGGATTGTAAGCCATTTTTAATTTTTCATAAGCAGAAAAAACATTGCCATTTTTTTATGAGTTTTCAATTAGGTCCTTTATCGGAAGGTCAACTGGCCAAAACTTACTAATAATTACTAATTAGAGCCCGAAGCAACCATTAAAATTTTGTAATCTCGAAGATGGGAAATTACTGCAATTACAATAGAGTTAGGGGCAATTGGTCAAATTAATAGATAAGATACTCAAGAAAACAGCATTTTGACTTTTGGTAACACCTAAAACCGTAGGGAAAAGGCAATCTCTTTGAACATCTCCAACGGCTGTGTTAAATGAAGAGTTAAATATTAAAAAATATTATTTTAATTATTTTATATTTATTTTACACGAGCATCTTCAACGAAGCTGTTAAATGAAAAGTCAAAAATAATAAAGTAATATTTTGACTTTTATTTGTTTGTTTTTTATACTCTAAAAGAAAGCCAAATAAAATATTAAAATACCTTTTCTTTCTCACAAATGTTATTTATATATATATATATATATCTTAAAAGAGCCAAAACTAATAAAGTGAGGTCAACAAAAAAATAAGTCAATTAAATGCAACCACATGGAAAAAGAAATAACATCAAAATCATTAAGAAAAAATAAAGCACTTATTTATTCCACTTTAATAGAATTGGTTTTTCTCCATTGGAGTATACATGATAAAAAAAAAATTATATTTATACTATTTAAAATGCTATTTTATCAATTTACCTCTTTAAAATAGCATATCCCATTGAAGATGTTCTAAAGGAAATGCTAAACAAAATGCTAAAATGTCTTTTCTCTTGGCAACTAAAAGAATAGACAAAATACAAAAATTATACTTTTAGCTTTCATGTTTGCTTTTAAGCATTCCAGCCGGTTAGCCAAATGAATAACTAAAATAGTTGTTCAAGATAAGAAGTGTCATTTCTACATTTTTCCGTAGAAAATGCAAAAGTAAATGAAAGTACGCTTTCTCTGTTGGCCAACGCTTTTTTCATTTGTTTTATATCCATTGGCCAACGTTTATTTTTTTCTTTTAAAAGTAAAACAGAAGGAAGAAAACTTACCTGCAATGTTTATTTTTTCCTTTTAAAAGCAGAACAGAAGGAAGAAAACTTACCTGCAAATTTCAAAACCTTGCATTGTGCTTCACCCTTCTCTCTAATTTAGAAAAACAAGAATCAATTGTCCTCCAGTTAATTAATAACATTGGTTGTGTTAATTAGCTGAAATCAAAAGGTATGCTTGTTTAAAGACTTTTTCTATTTTTTTATTTTGCATCTCTTGATTCTTAAGACCTTTTGTTGTTAATTTGCTATTTGTGATTATTTTTATTTATTTTTTATTTTATGTTTTTGATATGGGTTAAGGAAAACAATTTTTATTTATGTTGTTATCTTTGAAAAAATTGAAAGGATGTAATGATGGTAGCTGATATTGATAAAAACATGAAATGACCTATCTTAAATTTATTTTTGATTGCCTGCTTTAATTTGAAGTCAATTATATTTTTTCTTGTTGAAAATGCAACTAAATCAGTATATCAATCCTCTTTTAGTTCCCAAAAATGGTCAAATTGTAATGGTTCTATTATTAGATTAATGTTAGAACAAGTATGAGACAATTCTTATTATTATTTCACATATATGAAAACTACAAAATTGCTAGACATTGAATGTGAGCTCCATTTACACCCTTTTATAAGGTTTTAACTTGAGTTTTTTTTTTTTAAATGTAGATGGATTCAAATTTTCCAGGCTCTTTTACCAACTTTCTTATGAGCGACTCATAAGATATTCTCTCTCAACCAAGTGATTCTAATCAATTAATTGATAACTTGACAAGTAGATGTCCATACAATAAAAAAATCACAAAGAAGTAAAAACTTCTCACTAGAGGAAGATTATTTACTTGTCTGTGCATGGTTAAATACAAGCAATGATCCAATTACAGGAGTTGAACAACAAACAAAACAATTATGGGCTCGAGTACATGCTTACTTTGTAGAGAATGGAGGAAACTTGAATAATCGTTTTCAAATAAGCATCTCAAGTAGATGGCAAGAAATAAATAGAGAAGTCGGTAAATTTATTGGATTTGTTACTCAAATTGAAAATCATCAGCAAAGTGAAATGACCGAAGAATCAAGAGTAATTTTAATATTCATTTCAATGTTAAATTTTTTAACACATATTTTAACATTATTTAATTTCTCTATTTTTTTTACCAGGTTAATGATGCTCGGCAAATGTATGCTTCTTGCGTTGGCAAACGATTTCAACTAGAACATTGTTGGGTTATCTTAAGAAAAGAACCCAAATAACAATTTGAGCGTGCAAGTCAACATTAAAGGTCAAACAAGAAACAAAAAAGTCATGTCAATGTAAGTCCGGCTTCATCAGCTCCATTTACCCATGATTCTGTTAGTTTAGAAGAAGATAGTGAATCATTAATTTATCAAGATAGACTAATTGGTCAGAAGGTTGTAAAGGAACGATTTAAACGTAGACAGGGAAAAGATAAAGTTGGGAAGGTAACTGTAACAAATCTCTTACAACAATTCAGGGATACTCTAGTTGAAATTGAGGATCAGAAAAAACAAGACAGAAAAATTATGTTAGAGCAACAAGCTATGATGATTCAACAAAGTCAAGAGAAATAAGAATTGGATAGGATTGAGAAAGAAGAACAAATTATGAAAATTGATATTTCTAATTTGGATCCAATTTCTACAACGTATTTTCAAAATAAAAAGTTAGAAATTATGAAAAAGAGGGGTTTTAATTTTTAATTAACTTGATTGATTTATTATTTAATGTAATGTATTTTTAATTAAATATGTAGAAAATTCTTGTTTATTTTAAATATATATAGTTATAAAATTGATATTAATTCATAATATTTTTTTGAAGTTCTTCTAACACTTAACAACAATAAGTAGGATTAATTAACTTAAAAGATAACAACCATAATGAAAAAAAAAACATAAAAAACTTGAAAATTATGATAACATAAGAAGTTCAAATCTGATGATTCTATTCGTTGTCATATTGTTCCCACAAATGTTCAATCAAATCTTATTGTAGCTGAGAGCTAGTTGCTTTATCCCTGATTCGATTATGAGTTTGAAGAAAATCATGGAGTTCTGGTATTTCACCATATGACACTGATATAAAGGAATTGACTTCACGTTCATGGTCAAATCCAAGGTTCATTGCTCCTTCATCTTCAATAATCATATTATGCATTATTATGCAAGCTTTCATAATATTTGCAAGCGTTTCTTCATCCCAGTATCAAACAGGTTCACGTACAATTGCAAAATGAAATTGGAGCACCCCAAATGCTTGCTCCACATCCTTTATTGCAGACTCTTACTTGCAAAATATTTTCTCTTTGCTCCTAATGGTCTTAGAATTGTCTTAACAAAGGTTGACCAATTAGGATAAATCCCATCTGCTAAATAGTATCCCATTGTATATTCATTCCCATTAATTGTATAATTGACAGGAGTAGTACAACCTTTAACAAGTGCAGCGAAGATAGGTGACTGATCAAGAACATTAATATCATTTAGTGATCCAGACATTCCAAAAAAGGCATGTCATATCCTAAGATCTTGTGAAACCACCGCCTTTAGAATTATAGTTGGTTCACGACAATGACCAGTATACATCCCATGTCGTGCAATTGAGCATTTCTTTTATTTTCAATGCATACAGTCAATGCTCCCTAACATCCTTGAAAATCCACGCTGCTCTCCAATTGATAATAATCGACAAATATCGGCCTCGTTTTGTGCCCTTAGATACCAATTACCAAAAACTTCTACGATTGCTTTGACGAAAGCTCTAAGACTTTCTATCGCAGTGGTTTCCCCAATTCGAAGATATTCATAAGTAAGATCTGCAGGAATACCATATGCAAGTCTCATGTGAGCTGTAATTGCCTTTTGAAGGCAAGATAAACTAGGAACACCTAGAGCATCTGTCCTTTGGTTGGAATATGGATTGTGAGCTTGCACTACATTTGCGATCTAAAGAAAAGGACAAAGACTTATCCTAAATCTTCTTCGAAATTGACTTTCAGTGAATTTAGGATTTTCAGCAAAATAATCATTATATAGCCTTAACTCACCTTTCTTTCTATTACGATTGACAATATTGTGACAAAGAATAGAACCACGATACTCTGTTCTCCGCCCTTGATTATTCGATTCTTCTTCAGCAATTACTGCGGTAGCAACTTGAAAGACGAACATAAGAGTGTCATCATCAAAATCAAAAGCATCATAAAAATTAAAATTAAAATGATTCATGATGAATTTTAATGAAATATAATAAAGATCGGAGAGAAGAAAATGATGAGAAAAAATGTTTAGGTATATGAGAATATTTATAGATGGATTATTATTTCAAATATTAGAATGTTGGCGGTTATTTTTTCAAAATTTAAAAATTTAAAATTTAAAATGTTGGCGATCATTTTTTCAAAGTTTGATTTTTAAAAAAAAATTGAAAATAAAAATTTAAAAATGTTGGTGGTTTTTTTCAAAGTTTGAATTTGAATTTACTTTTAAAAAATTAAAATTTTAACAGTAACATATAAAACTGAAAATTAAAAATATTTATATAAATAAATTTTAAATTTAACTTAAAATTATATCTTTTAACTTTCATATTACTTCATTAATTTTATATTTACTTTTATAAATTACTCATATTAATTATATAATTAATAACATTATAATTATATTATATAAAAATATCTAAATTAGTTATATAATTATATTAAAATTAATTTAACATAAAATATATAAAAATATAATTGGCTTTTCTAAATGGCTTTTTATAATTGGAATGCACATAAACAAACAAGTTATATTTACACTATTCAAAAAGCTATTTTATCAATTTGACTTTTTAATATAACATTTTTCATTGGAGATGCTCTCACAAATGTTATTCCTACATATCTCTTAAAAAAACTAAAACCAATATAGCTACAAGAAAAAAAATATCAAACTTATTAAAAAAAATAAAACACTTGTTTTTCATAGTGAAATATAATTGGTTTTTCAAATGATTTTTTTTTACATTAGAGTACATATGATAAACAAAGCTATATTTATATTATTTAAAATATTATTTTATCAATTCAACTTTTTAAGGCTATGTTTGTTTCCCGGAATTCACTTTCTGGGAAACCACTTTCTAAACTTTTATGTGTTTGTTTGCTATTAGAAAAGTTGGTCAACGGAAAATATTTTCCAGTCAAAGGAAAATTTGACTTGGTTTCCAAGAAAGTATTTTCCTGGAAAATTTGGGCGAAAAACACTTTCTGGAAGTTGTGAAAAATTTAGAAATGTGATATTATTTGCTGATTATATCAAATTTGGCCCTCAAACTTTTGATAGCTATAAATATTTTGTTTTGAATATTTATTTTTTAATTTCATCTTTTAAAATTTAATTTTTATATTAACTTTGATCTTCATTTAATTGTTATTTGCTTTTACCTTATTATTTTTTTTATTGAAATTTTTTATGTATTAAATTTGGTCCTCATTCTTTTGATTGTTATTTATTTTATTTGAAATAATTTATGACATATTAATTATTATTATTTTAATTTCTTCATCTTTCATTTTAGTTTTTATTTTTTAGATTTGATCTCTATTATTTTGATTATTATTTATTTTATTTAATATAATTTATGAAATTATATTTTTTTCAATTTCATTCTCATTCAACTTTTTAATTTGTAAGATTTGTTTCTTTATTTTAATAAATTTGAGAAAAATAAAATATTAATAGTTATTTTCCAGCTCATTTTTCATAACATAACCAAATACTGAAAAATATTTTTCAACTTATTTTTCATTACACTATCAAATATTAGAAAATAATTTATTTTTTAAAAATTTACTTTTCTAAAATTTAATTTTAAAAATAAAACTATTTTCTACCAAACGGGAGTAAAATATCATTTTAACTTGGAGATGCTCTCTGCCACGCCGTAAGCAACTTGTATCATTCCATGCCACCACTCAATCCAGTAGCCTTTTCCTTATGATTCCTCTGCTTTCCAAAACCCTAACAATCCCCTCTCTCCCTCTACTTCGCTTGACTCTCACTCCTCACTCACTACTCACCCGCTTCACTTCCACTCCAACTCCAACTCCAACTCCAACACAAACCCGACCCATGAGCTCCGACTCGACTCAGCGCGTCTTCCAGCTCAAACTCGACCCGCTCACTGGTAACTCTGAATGGGTCATCATCGAAGACGGAAACAAAGAAGAAGAAGAAACTTTTAAGAGTTCTAGCCATGCACTTCTAGCCACGACCTCGTATTTGGACATGCTCAATGACGATACTAGAAACAGAGCATTCCGTGAAGCCATTGACAAGACCATAACCAAACCTTGCCACGTCTTAGACATCGGGTACATCAAATATTTTTAAATTACATTTACAATTACTACTACTACTAATATACAATGTTTATGGCGGCAGGGCTGGGACAGGGCTGCTGTCAATGATGGCAGCAAGAGCAATGGGGACATGTGATGATAGCAAGAAGGGGATGGTAACAGCGTGTGAGTCATACCTTCCTATGGTGAAATTAATGAGAAAAGTACTGAATTTAAATGGCATGGGAAAGAATGTTAAGATTTTTAACAAACGCTCCGATGAACTCCAAGTTGGTGTCGATATTCCTTCACGAGCAGATGTTCTTGTAAGTATTGTAATTCGTATTCTTCGTACACATTCGTTTCTTCTCGGGTGTTATAACGCTTGTTTACTTGGTAAAGTTGTCTAACATAACACCAATGCTATCGAATAGTTGATTGTTTTGTGGTTAGGTGACTGCTAAGTTATTTGTCATTTCAAAAGTGGGGTTCTTAAGTCATAGTTTGGGCTTGGTGAGTTGTTGGTAGTTTAAGCTTATGGAATTGCTTACTTATGAAGTTTGTTTCTGATTTGATTACAGGTTAGTGAGATACTAGACTCAGAGTTATTGGGTGAAGGGTTGATACCGACTCTACAGCATGCACATGACATGCTGCTGGTGGACAATCCACTGACTGTGCCGTATCGAGCTACGACTTATGGCCAGGTGTTTGCATAGACCATCGACTGTTCGGTTTCTTTTTCTTTTATTCTGGACGTATTCTTGACACTTTGTTTTCTCTTTGAAGATGTTACATTACATGTCAATTGTTGCTTTTTAGCATCTAATGTTCATATTCTCATCTTTTGCCTATGTGGCTATGGCCCCTCATACAATGGGGGACAGTATAAAACTCAATGCTCCTGCTAAGGGTTCTGAGTAATAATAATTGACACTAAATTTGTTATATGTGGTGTTATGTGACCAAAAACCTTTCAAATCTTTCTTGTCCAACGATTAGAGCAAACAAAAGTTATCCTTCAGAAATTAGTATCCATTGGCACCTTTGAAAACTCAACAGAAATTAGTCACATAATCAGAATGTGAATACGTTTCTTTAGGCTTCACTAAAGTCTGGAATAATTTGCTTTAACTTTTCTGTGCATGGGTGGGAGTAAATTCTTGTGCGGCTGCCTTATTCATTAGACAGTGGATCTACTGGAAACTTGAAATCTGGCCATTTACATATCCGTTAGAGAAGGATAAATATAGCCATTAATATAGAGGAAGGATTTCTAGTTAAATTGATATAATGTTCCCTCCACTGAACCCTGGAAAATTGTTTGATATTTTGCTTTTTACCCTAGTAAGTTTAGCTGAATGGCCTAGGCTAGATCAAAATTAGGCTATAAAGTGATTTTCTTTTGCTGATAGTTGCTGTACCAAACTGTTTTGTATTATTTGACTCATGTTTATTCCTTGAGTTGTTTTCTTGTCACGCCTCAAAAAAAAATTTCCCTGCTTTTCAATTGGCTTTTTATTCAATGAACTTGACTAGTTTATTTTTCAATTTATTCATCTTGTGGTTGAAAATTGATCCTCATTATGATTTCAAAGCTCACGCTAGTGTATTGTTTTTCCTTTTCAAGTTGGTTGAAAGCACGTTCCTGTGGAAGCTGCATGATCTATCTAATAATGAGGAAGAAGCCTCAGACGGCATTCGTCTTGTTCCAGCTGGCCTGGACACAATTTTACGTGTCAAAGCAAAACAACATCCCATGCATTGTGATGCAATATCAAAAGAGATAAATCTGGTAATGACATTGGTCACTATCCTTCTGACTTCTTCAAGAGGAAAATTGCTTTAATTGTCGCTCAATTTAGGATTCATTCAGCTGTCAGAACCCTTCAAAATTTTTGAGTTTGACTTTTGGAAACGGCCAGACAGCCAAGGGGACTCTAAATTGCTCATCAAGGCAACTAATGATGGTAGAATTCATGCTGTAGTATCATGGTAAGCCTATCTCTGTTTATGTCACATGTTTCTGATAGCTATGAAATTTGTATTTATGTTTGTTCAGGTGGATTCTTCAACTTGATTCTGAAGGGACAATCTTTTATTCCACTGCTCCTAGATGGATAACTTCACCAATAGCCACACGTAAGTTCCAGATGCCTTTCTCTTCTTGGGCACTCATTATTCCGCTCTAAAGTGCTATAACCATGCACATACTGCATCCTTGGAAGGAAGTTGAGCGATTCAATGAAGAAAGGGTTTAAATGACTGACAATGTTTTATGAGTGTTTATGCAAATAGAACAGCAGTCGATCATGATTTGCTGACTAGGTAGTACTTTTATATCAATAGTGAAAGTTTGCAATCTTGTGGCATCTTCAATTAAGTGAAATAGCTAAGAATGAGCTATAGAAGTTATCTATAATGAAAAAAAATAAAATTCCTGTGGACTGTTCCTGAGGTTTGGAAAAGTGGGACTTTTGATATCAATCAGTGCCTGAGACTTCTAAATGGTAACAGACAAAATCAATGTCAAGAATTCTAAATTGCAGCAGATAGGAGCAATATTCTGAATAAATATTATCTCCTTTGCGAATTGTTTTGTAACCTAACTCATGAAAAAAGTATGTTATGAGAAGGTAATTTAAGTGAGCTGTTCATTGTTGTTCCTATTCAGATATGCTCTTGAGAAGATTAGATATCCATCTATACCTAAGAATTTCAAGGAATTGACAAGAAACATTTTGAAACTTGTACCAATTTTTTTAGATTTGTGTTGGAACATCACGATTTGTTCTGATTCCTCTAATGAAGTTGATTTAATGCTTCACTAGATACTGGAAATTGGTGTGACCACTGGAAACAGTGTGTGTGGTTCATTCCAGGGGAAGGTATACCCATATCCAAGGGTGAAGAGGTTCATTTACATGCTGTTCATTCTGATACGAGTGTCTCATATAATCTTGCAACCCAAGCCACCGAGATTAGGGAATGTGATTCCATTGCTGGAGATTCTCACCTCACATTGTCTCCTGAAAGAATTGCAATCTATGGAGACAGGAAATGGAGGTCTTGCATGTTAACAGCTTTGAACAATTTGGTACGAGCTCTCTGGCTCTCTCTCTCTGGAGTCATTTTCAGTGCCTTTCATTTTTAAAATGCAAGTTGCATTTTGCAGTTGCAGGCAAGAGTTCACCCACTATGTGTTGTTGCGGATGATAGTGTTTTCTTATCACTTCTTGTAGCACATCTCTCAAAAACTTCAAATGTGATAGCTCTGTTTCCTGGGTTGCGAGAGAGGGGTGTGCAGTATTTGAAGGCAGTTGCTGATGCTAATGGCATCACAGCAGATCGTATAGAAGTTTTTCAAAAGAAGAAATACTTGACTCTGAATGATACTAAGCAGAAGAAGGTATCTTAGTTTTGTTACTAATTGACATTTCACGTATTGCTTTTACTTTCTCCGTTTGTAATTTTTGAGGTTCTGTATGAATATTGTTGTTGTGCTTGTCTTTTCTTTTTAAAGTCCTGTAGCTGTGCAAGCTCTTACTCGACAACTAAGCTAGAGTATTTTACTTAGATTTGCTTTTGATCAACTGCAAAATGGACTTTAACAATTTGAGTTTTATGTGTTCTGTTTGCAGGTTGATCTATTGATTGGAGAACCATACTATTATGGAAATGATGGGATGCTTCCATGGCAAAACTTTCGGTTTTGGTATACTCTAATATGCAGCATTGCATTAGTGGAACAAATATGTTATAGTATCAACGCACATCATCTAGTCAAGTAATTTATATGATGCCCTTTTTCTTGTCATGGATTTGGAATTTAGGAAGGAACGGACTATGCTTGACTCTGTCCTTGCTGAAGATGTGTTAGTAATGCCCTGTAAAGCAATGCTGAAGGCTTGTGCGATGTCCCTTCCAGTAAGAGAAAAACAGTCTTGTTATTTTTAGTTGTTTGAACCTGGTATTTGGCTAGTGATGGAACTGGTATAGGATACCTTCTGTACAGGATCTTTGGAAAAGTCATCGCTGCTTAAGCAAGATAGAAGACTTTGACCATTCAATTGTAAATAACACCTTAGGAGCCTGTGGTGACTTACCCGCACCACTAGAGGGTCCGCTTCTGCCTTTCTTTATATGGCAGTGTGGGGAGACTAAGGTAACTGATATACATAAATTTATGCCTACAAGAACATTGTATTGTATTCTTTTGCAGAATATGTTAGCATCATTGTATTGATATGATTCTATTGGAATTTCTTAGGAACTTAGTGAGACATTTACTATCATGGAATTTGATTTCTCAAAATCTATTGGTCCATGCTATGGAAAAGCCCAGGTAATAAATCTGCACCTCGCATTGTCATTGTTCTGTAACAGCGTTCATCAGGGACATTATTGTTGGGATTTGGTTGTCCATTTCCTTGGATCCAAGTTCCTAGACGTTATTCCCTATTCTAGGAGCTGGTTTCTGTTCTCTAATCTCATTGTGGTTTTATGTGAATGTTCATCTTCTCCTTTGGTTAATTTTTTCCACATACACATGAAATTGTAAGCTAAGATTTTTAATCCAATCTAGTTGTGCAATAGATGAGAATGGGTTAATTGCATGTTGAGGTATCCTCAGATCACTGGCATGAAATGATGTGAACAGTAATGTTGTAAACTAATGTAGTCTGCCGGGGTTTATCTTTGCATGTTTATTTTTTTTCCCATTACATGTTACTAGAACACAGTCTTTGAATTTTGTTAGTTAATTTGAGCTCATGTTATGTGCATTAGATACACAATTGTCTATATAATTTGCGAACTAGAAGTGATTGTCATCTTACAATTTTCATTCACCGGAAATATTTACTAAGCAATACAGACAAATTACTAGTAAATACTATGTATATGATGTAACAGTAGTAATTATTTATTAGTAAGATTTTTTGAGCTGAACATTGTATGGCAATTCCTATGGCTATATTTTATCTGTGGAATTTAGTATTCTACTATTTTATCCTGAGTGCTCTCCGCAGGTTGAATTTACTGAGCAAGGGATGTGCCATGGATTTGTGCTTTGGATTGATTGGGTGATGGATGCGAAGAATTCTGTTGTGCTAACTACAGGGCCAGGTATAATTTTATTCTTCACAGTAGTTGGTTCAATCAAAGCTTTCCTACCTAGCATGCCTGCTTGAAGTTGTATTTGTTTGACAATCTTCTGTGTTCTGTAATTTTTTGTTTTTGCATTGCTACCTTTCTGAAGAGTTAAAAGTAATATTTGTTCGTTGTCAGAGTAATTGAAACCCTTGTTGTCTAGCATTAACTCATCTGTGCTATACATGCATTAGATGAGAGATATTGGAAGCAAGGAGTGAAGCTTCTGTCACAGCCTGTGGCAGTTGGAGGTCGTGGATCGAGCACGGGTAACTGTTGTTCTACACTAATAGAAGCATCCTTTGATCCATCAAGTGGTGAACTCGCTGTAAAACATGTTTGGTCATAAAGATTGTTTGCTCCAAGGAATCCAATATGTGATGAACAATTTAGTTGATGAGAAATCTTGCTGTGATTTTTCCTTGAAATTAAAAAAGAAAAGAAGAGGTTTCAGGTTCCAAGTCTTGCAACTCACCTTTTTTTGATGACGTAGTATATTTACATTTTATTTGCTCCACTTATATAGGTTCCTTAAACTTCAGTTTCGAATTAAGTGCGGTGGAGCTCAAGATGTGTGTGGGTGTATAAGTCGAGATGTTCCTGCTAGGTATACGATGTGCATTAAACTTAAAAAAAAGAAGGAAATGTATGCGCTCGTCTTAAACTATAAAAAAAGAAGGGAGTGAAGCGACACCAGGTTTGTACTTGGCTGCTATTTTTCTTGTAGTTGACCAAGCTAATGAGATTGCTCTTCAATTCTAGTACATAGAACAATCCAGAGATGCATTGCACAGCTCCATTCACTTCAATTTTGATGTCCCCTTTTCCGATGACACAGACCGGAATTGTTCTCCACTTTTACTCTTTCTCTGAATGTTCAGTCGAAATTTGAGAATAACTCCTTGTCTCCGCTCATATGGTTACTACAACCTGAATCAAGATACCATAAGTTGTTGGACTAGTCTTCTTTTACATCCACAGAAGCTATCAACAACACTTCTTTAGCCTCGGTGAAGTTTGCCTTCGTTTCCTCTTGAGGGCATTGATATTGAAAATGCCCCAACTCATGATAATTGTAGCTCTGAACCCTTGTTGCCCTCTTCCTCTTGCACGTTCTATACACCTTCCTCGGCCGCTTCCTCCCCCAGGTGAGTGGTGGTCCAGGCTGACTTTCAAAGCATGTTTCCTTCATTACATGGCCAATAATTCTTTGCTCATGCACAAGCAGGCTGCTTTGCAATTCATCAATCTAAAGACCATCAATCCCATTCGATTCCTCAATGGAGCAAACCACATAATCATACTTAGATGCCATCGACCTCAGAATCTTCCCAATTATCATCACATATCCCTTATTTTCTCCATGGAGTCGCATCTTATTGGCTGCTGCCAGTGTTCTTGCAAAATAGTCGTTGACAGATTTTCCCTCCTTTCATGTGAAGCATCTTGAACTCCTTACGAAGTTAGGACAGTGCACTTACATATATATGACTTAGATGCTTTGAGTTGTGCCTCAGTTAGGACAGTTCCTTTAGGATACTGCGTGGTTCCACTCTCCACTAGACTCCAGTACTCATTGGACCTCAAGAAAATCACCATCAGCATACTTCAGTGATCATGTTCATAGGTTGCCCGAATTTACCGCCTTCTGCTGCCATTGGTACATATTGTTGCAAGTTAGAAGACTTCGGCATCTTTGTTGGTCAGGCCCCGTTGCAGCTGCTTTGATCACACCTTTGAGAATAACTACTTGGGAGAATGCTCTTATCATTAATGAAGGGAAAACATGGCTTATATAAAGCCTTTACGACATTGAAAATAACAGAGATAAACTTGAAAAAAAAA
>Ga0325402_1001136_pt1 | contig 21104 bp, 12 predicted proteins | sample PopdelMetagenome_22_FD_207212 | JGI IMG/M metagenome (GOLD analysis project Ga0325402, IMG submission 207212) | Populus deltoides microbial communities from Bellville, Georgia, United States - Xylem-PdKOR-R3 | ecosystem: Host-associated > Plants > Phyllosphere > Stem > Wood/Secondary xylem...
AATGGAGGGAATTTGACGGTTCGATGGAGTTAAAGCCGAAACAGAGATATTTTGTGATGAATGGATTGTTGTTTTTTTCTCCTCCATTCAGCAAGGTAACTCGCTAATTGTGATTCCATCAAGGTTGGGTCCGTTGACGGGATATTTTTGGGCCTTCTTTAATTGGATTGTTTAAATTTTGAAAAGCCCATATCTTAAAGAACATTGGTTTGCAAAAATAGTTTCATTTTTTCTCTAAAATATTCTCCATGAAACAAATTTTACAAGTAACAGTCGATGGTGATAGGATGACCATGCATCATGGTAACAAAGCGCTTGTGCTCACGTCAATGGTGGCGGTAGCCTTACTATACTTTGTGGCAGTGTTTTTATTTAATCGTAATTTCATCTTATTTAGTAACAAAACACAATTTTCATGCATGGAGCAATGTGGTTGTGGTTGCTTTTCAAATAGCTTTTCGTGCCGAAATACATGCTAATAATATTTTTTTTATTTTTTAAAAATTATTTTTGACATCAGCACATCAAAACGATCCAAAAAGTACAAACCGCACTCAATTTTAGAAAAAAAAATTCAAAATTTGACGAAACGCAAGTGCAAACGCAATGCCAAACGCTGCCTAAGTAAGTTCAAAACTCAGTTTCTGAGAAATTATTTCGATTGCTTTTGCTACGTTTCTCCTTTATTTTATTTTTGTAGACTGAGAGAAGAAGAAAAACAAAAACAGAGGAAAAAAAAAGAAGGATTGTCATCCATGAGTGGAGAGCAACTCCCTTTTAACCACTGGCTTCTGTTGTTTCCACCTCCAACCACTTCTCTTCCTCTTCCCTTTCTCCTTCTCCTTCTACATTCTCCACTGTTCATGTTGCATGTGAACAGTGAAGAGCAGCTCATCACCGGTCTCTGCCGTTTCCATTGCCAGTCACTGCTCTTACTCTTCCCCTTTTTCTTCTCCTTTATCTTCTGCATTCTCCATTGTTCACGTGAACAATAGAGAGCGTCTCCACTGTTCATAGCCGGACCGGGTCCGGCCTAAACTTAAATATATTGGACCTGGTCCAACCCAGTAAATTAAAAAAATCCAAAAAAATTCTCAGATATTGTGTTTTATTTGAAAAACTAGTATTTAATATTATTCAATGGCACTACATAATTATATTATATGGAGATCGAATGATGACGTAGCATTTGCTGAATTTGATCGTAATTCTAATTTTATTCCTGATGTAATGATATTTTTAGAGTTTTTCTCCTGAAATAAAAGAGTGTTTGGGAATATAATATTTTTCTTTTGAAAATATATTAAAATAATATTTTTTTAATTTTTAAAAAATTATTTTTAATATTAACATATAAAAATGATAAAAAAAAAAACATATAAAGAATTAACTTTGAAAAAAAAACACAATTTTAAACAATCCCTAAATATTAACACATGGTTGGTATTTCAAGAGTCACATCACAAAATGGTCTTAAGAATCATCACATTTGATAGCGAATGAAATCCTTTCGTCTATGCTAAAAACATTACATGTAAAGATTTGATCTCCTCTCTATCAAGGCCTTGACTTTTACAAATCTCAACAATTTGTACGTTTGACAAGTAACCTGGAAAGCTTAATTCATCTATTCACTTGCTTTTTTAAAGCTGCTGAATTTTTTATTTTTTTTACAAAATTTATCATTTAAAGTTTATAACTTTTGCATGTTTCATTTTGCCCCCTTTTTTTTTCTTCATTTATATTCACTAGATGTTCCACAACTTGCTACCAAAATCACAAATCCTTTATACTTTCGTTTACATTATATATATATATATATATATATATATATATATATATATATATATATATATAACTATTGGTGTTCGGGTTAGCTTATATACACCTCGATTAATCCTTTAAAACTCCTCGATTAATCCTCCAAGACCTTGAAGTTAACGATCAGGGAAACCTCTAGTGACTCTAAGTTTTGTGGCACTCAAATTGATAATTAATTAGGAGCAAACCCAAAACTTAACCAGTTAAGTTGTATACCCATATCATTTTGATTCATGGTTCCAACGTTTTCTTTTTGTTGCCGGTGTACAAGAACATGGTTGTGCCAATAACAAAAATGAAGAAATACACCTTCTACTCGTCATTGCAAGCCAGGGTTTACAGTGTTTAGATTGCCAAATTTGATGGTCAGTCAAGCAGTTTTAATTGTGTTTCTGTTGACAATCAGGTAAAGGTTAACATTTGGGCCTGTCAATTAATGCAATTTTTTTTCCAAATTCTTTTCATCCAAGCTAAATCCATCTCCTCTCATTGCAATTTTGTTTGTTAAATCCTTATCACACGACATTTTAACAATTCAAGTTTTCCTTTTCCTTTTTTCGCTTTATTTTTATACAAGGTGGAGCCATACAAGGTTTGGTTAAGGCAAGGGATTCTACACCTAAGAAAACAGAGCTGCAAATATTGTGGCTACCCATGATGCCATCATTGATTTGAAATCTAACACCAAGATTGCTGCCATTGAGGCTCTTTCACCTTCAATCCCTAGACACCACTTCAACTTTGTAGACTTTGCATATGTTATTGCGAAGAGAAAGGGCTCAAGAATTCTAACAGGTTTGCACATTGCCTGCCTTTATTTTTCAAGTTATGACACTTGCTTTTTATTTCATTAGACAAAGACACTTAATATAGTTTGTCTTTTCTTATTTAGATGTTTTTTGTCATAACCCAAATTTTGACCATTTTATTTTAATTATTATTATTATTATTTTATTTACTGAAAAGAATTTTAAAAAAATAATGATAATGATGAAAAAACAAGTAAAATAAAATAAATAAAGATTGAATTAAAAGTTGGGTTAAGGGCAATATGATTGGAAGTTTTTGGTTTAATTAAACTTTGGAATTAATCTAATTAATCCAATCAAGGGTTTAATTGGAGAATTGATAAGTTTTGAGACTTAATTGAGCTTGGAATTAATTTAATTAATCCAGTTAAGGGTTTAAATGGAGAATTGATAAGTTTTGAGACTTAATTGAGCTTGGAATTAATTTAATTAATCCAGTTAAGGGTTTAATTGGAGAATTGATAAGTTTTGAGACTTAATTGGACTTGGATTTAATTAAATTAATGAAATCAAGGACTTAATTGAAGAAATACCAAAGTTTGGGGCTAATTGGGGGCAACAATTGCAGCAGGTTAAAGTCCAAGGACTAACTTGTAAAAGGAGCAGAAATACAGGGATCCAATTACAATTTACCCAGGGACTTGATTACACGATTTCAGAACTTTAGTGACTAGATTGCAAATGGCCATTCCCATCACACAAACAACGCCGTTTCTAGAAATCAGCCGTCGCCTTCTTCATCTCCTTCCACAGGAACGGTTTCTGCAGTAATGGCTTTGAAGCCGTTTTAATTATAGAGGTGTTTGGCATTCTCTGGCTATAAAGCCAGAGAAGATGAGAGAGCATGAGGAGGGCCAAGGGAAAAAAACTGGGAGGACTGCAGCAAAAAAAAAGAGAGCAAGAAAACAAAGAAGAAATAAGCAGAAAAGAACCCAACACAGAAGATGAGAGAGAGCGGGGGGACGGAGGAGTGAAAATAAAAGGAAAGAACCGGCAGAAAACAGAGAAGAATTGAAAAAAAGAAAGAGAGATCACAGAAGGGAGATTGAAGAGAAAACAAAGGTAAATAATGAACAACAGTGAAAAGCAAAAGGGGACACTCTCGATTTCTTGGGTGGCAGCTCCAAAAACTCTATTTTTCAGCAGCCACTGCTGTCATGGCTTGAGAAGGAACGAACAAACACTGAGGGGCTGACTGAAGGAGACTATACAGAGAGCTGAACTAAAAAAAAGCAGAGGAAAAGGAAGGCAGAGTTCCTTCATAACTTCTGTAGCCGCAAACAATAAACGAACTTACATACCGGAGGGAGCACATAAGATCGATAAAATACCAGAAGCACAGGAATAAACCATTCACAGAATAACAAGAACGAAGAAGAAAGAAGGAGAAAAGCGTTCAGCAGGCCAGTCTTCCCTTACGTTTTCTTTTTCAAAGTTACCAGGTAAGTAACTTTTCGTTCTCTGCATTTCATTTTAATTCACGATTTACTGTTCATTTTGAGATTATAACTCAGTGCATTCTGAGTTAACTTCTCCGCCTAATTATATACGCGTGATGTAAATCACGCGTGTCCTCTGTTGCCCGGCCGGGTCACTGGCTTGGGCCAGTGACCCTGGCCGGGCCGGCTGGGCCCAGCCTAAAAAAATGAAAATATAAAAAATATAAAAACAGAAAAATAAAAAAAATGTGTATGCATAAATAAAAATAATGTAAATTTATTGGTTTATTCATTGACGCCAGAGTCGGGAATAAAAATACCGGTTTAAATTTATATTATTTTTATTTGTTGTATTTTATTTTATTTAGCTAGAAAAATAAAAAAAATATGCATGCGTAAAAATAAATTTATTTTTATTTATTCACTGGTGCTAGAGTAGAGAATAAATATATTGATCTAATTTTTTTTGTAGCTACGAATTTTTACCAATGACAGAGTTGGAATTATTTGAGCTCGAATATTCACTGGCGCCAGAGTCAGGAATATTATAAACAAATCATCATAGCATAAGCGAATAAATATTTAGCAATTGAAGACAAAACTAACAATGCAGTTTGCCTTAGGCAGAATGTTTAAGGGGTGATAATATCTTCCCTTTTACATAACTAATCCCGAACCATAGAATCTCTGTTGACTAGTTAGGGTTCCTAGTGACCATAATACTAGGTGGCGACTTCTTAAACAAGACATTTTCCCCCTAAAAGAACAAGATGTCGGATATCTGTTCTTTTTCCATAAATCGAGATTATTTTTAGGGCCGCCGCGATGTCGGGTGCGACAGGATGGCGACTCCACTAGGGACTTTAGGATTAAGCTTTGTCTTTTGTCTTATTATTGCTATTTTTTGTGTTTATTTGTTTATTTTTCCTGCATTTACTACTTTAGCATGCATTCTTGTTTATGTTGTCATGCATCACTTTGGGAGCACACACTTTACAAACAAGGATAAGTGGGGGAGTAACGGTACCCCAATGGCTTTAGCCTAGGTAAGACTCGTGAAACCATCCAGCTCTCGCTTGATTGTTTACTTGGAAGTGGTTGATATGCCAAACTGATATTACTCAGGGCCTCTATTTTCACACTACTTATAAGCCTCATATCGACCTTTCATGGATGATCACTGAGCATGCGAGAGACCCATTGAAACTAGATAATGACCAACCCTTTGATGCACTCAACAATTAGGATCTTCCTATTAGGTTGTCATCCCGTGAAGGGCGAGTCTGCATTTCATACACATTTTTTTAATTAATTGTTTCAGCATTTTTGCATAAATTGCATGATTTACATTTAGCAGGTTGAAATATAGGTTCCCCATGAAACCCGCCTATAACACTCGTTCGAGAAAAAGATAAATGAAAAGCGAAGAAAGAGCCCAGTTGGAAGCCCAACATCAAAAAGAGGTGGATAATCTTCAAGAAGAAGTCGCAAGGCTTACTAGTCTACTCGAGCAGGCCTTGAAAGATAAATCCGGAAAAGCAATACTTATAGCTCAGCCTGAAGATATGCATATAACTCAGTTCGATCTATGGATTTCCAGTCAGCATACCCCTCAAGAATTTTGTCTATCATTGATTCTACCGAGAAAGAATCTCAAAAGGGCAAGATAGTGAAAGAAGAGGGTTTGGAAAAATGGACTGCCTTAGAAGAGAGGATAAGGGCAGTTGAGGGAAACCATTTGTGTGACTTAGTGAAAGCTGTCAATATGTGCTTGGTACCTAACATAGTCATTCCTAAGAAGTTTAGGGTGCCCGAATTTGTTAAATATACAGGAACTCGATGCCCAATAACTCATCTCAAAGCATATTACAACAAAATGGCTGAGGTGGTTGATGATGAGAAACTGCTGATTCATTTCTTTTAAGACAGCTTAAGTGACGCTGCCCTCACTTGGTATATGCGATTAGATAATACCAAGGTTAAAAAATAGAAGGATTTAGTTGATGCCTTCATGAGGCAATATAAGTCAATATAGACGTGGGCCCTGATCGGTCAAACTTGCAAGCTATGGAAAAGGACAGCAAGGAGTCCATAAGAGAATACACTCAAAGGTGGCGTGAGGCTGCCGCACAGGTTAACCCTTCTTTATTGGAATAGGAGATGATCAACTTGTTTGTCAACACTTTCAAGGCCCTGTACTTTGAATACCTGGTTGGAAGCTCTGCGCAACATTTCACTGACCTGGTTGTTATAGCCGAAAGGATTGAACAAGCCATTGGGATGGGTAAGATTGCCGACTCAATTAAGAATAACGGTTTTGGCTGGAAAGGGAGGGACATTGAAGGTGGTTGCCAAGTCACTTATCGTCCCTATAGCTAATTTCTTCACATCAACTCCCAGAAATCAACTATCTTGAAGATAAAGCTATGGTGATGTTAGGTCGAAAATGGTCTACATATCACTTCAATTGATTGTTGAAAAGATGCTTTTGTCAAGGAGAATGAATGATTGAAAGATTTCAGCCCCTTTATGTGTTATCATGCCAGTATTCATAGCCCAAGATGTTGTCATAAGTTCTTTGTTGTTGAACTTCTTTTCCAAAGTTTCAATGAAAATAATGAGTTTGTCATTCAAACGTATTTACGACCAAGCATTATTCATCTTCTTAAGAGAGATTTCTTATAAGAACTCACGAATACACTTTTGAAGACTCGCGTGATCTCATAGACTCAATTCATCTCTTTACCAAAATCAGTTTCCCTATTGGAGTTTAGAAAAATTGATCTTGCATTTTGATTCCAAAAATAATTTGATGTTTATTCAAAAACTATATTTTTAACATTCTACTTGTAGAATGACAAGTGAATCAAGCAACTCCATCATTGAGGTGACTAAATTATATACAAAAAAATTGTGAAAAAGAAAAGAAAAGAAAAAAAGAAATAAACACCCTTACCCCATGACTCTTGAACCATGTGTTTTTAAATGTATGAATAATGGTATGTAATGAACTCGTTGCTCATGAGCCATAAAATGCATCTTTGCAAAGACCAAACCATCACACTAGATGAGGTCAAAGTTTATTGATCATAGTTGTTTGCGCTTGAAATGAGGAAAGGCCATTTTTGTTATTCCTTTCACATTCTGAAATAAGTACATCTCTTGTGATCCCTTTTTGAGCCTGAATAATTTTTCTTTCATGAAAAAAATCCCAACTAAGATCACACCCCACACTGGGGGGCAAGAGAAAATTTCAATGAGAAAAGAGAAAAAACCGTGAGAAAGCTAAAAAAAGGCATAAAAGCTCAAGAAACTCAAATGATAGGGGGCATACTCAAGTCACTAGAAAAAGTGACTTCCAAGATAAAGTGAGTATGTCCTAGCAAAGCAATAAAAAAGAAGAAGCAACGAATCAAAGAAGAGCGGCAAAAGAAAATATGAATGACGTCAATAGTCAAACTATTGATAGTGATCCTCAGTCTTTGAAACCCTGAAACACTCTTTGAGCCTTATGAATCCTTCTCTTTCATAGCCAAGAACCACAGCCTACGTTACGTGCCTGTAAAAGTCCTTTCTAATCAAGCAAGCAATTAACCTAGAACAATAAACAATGCTCTCAAAATGCAAAGAATACTTTTTCATAAGATTCATGACATCAAGAATAAACTACTCATTATTATTCATACTGATAAAAATGAATGTTCAGAAAGAGACAGGTTTTTTTTTTCTCGTACAAAACCTCGAGCTTTTTTTCGAGCCGTTCACTTTGAAACAAAAGATCATCTCATAATGTATTTTCATTGAAGAGCTCATTGCTAAACACAAGAGTAAATAACCTCTTTTATAAGAAGAAAAATAACCAAGGAGTTGCAAGATTTCAAAAGCAAATTGTTTTAGGCTCACATCGAAACAATTTTTGTTTTCAAAATGCAAGATCAAGATTTCAAGCTTTATTTTCGACCCATATCCTTCACCAAACTGAAAAGGAGAGAAATGAGAGAAGAGCCTCTTAAAACCATTATTTGTCTAAGTAGCTGACAGAGCACACTTGGGGGCAATGACCAATACAAGGGGGCAACATTGTGTTTAGAAGAAAAAGTTCTAGAAAAAGAGATGATAATTTCCTTTAACAAGACAAGGGGGCATTTTGGTTTACAAAAGACAGCTTGATCCTTTCAGCAAGTGACACCGAATGTTTTTAACATTGAAACGAGGAGTAATGAGTGATCCTCTTAAATTATTTGACAAGACAAAAAATCTTTAGTAAGCAAGTGGGTCACGATGGGCACCACAAAGGCCGAGTTGTGTAAACAAATCTGGAAATAGACTTACATGGGTCAACTCGAGTGGGCTAGAAGCCAAGCGACAAAGAGGACCCAAATCAGAGGTAGCAAGTCCTCATCAATCAAACAACAAGAAGATTAAGAAGAAATGGGGGCCTATATTTCAAAACAGGTAAAGATGCATGCATATCATCTAAACTTTGAGACATTGGATAATGAGTTTTGATAATTCTAGCAGAATTCATCAAGTGGAAGGCCGACTTGAAATGACCAAAGATTGAAATTACTTTTGAAAAATTTGTCATTTTTGAGAATTTTTCAACCTGGGCAGGCCGCCCATGAGAATTAGGCCACCTGCAAAATCTCTGTGTTTCTCTACCTCCTTCAAATGCGCCTTCGAGCCTTTAATCATCATTTTTAGGGCGCTTTCAAGCCCTTATCTCCTTTCAAATGCGCCTTCGAGCATTTGATCATCATTTTTTAGGACGCTTTCAAGCCCTTATCTACTTTTAAGTGCGCCTTTGAGCCTTATCTCCTTCAAATGCGCCTTTGAGCGTTTGATCATCATTTTTAAGGCGTTTTCAAGCCTTTATCTCCTTTCAAATGTGCCTTCGAGCCTTCGATCATTATTTTTAGCGCGCCTTGGAGCCCTCATCTCCTTTCAAGTGCGCCTTTGAGCCCCAGACCATCCAAGGTAGTGCGTTTCCTAACCCTACCTCTCTTTTGAGTGCGCCTTTGAGCCCTCACCTCTTTCAAACACGCCTTTGAGCCCTCGCTTCCTGTCGAGCGCGACTTTGAGCCCTCGCTTCCTTTCGAGTGCGCCTTCGAGCCCTCATTTTCCTTTTCCTTTTTACTTGGGTAGGTCACCCATCACAATGAGACCTTTTTTTTTTTTACTTGGGTAGGTCACCCATTACAATGAGACCCTTTTCTTTGTATTTTTCCATAAAAAAAACAATTTCCTCGTTTTATTCTTTATCGGGTAGGTTGCCTGGAACAATTAGACCACTCGCGAAAAACTCTTTTCGTGTTTTATTCTTCCTATCGGGCATGTTGCTTGGAACAATTAGACCACTAGCAAAACCCTTTTCGCGTTTTATTCTTTATCGGGTAGGTCGCCTGGAATAATTAGACCACTCGCGAAACCCTTTTCGTGTTTTATTCTTCCTATCGGGCAGGTCACCTGGAACAATTAGACCACTCGCGAAACCCTTTTCGCGTTTTATTCTTCCTATCGGGCAGGTCGCCTGGAACAATTAGACCACTCGCGAAACCCTTTTCGTGTTTTATTCTTCATCGGGCAGGTCGCCTGGAACAATTAGACCACTCGCGAAACCTTTTTTCGCGTTTTATTCTTTATTGGGCAGGTTGCCTGGAACAATTAGACCACTCGCGAAACCCTTTTCGCGTTTCATTCTTCCTATTGGGCAGGTCGCCTAGAACAATTAGACCACTTGCGAAACCCCTTTCGCGTTTTATTCTTTATCGGACAGGTCGCCTGGAACAATTAGACCACTCGCGAAACCCTTTTCGTGTTTTATTCTTCCTATCAGGCAGGTCGCCTGGAACAATTAGACCACTCGCGAAACCCTTTTCGTGTTTTATTCTTCCTATCGGGCAGGTCGCCTGGAACAATTTGACCACTCGCAAAACCTTTTTCGTGTTTTATTCTTCCTATCGGGTAGGTCGCCTGGAACAATTTGACTACTCGCGAAACCCTTTTTGCATTTTATTCTTCCTATCGGGCAAGTCGACTGAAACAATTAGACCACTCGCGAAACCCTTTTCGTGTTTTATTCTTCATCGGGCAAGTCGCCTGGAACAATTAGACCACTCGCGAAACCCTTTTTGTGTTTTATTCTTCCTATCGGGCAGGTCGCTTGAAATAATTAGACCACTCGCGAAACCCTTTTCGCGTTTTATTCTTCATCGAGCAGGTCGCGTGGAACAATTAGACCACTCGCGAAACTCTTTCCGCGTTTTATTCTTCATCGGGCAGGTCGCGTGGAACAATTAGACCACTCGCGAAACCCTTTCCGCGTTTTATTCTTCATCGAGCAGGTCGCGTGGAACAATTAGACCACTTGCGAAACCCTTTCCGCGTTTTATTCTTCCTATCGGGCAGGTCGCCTGGAACAATTAGACCACTCGCGAAACTCTTTTTGCGTTTTATTCTTCTCATCGGACAGGTTGCCCAAAACAATTTGAGCCATCTATAGATCACACACCATCTGAGACATGCAACACCACTACTTCATCAAGCTCTGCAAAACAACCTCTATCTAGTCTATCTACTCCAGCAAACATTGCCCTAAACTAATTATTGCCCCTGATTCCATGGAACCCCCACCCTTGGAGGTGCTAGCAACTAACCAAATGAACTTGCCTTCTGAAGCACGTAGGAAGCTGCGTTTTGAAGCCGAAATAGAACAGCTTAGACCAGCTTCCCTTTCCCCACATACTTTTAATTCAACACGTTGCAAAATTCCTTTTTCGTTCAATATTTTCATTAGGTTGCTGTTTAAACCTTTTTGTTTTTTTTCCCTTCAATTGATTTTATTATTCATATCTAACGATTCTTTTCTCTTTCATCTCTCGGGTCCTTTTTTTTCCTAACAGCAACCCTATATTGTCAGACAATGTATCTGAAGCATAAAATACCTTGGACATTATTATTGCACCTCATCCACTTGATGAATCAGCTTTAGAGGCAAAAAAGAAGCAAACTACACCTTCATCCTCCTCGGAGGTTTGCTTTCCCGTTTTATTTTTACTCTGTTGCTGACCGCCTTTGGTGATGTATACATGTTGTTGTTCTCGGTTCAACATTCTAGTTATTTTTTCAGAACATCCCACCACGCCTTCCCTTTATTGTTTGTTTACTCTGTCTTTGTGCCTCTATTTTTTATTTTACTGTTACATATTCTGCTCTTTTCTTGCAAGTCTACGAATCTTTTCAGGGACAACTTTTTCCACTTTTAGTAGAACTATAATGAACAAATTTCTTTTATGGTGAATTTTTCATACAATATCATGAATCCATTTGGTCTTTAATGCTCTTTAATTGTTAACTCAGGCTGTTGGTTACAACCATTTATCTTATCATGCCTTGCTTTTCTTTTCCTCTGTCAGCAGCAGGCTCTTTTACTTGCTGTCTAGCCAAGTTAGCTGCAATTGTCCAAGTTAGCTTTCAATCAAACCTGCTGTAAATTTAACAGTCTCTATCTTATGTCATGCTTTCCAGTCTTTCTTTTTTTTCCTTTTTACCACCAATTCGTTCTGCCTTTTAATTCTTTTACTGCTGTAAAATATTGATATAATAACAAATTGTATGAGACTGTAATAACTTAAAAAAAATAAATCAAAATAAATCATGAAGGTTATTTCTAATTAATCTAATGTTAAAAAGTGAAACTAAAAAAAATAATTATTAAAAAAATAAAATTTACAAATAAATTGAATCATTAAATTTATAAAAGAAACTATACACATAGGAGAGCCAAATTCTCTTAAAGAAACAATATTTGCAAACATTTTAAGAAATAAAAATACATTTTGAGCTGTGAACACATGTTTGAGCCTCAGCCAATGTGAGCTTCTAGTTATGAACAGTGGTGGTCCAAGTTTTAGTGGACAAGCCTGCAAGTTGAGAGCTGAAAGGATAAACACTAGATATGGTTTGATCGGATGGGTCTAAGAATTCGACCTAAACCCATACGCAGCATACGGCCCCCTTTCTGTTTTCCATCTCCAAATACATGTTTCAAACACGCGGATATATAACTAAATATTCGGATATTTTTTTAAAACATGAAAAAAAATAAAGGCATTGATAATATATTTTTTAAGTAAAAAAATATAATCATGAATTTAAAATTTGATGTCTAGTAGAAGATATTTTTTTAAAATATTAAAATGATGATATATTTGACAATATATTTTAACATCTAATATTGAGACCATAAAATATAGGATCGACCCGGCTCAACCTTGGTTCGTCATGATACTGTGATAAACCCATAAAAATCAAACCAAAATAAATCAGGAAGACCAATTCCAACAAACCAAATATTGAAGGGCAAGAATGAAACAAAATAAGCAACTCGAGCTAATCCGAGTAAATTCGTCAAACCCGCAACTCAAGTCATGAGAACGATATTACCCCATTTAAAGCAATTTATTTTTTAAAAAAAAAATCAATTCTCAACCAACGTATTGTCGAATGACAAAATAAAAAATTAAATTTTTTTAAAAAACCAAGTTAACTAGTCAAATCCATAACCTGAGTCATTAGATCAAGATAACTCCATGAAAATCAAATCCAAAAAAATCACAAAGCCCATTTCTCAACTAACTGAATGTTGAACGACGAAATGAAGTAAAATAAATTAAAAAAAGACCTAAATGAAAGACCTGAGTTTAGTCAGGCTAACATTCTAAACCTGTGACCCAGGTCTTGATATTGAGATTACTAAAAAAAAAAGAAAAAAAAATTACAATAATCAGTCTCCAACCAATTAAATGTTTAATGATAAAATTGGAAAAAAAAAACAACAATTGAAAGAATAATGATCAAATTTGATACAAACAAAAATTGATAGGCCACTTAACAATTTTTCGCAAAGCTAGCAACAAAAACCGAAGATATGAGAGTTAAAAGTGAGAGAAAAAAAGGAAATAAAAGTGGTTCGGTCGCAAGGCATCCACTACCATGTGCTTGACAACGAAGAGCATGTTGAAGCGATTCATATGTCACTATGGAAGGCGGTGTTTGGACATCAGAAGCTGCCACATGCGCCACCAGAATACAACGGCCTAGCTCGTTCCGTCAAACTCACTCATTTTTCCAGCCAAAAAAAAATTATTGAACATTTATGTTATGTTTAAATTTGGTTTTTAAAACTTTAATTGTTTTAAATTAATAATTATTTATTTATTTATTCAAATCAAACATCAAACAAGTAATATATTTTTTCCTTAATATCATGATATCTTCATATATAGGCAATCAAAACAAATCAACAAGCCTAATCCGATATCTCAATGAGTAGGCAACCAAAACAAACCAACAAGTTTAATCCCAAATTAACACAACATCAATTGAATAATTTGAAAAAAAAATCAAGGAATCAACATAAAAAAGCTAAGAGAAAAAAAAACAAAATATTTTTAGAAAACTATTAAAATACATGGTTTTCTTTCTCCTGGATATCATCACTTTCGCCATACCTCATGTTTTTTTTTTCCCTCAATTCGCTCACCAACAGATGCGAAGGTGAGTAACAAAAAATGTCATACTTGCTGAAGCTTCCTCGAACCTAAAGGGGTCATGCTTTGTTTTGAACAGGATCTTGGAAATATATTTTCCGTACTTTCAATTGAGATCAGAGAGTGCACTCACGGGATGCTAAAAAAAGAAGAGAAACGAACAAGAAAAAGAAAACAGGGACGCACATTCATGAGAATTCCCATTTCCATAAAGCAAGATACATATTGATCTTCAAAGGAAAAAAAAATCAAATAAAAATGCTTAAGAGAATACGACGTCGAATTAAGAGAACAGTTAGCTGGTGGAAATAAAAAAACACTCATGCATCTTATTAAAACGATTTCGTTTTTCCTTTTTGTTGGTTGTAATTTTGTGAGAAGTCCACCGAAGGGATATTGAGTTCTTATTTCCAATATGTTGGAAAACCGTACAATGAAGTCCCCAAATGTTTCTCGCTCGCTCGCTGGTCATTACAAATTAATTCAAAAAAAAATAAAAAATAAAGTAGAATGGAGTTTTACTATAATATTATTTGCTAGAATAATATTTTTCCTTCCTTCCTTCTTCTTTTTTCAATTTATATATTATTATTTTTTATTTCATTCTTCATATTTATTAGGGATTGAGTTTTATAGTTTGACGGATTAACTCGAGTTTTTTCTTTTTTTTTTAATTAATTTTTTCTCTTAAATTCATCCTTTAATATTGGGTTGATTAGAGATTAAACTTTGTAATTTGTTTTGGTTTGTTTTCTATAAGGTTATCATCATCTCATGACTCGGGTCACAGGTTTGGTGAGTTAATCCGAGTAAACTCAAGTTATTTTTTGTCATTTTTTAAATCTAATCTTATTTTTTAATTTTATCTTTTAACACTGAGTTGATTAAAAATTAAACTTATAGTTTGTTTCAATTTAGTTTCTATTGGGTTATCTCGGTCTCATGACCTAGGTCGCATGTTTGACCCGTTAACCCAGGTTCACTCGGGTCATTTTTTAATTGATTTTTCTTTCAATTTCATCCTTCAACATTGAGTTTATTGAAAATTAAACTTCATAATTTGTTTTGATTTGTTTTCTAGAAGGTTATCGTGATCTCATGACTCGATATGTATATTGACATATTAAACTAAGATTGATCTAAATCGATCCAATATGCTGTCGTCTTAATATTTATAAGAAAATCTCAACTTGAATATTTTTTTTAGTGAAACTAAGTTTTTACCGGTCATTTGGATTGTCTTTGAGCTCTCTAAGTTGACTAGATCATATCAGATTAATCCCCCCCTCATGATTTAATATTTGTTCTACTAGAATAAATAACAGCAATATCTAAATATTTTTTTACTTAAAAATAAAATTTAATTTCATTCGCAGCACAGCGAAAACTAATAATCCAGTAGCTAGGATCCCACATGATTGAAAGTACATTTATGCTACCAGATTTCATGATTGATCTAATATTCCATACTTATTGCCTGTAAAAAAACAGAGGCCACTAGTGGGCGAATTTTCCTTTGTTCCCCTTTCCTTCTCACTGAGATCGTGTTGTTTCCTTGGTGCATTTTTTTTTTTATTCAATGTGGAATAATGGTGTCTATCCACTGGAACCCCAGAGTGCGAGACAAACGAAGTTCACGGGTTCATTAAGACTAGGCCTTAAAGGGACCATTTAGATCGGCTTTGTACAAAGTTCTCCGGGTTGCGAACAGACAAAAGAAGGAGAAGCAACAAAAGATATGCAATGAAATTTCCTGGCAGCATAGCTCGGATTAGATTTCTTCGTGAACAATTGGAATCTTGGCAATTTTATAATCCGTCCGTAGTATATGGAAAGGAGGAGCACTCGTGAGAAACTTCAGCATGTCATCATGTACGCCAAAACTTAACAATCAAGAGAATCTCAAAGATGTGGGAGATCAAGAAAGAATTTGCTGGCAAACATGATAAAAATTTCATGTTGGGAACATGCAGGGAGCATAAATGAAAGGGATGCCGCTTAGACATCCAATATCTGGGATAAGAGCAGGACAAATAAAAGGTACCTATCACCTATGTGAGACAGTTTTTTTATCAAGCTATTCCAATGTTTATGATTAGAAAGTGCTGGGTTCCTTAACTACACTATACATCATTGACTGTGACTATTTCACCACTAGACTAACTCACCAAAATGGGCGTCATATTCTTAGTGATGAAGATGTAAAAATCCAAGTAATTTAGGAATAAAGTTTTCAGGCTGGATAATTGATTAATCAATTGATCATAGTAATTTTATTTATTCTTTCTAGTTAATTTAATGAAGTCACAATCACTCGGGTCATCAAACCCAACAGCTTTTAGGTCTTGATTTGACCTGATTCAATAGCACATGAATCTTTGCTGTATCGCTCGAAATATACTGATAAAATTTGAATCTTTAATTGGTTTGGATATTAATTTATGCCATGCCGCCAAAAAGACGTGAAAAGAGACATTAGTCATATGGCATGCCAAAAGAAATTTGGATATTAATTTATGACCCCACAATCACTTGGGTCTAGCTAGCATCAGACCCAACAACTTTTATGTCTTGATTTGACTTGATTCAATAGCACATGAGTCTTTGTTGTATCACTCGAGAAATTTCACATTGTTAACCTTTGTGATGCTCATCCTGTTTACTTGGACTACAATATTGAAGTGTTTGTTGTATCTAAAATTTTAGGTGACATTTTATTTTTTATCAAAGCATAATTACAATTGTTTATTATTTATTAGATAGTTGGCCAGTATTTTGCCCCGAGTCGGGCTAATTTTGTCACAATGTAAAAACAATACTCAAGCACTGTCAGTGTATTTTAAAGAACGAAAAAAAACTACAACTCGACATTAAAGAAAGAGAATAGAAAAAAAAAAATAATGATTGCCAATCACCAAGAATTAAAATGTAGAAGCATAAAATAAAAAAATATCAATGAAAAAACAAGTTTTAAAAAACAAAGCACCAGTAAAATCGGGTCAGGTCGTCAAAACCCGTGAGTAGGATCATGCGGATGTGATAATCTAATAGAAGGAAAATAGGGAAAAAAGCAACCTAGAAAGAAAACTCGGGCACCCAAACAAACCTCATATCTGGATCATAAGATAAAGATAACGTGATTGAAAGAAAACCGAAGAAAATAATGAAATTTATTTTTCAAACGAACAACTTCAAGGATGTAATTGGGAAAGAAAATAATGTCAACTCGTGTTGACTTTTCAAATCTATGATCCTAGCTAGCGACTAAATAAGAAACATCATATCAAGAAAGCTACAATTTTAAAACTTGCCTCGACTTGACGGGTTAACCCATAACTTAGGTGACTCATGGCTTAGATTGAACCAAGTTTAAAAACAAATTGAGGGAGAATTAATCTAGTGTAAAACAGTAAAAAACTCGAGTTGCCCCACGTTTTGGTTAACCCGTGGTAAATCCAGTAACAACTCGTTGACTATTTTCATTTGTAAAAAAAAATGTATCATTTTGACCCTTTTTATAGAAAAAAAATGGTTGACTTAGGTTAACTCGGGTCAACTCACTCGACTCGTGACCCGAAATTTATCATGGGTTGACTCCCGGGTAGAGCCTAGAAACAATAGGAAAAACCAAGGAGATCAAATATCAATAAATCAAATGTCGAATGATAAAATAAAAACAAAATTCAAGGATAAAAAAAAAGAAATTAAAAGAATAACAACCTCTTTGAAAATAAAGAAAGAAGATAAACTAAAATTTTGAATTGAATGACAAGATTGAAAAAAATATCAAATTTACAAATGAATCCAAAATAAAAAATGTAAATCAAGAAAATAATGATCAAATTTAAAAAAAAAAACTAAGATTATGGACCTAAGGATGAAATTGAAAATAAATTAAAATTTAATAAAATGGCTAAAAATCAAAATCAAAAATCAAAACATTGACGGTCAAACCTTCAATACCATCAAATATCGAATTGAAATGCAGAATTGAAAAGAAAAATCAAATTCTCAAAAAAAATACAAAATAAAAAATAATAAAGAGAATGAGGACCAAATATGAGAAAATTAAAAATAAGATCATGGATCCAAGGATGAAATTGAAAAGAAATTAAAATTTGATAAAAGATCCGAGAATTTAAATTAAAAATCAAAATAATAAGCGCCAAACCTAAAACATTATAAAATAGAAGGATAAATTTGATATAAAAATCAAATGCCAAATGATCAAATTGAAAACAAAACGTAAATGAAATTTGATACAATTAAAAAAATGACTAAATGTGATAAACTTAACAAATAACACATTTTTCTTCTTCTTCTTCTTCTTTTGCAAAGGCTGCATATTTTTCAAGGTTAATGAGAAAGAAAAGAGAAGGGAAAGAAAAATTATTGTCGGAGCTTCATCGTGCATTAGAAAGCTACATGCGTTGGACCACCGTGAAGGTGAGGATGAGACGCATCGAATGCCACTCTAAAATGTGGTATTCATCCAGCGAAGCCACCACACGTGCTGATGCGTAAATTACACACCCTAAAATTTTTTTTTATAATTTAATATATGCAAATAAAAAATTGTCGCTGACCCCAAACACTATTAATGAAAAAAAAAGACATAATAAAAAGACCAAAAACCCCTTAATCTTAGCTATAAATTATTTGACTCCAAGGGCACTTCAATAACTACATTATGCTTGTAAGAAGTAAGAACCCAAAACACCCATGTTCTTATTATAAAGGAAATTCAACTTATAAAGGTATTGTAGATATTATATAGTGCAAATCAAAGATTAAAAGACTCATTTACCCCTATTCAATCTTGTAATAACAAATGTGTCAGGAGAAAAATATTAAATTACCCTTGAAAGCATGCTATAAGACTTAAATTTTTAAGGGCAAGACGATAATTTTACTGTAGAGATTAATAGTGAAATGTGAGATGGTAAAACGCTATGACGTGAGTCGTAGTAAAATTTATTTTGAGTGAAAAAAAGTCTAGGCATTGATAACATGTCTTAAAAAAAAGATATTGAGATTAACCATAAATTGAACAATATTTTCATCTAATACTGAGATGGAAAAATATTTGATCCACCATGGTAAGCCTAGGCTGACTTGCAAAACTTGCAGGAATAATCTTGAAAAAAAAATGAAAAGCTCAATCCCAAATTAACTCAATGTTAAAGGACGAAATAGGTGAAGAAACAATATTTGATTAAAAAAAATAGAGTGAACTTGAGTCAATCAAAAAAACTTGTGATAAAAGTGATGTACGTCACTAGTATCAATTTTTTAAAACCAAATAGAAAATAGAAAAACAAAAAAAAAGGAGCCTAACCATATGGGTTTGGGCATTAAAAAAAGAACAACCTAGACACGGAGGCCTTTTAGTCCAACAAGAGCACCAGAACCTATCTTCCTTTTTTTAAATTTTTTAAAAAGATAGATCACTTAAAAACAAGACAACATTCAATGCGTCATCTGCTTTTTACAGCTTACTAGAAAATTAGGGGTTCAATTTTTTTCAATTTAAAACTCATTCTTGACTAAAAATATCTAGAAAACATTGTAAAATGCCTTGATAACCCTATCCATGACCACTAAAAACTCAAAAAACATATCAAAAAACCAAAACCAATCTAAAGCCAAAATGAGTCCCACGGTTAGATCTACTTTTTCAGGAAGAAGTAAAAAAAAAATACATAGATGAAACTACCCTTGTGAAATGGAACTCATTGAGACAAAAATGACACCTAACCTAGCCCATTAGCCTGCGCCACGCGGAAAAAAAAAAATGACCAAACAAAAAAAAAATTCTAGGTATTAGTAATGTGTTATTTAAAGAAATGAAAATATCTTATCAATGAATTTAAATTCAACTACATATTAGACGATATTTTTATCTAATATTTAAAAGGAAACACATTAGATCAATCTAAGTCATTCCAAGTTTACATGTGAAAGTTATGAGTATAATCTTGAAAAAAACAAACTGTGAACTTAAATTACTAACTAATATAATGTTGAAGGATAATACTGGCAAAAAATAAATCAATTTTTTTAAAAAAAAACAAATGATTTTAAGTCAACCAGCCAAACTCTCATTGCAAGTTACATAAGCCATCATATTCAATAATTTTTTTATTCCATAGATTATTTTTTATTTACTAGATTTACATTACAATAAAGAGAATGTGATATTTTTTTGAAGAAATACTTTTTTTTAAAAGGAAAAAACATGATAGACACATGAGACTAAGATACCAAAAGCAAATCGTTGATAACAAAAGGTGAAACAATATTTTTTTAATTTTAAGTTAATTAAAAATTAGATTATCGATAATAAAGGGTGAAATCACATTTTCTTTTTAAATTGAGGTACTAAAAGTGTATTAAACAAAAAAAAAATTAGACTCGATGTTATGGCTTAACTTGTCAAACTTGCGATTCGGGTGATGGAACTAATCGAGTTATTTTTTTTTTGTATCTAAAGAAAAAGGGCGAAAATAGCCCAATAATGTTGGCCTATGGCTCAGCGCACTGGGCCTCTAGAAGAAACAACGCAAGCATGTGGGCCCTTAAACCTTGTCTTGCATGTTTGGGCCTGTCTTTTTTTTCTCTCTCATTTGAAAGGGTGGATGACAGGTTGTTTGGCCCTTTTTATTTCTTTTTTTTAAAATACAGAGATGACACGTCGTTTTTCAGCCCAGAGATTCAGGCCACCACTGTGGTGGCTGGAAAATCAGGGCTATGGGTTTTAACTTACAAAGCTCATTTTTCAACTTCTTTAAAGCCAAAACAGCAAAAAATCAGTCCTAAAACACGTATAAACCAATTTAGCAACCTAATAAACCCAAAAAACAAATCAGATCACAAAATAAAATTGAATAAATGTTATTTTCCTTGATTTAGATCTTTTCGTTTAGGAAAAATCATGAGTTAAAACAATCACTATCAGAATCCTTTCATCGAATATAACTCATTGACACCAGTTTCAACCATTTCGGTGGTCGAAATAGCTATAAACAATGATTTTCTCTCTCTAAACTGGAATCTGGTGAGCTTCTCTCTCTTCTAATAGAAAAGGATTGAAAAATAAGAGAAATGAACTTTGGTACCAAAATTGAGTTTCTGAATACTAAATGGATCGATCATCTATAAACCGAAAAATATATGGGACTAAAGTAAACTTTTCATATGAAATTCAAAATCACCCCTTATGTTACCGTCATTTTTATTTTGATCTTCCGACTTTCAATCAAACCTTTCCCAAAAAAAAATGCAATTGAATGTAAATTTGGGTTAAAAATAGCTTAATTGTGCCAAAAATAAGTTTGAGGATAAATTTGAAATTTTGATAAAAAAACAACAACTATTCCAATACATAATAATTTGTGAGAGTGTGCATAGAAAAAATGACTTTAGTGAAAACCCACGTATGTTAGCTTTATATACTTAATATTTTAGTTTATATATCAAATTTA
>Ga0325402_1001137_pt1 | contig 21095 bp, 7 predicted proteins | sample PopdelMetagenome_22_FD_207212 | JGI IMG/M metagenome (GOLD analysis project Ga0325402, IMG submission 207212) | Populus deltoides microbial communities from Bellville, Georgia, United States - Xylem-PdKOR-R3 | ecosystem: Host-associated > Plants > Phyllosphere > Stem > Wood/Secondary xylem...
CTGAACAATTTACATAATGCTTGAGCAGATAAAATTCATTGTTGATGGCCATTGGAGGGTTGATCCTCTGATGGAATCGGTTACCAAGGGTGGAATTTGTAACAATGTTCTCCGAGTCAACAGATGATATTGTATTTGGGCATTCTGGGTGGAAGGATACTCTAGCAATCTTTCTCTGCTTGAGGTAAATAGACTAGTTACATTTGACATTTTCTTGAGTATCAAATCATAAACCAATTTGGGCGTGGTGAGCATCTGTTCTCTACCCATGTTTATCAGATTACAACCCAGTCTTGGACCTTTAATGATAAGATCCAAGCATCGTTGGCCAAGATCCAACCCGGTTGTAGTTAATCTTGTTCCAAAACCATGCTTGTGTTGCCTTCGATCCCTTAACTCAACTTGCACCTTATCCATCTCCCTTCAAAAATTCCAAGAGCCTCTAAGTTGTTAAAAAAGGAAATCGCGATAGTTTCCAGTGCTAGGTGTGATTTCCTTATTCCTTCTGTTTACTACCATGAGCGATTACTCTCTGCGTTTATATTGGCATTTATTGTTCTTCTATTGCCTTAAAACATCATATGCATTATTTTAACCAGTCTCCTTTTCAGTACATTCATCACATGATAGATTGGGTGGTTGAAATATTCGTTCCACTTTTTCTCTGATACCAGTGTAGATGGTGAGCATTTGAGCTGCGAAGAAAGGGTCTTAGCTTCTGTGCAGTATTTATAATTCCATGTTCATAAAGATAAAGCCAAAATCCATTGCTTGCAAGAACCTGGCTAGCAGCAAGAAGAAACCTGAGACTTGCTATGCTATGCATGGGGATGAAGTCGATACGTTGATGCACTCCTGGGGTGCCACATGCCTGCAGGTTTGTTCTAGCTAGAGGGACATAGCAAGATTTGGAGAAGGAATGGGCTACTGAATATGCATTTGTAAATTATTTTAACTAGCGAGATATTAGAAACCTCGAGTAGATCAGATTTGGAATGGACGTATTTATTTCCAGTCCTTGATTTTTGCGTTTTTCAGTTCTCAAGTTGCCTCTTTTAGGTGTTAGTCTAAGAGGAAAAAAAAAAGAAAAAAGAAGGGATATCACTTCGAGAATTATCAAAAAATAAAACTCTTTTATCGTTTTAATAAAAACTTTGAGGATATATTTAGTTCTTTTTTTTATCTAATATCTAATGTATGTAAATATAGGATTAAGAAACCACTTTAATTAAAGAAAGCGAAGGAAAGTTGGTGGAGCCAGGTGACATGATAGGTAAGATGGGACCACCTACCCATGTGATGACGGCCTTGTAACGCGCGGCAAGGCGCTGTCAAGATCGGATCTGGGTGAAGTGGGGCTCCACTTTCTTTCTAATTAGGTGGGAGTGGGCCCTACCCACCGAACATCAGTGGACCACCATATCTCAGGCTTTCATCATAAAAAAAACGGACGATGATCCAGGCCGCTGCCTACATGGTCCCACGTACTGAATGGTATGGGATGGGGTGACGAATGTGGATGAAAATACAGCGGAATAAAACCAAGTAGGCGATAAATAGAAAGAAAGGAAAGCGAAAAGGGCGGGGAAAGGGAAGCAATCGAAGAGAAAAGAGGCGAGGAAGAGTGAAGAGAGCGAGTCAAACGACACCACGCTTCTCTATCTCTTATATATAGGCCTACTTATCTCAAACAAGTCTCTCGCTCGCTCGCTCTCGCTCTCGCATTTGAGATCTGCACATACAATCACAGGTCAGTCTCCTTAATTTATTTGTTTTGTTCATTTCAATTTTAGGATTTAGATTGATTGGTGCTGTTCATGTTTTGTTTTGTTTGTGTTATTGGATTGATATATAGAGAGACTAAAAGCGACAACATTGGTATTTTATAGATTTAGTTTGGATGAAAATAGAAACATTTTTCTCTATGTTACCGAAATCTTGAAAATAGAAACAGAATACAAAGCCATCTACTAGTGATGGTATATGTTGGTTGGAAATGGGCGAATCAAAGAATGATTGATTGGTTAAAGGATCTTTGTTTTTTTTTTTTTCATTTCTCAAATAAATCCTTACTTCATTTTTTTATAAATGATCATCAGGTCCAGTTTTAACATGGATACCTTCCTATTCACCTCTGAGTCTGTAAATGAAGGCCACCCAGACAAGCTTTGTGACCAGGTCTCGGATGCCATCCTTGATGCCTGCCTTGCTCAAGACCCTGAAAGCAAGGTTGCCTGTGAGACCTGCTCAAAGACTAACATGGTCATGGTCTTTGGTGAGATCACAACCAAGGCAAACGTGGACTACGAGAAAATTGTCCGGGATACTTGCAGAGGCATTGGCTTCACATCAGCTGACGTTGGCCTCGATGCTGACAACTGCAAGGTCCTTGTCAACATTGAACAGCAGAGTCCTGACATAGCCCAAGGAGTTCATGGACACCTCACCAAGATGCCTGAGGAAATTGGTGCTGGTGACCAAGGCCATATGTTTGGCTATGCTACTGATGAAACACCTGAGCTCATGCCATTAACTCACGTCCTCGCCACCAAGCTTGGTGCCAAGCTAACTGAGGTGAGAAAGAACAAGACATGCCCATGGTTAAGGCCTGATGGGAAGACCCAGGTTACTGTTGAGTACAAGAATGAAGGTGGAGCCATGGTGCCTATCCGGGTTCACACGATTCTTATCTCAACACAACATGATGAGAATGTCACTAATGAGCAGATTGCAGCGGACCTGAAAGAGCATGTGATTAAGCCTGTTATCCCAGCTCAATATCTTGATGACAAGACCATCTTCCACCTCAACCCTTCTGGTCGGTTTGTTATTGGTGGGCCTCATGGAGATGCAGGACTCACTGGTCGTAAGATTATTATTGACACTTATGGTGGATGGGGTGCTCATGGTGGAGGCGCTTTCTCAGGAAAGGACCCCACAAAGGTGGACAGAAGTGGCGCATACATTGTTAGGCAGGCTGCCAAGAGTGTGGTGGCCTCTGGTCTTGCTCGGCGCTGTATCGTGCAGGTCTCTTATGCAATTGGTGTGCCAGAACCATTGTCAGTTTTTGTGGACACTTACAAGACTGGCAAGATTCCAGACAGGGATATCTTGGAATTGATCAAGGAGAATTTCGACTTCAGGCCTGGAATGATTGCTATCAACCTCGACTTGATGAGAGGTGGCAATTCCAGGTACCAGAAGACTGCTGCTTATGGCCATTTTGGACGTGATGACCCAGATTTCACATGGGAGACTGTCAAGCTTCTCAAGCCCAAGGCCTAAGTCTTTGGGATTGGCTTGATACATTTCCTGGAAGTGGTTATCATCGTAGCCATTATTCTGCTTACGGGGGGATATAATAAAGAAAGCTTCAGCACATGCAAGTGATTCTGAGATGAACATGTTCCAAGGGTTCAAGTGAGAAGGGATTCAGGAGTTTTTTTTTTTTTTTTTCCTATCTAGCTATTCCTTTATTAAGGAATAGACGTTAACCGTATTCATCAATTTTCATTACATTTTTTTGTACTTTCCAACGTGTCATTTATCTGGTTTGATTAATTCTGATGCTATTATTTGTTTCCATTTACAAAATATTGCTTTATTTTATCCATCTATTTATTTACGAAGACGAGTCTTTAATTTCAATCATCACATACAAGTCTATAATGCTTGAAACGAGTATACTAAACAGAAGAAGTGAGAAAATACAGCGCAAAGCAGATTGTTTCTCGACCGCATGGTTGATAATAAACAAACCCACAACATGTTTCACGAATGCAACCACAAGCGATCGTGCAAGCGCTCTTCTCCTGCACCAAACATCTCATCTACCCTTTCCCCGTCGCGGTAAAAATGAAACGTAGGTGTGTAGCGAATATGCTGAGTTGTTTCCGGGCATTCATCAATATCCGCATATACGAAAGAAAGCTTCGGGAAGTTGTTACTCAGCTGGCAAAACGCAGGAAGAATCTGGCTGCACACGCGACACCTGAAAACACAACAGATATTTAATGATGTTGTGGTGATCTAACCAGTTCGTAAAGCGAAGTTGTCTGAACTTTCTCAGCCCACTACATTACACTAAGGCTTAGCCGGTAAATGATCTGTAACAAAACCACCCCACCCTTCTATTGTCTCACATAGAACCCCTGACTGAAACTAAAAATATGTGAATAAATCTCGAGATTCGGCATGTGATGTTACACAATATTTGAATAACAAAAACCCCCGATGGATGAGCTAATCCTCGTTCCCTACAAGATATTTGGATTGAAAACGCAGTGGTGCAGTCTATCTAATATTATACGCAGAAACACGGACAGTTCTCAAAGAAGTCTGACATCAAACACCTAGCGTGCATGAGCCACATAAACAAGAGGTGAGATTAGCGTGGAGAGGAAGAAAGAAGAATGCGGAAGCGTACCATGAAGCACCGTAGTTGATAACTGCCTGCAAACATGTGAGAAATTAAAGAATGTCAGGTCGGTGAAAATGAAATGAAATGAGAAGAAAAGGTTTTGAAGGCGAAAAACAGTGCCAAAGAAGAGGATGAAATTACAGGGGTATTGGAAGATTTGATATCGTGAAGAATTTGAAGGTGGCTTTGATCGCTAGAAGCACTTTTGAGGTTGCCATAGAGATTCGCTGGCAATTCCAATCCAGTGCCATCTAAACCTTTCTTTGTATTATCCTCCATTTTCTTGCACCGCTCTTTTTTCCGTTCGGAGTTATTATGCTTTTTGCCCAATTTTTTGTTTGGTCCCTGTATTTTATAAGATTTGCAATTCGGTCATGACTTTGTTCTGTTTTTTCAATTTCATCATTTGAAGATATGTTTTCATAGTGCTACATGCTAATATAAGTTTTGATATGATGTCTTTAAGTATTACAACACTAAATTAATGACTAATTTTATAAAATAGAGTCTTAGCTTCTTAAAAAAAAAAAAACAATTTGAGAGATACAAGACCAGGATAGATAATCGATGATTTTTCCATTTTTAAAAAATGCAAAAGTTTCATTTGATCCCTAAAGTTTTATTTTTTTCGTTTTTATCCATATTCTTTTAGGTTATTGCGTTTTGATTCTAAACTATATTTTTGTCTCATTTCAATTTTTGAAAATTAAGAGAGGAGAGAGGAAGTTTCTAAAAAAAAATAAGAGGAGAGAGAAATCTCTTATTAGATTATAGAACTTTGATATCTATAAATTTATTTGTAAAAGAGGAACTTAATGAATGTGCTGAAAAAGATAAATCAGGCCTCCAAAAATATTTTCAATTTGATTTAACTTTGAGTTTCTAAGTTAATTGAAATGAGGTCTCAAGCAAAAATAAATTGAAAATAATTTCTTTAAATTCCAATATTTATACCTTAATTTTCTAGTCATTGACTAGAAATGCAAAAAGCTGTTTACCAAGCAAACAATAATATGTCACCTTTTAAAATAAAATAAAAAAAGTTGTTCTTTCTTTCAAAATACATGTAAGAAAAATATACGTAGATTAATATTTTTAAATATTAATTGTTTCTATGATTTGGTAATATTTTAAAGAGATTATTTTAAATTATTAAAAAAAACTCACCACAAAAATTAGATAGATAAATTTTATTTGCATGGTCAATTTATAAGAAAATAAATCATATATATTTAGCGAGCATAATTAACATCAATGAAAAATAAAGGAAAATGTGTAAAATAAAAATGATAACCAAAATAAAATATTTAATAAAAGAAAAATAATCAACTTTCTTTCTGCTTGGATATTTAATCAACTTTAACCACTCTTATTTGATTTATCTATTCTTAATTTATCTTGTTAAATACAGGAACCATATTTCCATTCCTTAATTAAAAAAACTATGATACTAGAAAACGCGTCTATATTCCCGTTGCTAACCATAGCTAGAATGTACTAACTAGATGCTGACTACTTGGACTTGAGAATCAGAGGTGCCAGACCCGTCTTGTTCAAATATTGAACGATTTTTAAGGCCTAGTCCTTCGCAGATGAGATTTCTAGGAACATTGCTGGTTTGAAGTCCTTATCATCACCTTCCCTAGCATGAATAATTGCTGGAAACGACGCTAAAGTTTAGGTTATTGTCAAAAGCTTCTCGTAATTTAGCCTCCACTATCAGTTGCATTTTTTGCACTGTTCCAAAATCAAAGATCACTCTTGCAGAAAAGGGGATATTTTCGTTCGTCTAATAATATATCCATGAGCATTCAGTTTTAATAACCCTGCATCTAGTTCACAAATAGCTCCGATGGCAATTCTCACGGTATTGATTATTAAGTAAAAAAAAAATGAGCACCAAAAAGCTCTTGAAGATAAGTAAAGATGCTTATTATTCAACAGTAACTGGTTATTCAACACTAGAGACCCTTTGATTGGGAAATGGTGCCTAAAAGCAAATAGGAAGTTCTTTTAATCAAATTTCATCATGAAAGCTGCACTAGTGTTTCTCATCGGCTAAAACGGGCTTTGACAGGTTATTCAGAAGTCATCATTCTCCATCTCCATTTTAGGCTTTTTCTCTTTTCTATTCCCAATAAAACCCCTTCTGATCTCATTCGTCTATAATTGTGTAGGTGCTACTGCTATCAGATAAAGCTTGCCAGATTCTGAAGCTTCACGGGCAACGGAAATAAAGATTGAGAAAAACCATCAACTTAGTGAATCCCAGAGAAAGTGCCTGGATGGAACAACTTGCATAGTGATTCTACAGCTGATTCAATCTGTGTCTGATCCTGCAATCAGTTTTCATGAGTTGCTCACTTTTATAGGAACAGCTTACTGCTAACTTATGAATTCTAATGGCAAAAGTTAGAATACAGCGAAAATTTCCTTTACCTTGCCTTCAAAACTAATTATTAGAGGCCCTTTTCTGGATTTGCGATAACACCCTTCATTTTGCACAATGAAACAATATGAGGAGAGACAGTATATATACAAAAATGACCCAAGAAACAAATCTAAGAACCTTAGTATCTTACCAATATTTAGATCTGGGAATTCAAGGCAGAGTTTTGACAGAGGTTGGGCAGTTTCAACCTGCATTTATAGAAAAAAACTATACACAGTCATGCTACAAACATAAAAATATTAGCTTCATAAGAATAACAATATCATTTAGCGTATCAAAATCTGAGCATTCTGATTTTGGCGACACCACCGCAGTTAAGACTTCAAATTTTTCAAATCTTATGGATGGGGGATGGCAACTCTCCTGACTGTAGCTCAAGGCTCCACTGAGCCTCCGATGAACCAAAAAATAATCCGATACATTCTAGTACTAGCTACAAAAATTATAACCATTTCCACATAAATGGTAGATGTTTCTTAGTTCATTTGCTTGCTGGGGCAATTCAACCTCATGCTACCAAGAAATCATATACCAGGTATGGATGGGTGAAAATTCCCAAAATCCAGTCAACCAACCTTGAAGAAAATCATAGACAACCATCTTGACAATAGTCTTCAAATCTCATGACGAATAATTTTGTAGGAGTGCCAATACGTTTACATTTTGAAAAATATATTAGATGCCAATGATATCCATGCATGGACCAAAAACTTCACCAAATAGGTTATATTGCAATTCAGTCAAGAACCAAGTATAACTAATATAAATGCAGCAGGAAGGATGACAGGATCAGGGTGAGTAGTTATCTTGGAACAGATAGAAAAAAATAATACACGCGGACATCAATAATAAGGATGTAGTCAAACTGATTCAACTCTAGCACTAAACACAATCAAATCATATCACATTAAAAGTTATTAAACTGAGTGAAATGGTAGACTTTGATACGCACATCTGAAAGATTTGTCTGTAGATGCTTTGACACATAAGGTACCATCGTTGGCAAAAAGCCACAGGATCTTGTTAATTCAATCAAACAATCCCACTCCTTGTCCAATTCAGTGGCATTTGTTGCTGTGAAAATGATTACATTCTGGCACTTAATCTGAAAGGATACGATTTTTTGACCAAAATTCAAACAAAGTCATAAATAGCATTAATTGCATTCTTCATGAGGAAATATATACAGCATCACAAGTACAGTATTTTAGCTTCAATATACATACCAAAGGCACAGCCAGCTTTTCATGATGCAATAACTCAGTGATACCTTCAGGTAACAGTGCCATCTGAAGAAATGAAAATCAGGGACAAGATTATATTCAAGTTGCATAGATTGTTAGATGTTGATGGGCTTGCATATTCAGACAAAATTTCAGGAATGCAAACCACAAGATAAAATGTGGAGACTACCAACAGCAGATGGATTATGAAATCCTTGTCATAAAAAAATAACAATGTTCTTTTAAAAGCAACCTAATAACCTAACCCAAAGCATTGAGCCAAGCTGCAACATAACCATCAAGATCTAGGGAATACCAACTTTCTTTGACAGATAAGATTCCACCTATGTTAGGGAAGTTTTCGAAGCATTTGATACCCATTCCATTAGTATATGGTTATCAAAACAAGGTAAAGCCCTTGGAGGGGGTTAAAAACTCAATGAACTTAATTTTTCTTATTTGTGTTTTCTTTCAATAAAAGCACCATATCTAGATCATTCTGGTGTATGCTCAATTTTCTTAATTTTGAAATAAGTTATCTTCTTAAGAGAGGGAATTTGATACTACAGCAACAAATGCATTATCTCGATTAGATTGTCATCTATCCACATTATAAATGAATGCAGCTGTTAAATAAACACATAATGAGAATGAGGCACAGACACCCCATTTCTTCTTCTTGCCAGTAGCAAATCATGAGCTAAATGCAGATATTAAATTACCTCATTTTGATCACCAGTGCAATGATCACTTATAAGATGCCTAAGATATTCTTCAAATTCTTCATCGGGAGCCTACATTGAACAGAATTAAGAGGGACATTTAGTGAAATATTAAAGCTACATCGCAATCAACAAGTTGGGAAAAGCTGAATGACACCCTTTTGCAGTAGTTGTTATCTCTCTCTGTTTTTTTTTTCCCCTTTCCTTTCTCAAGACATCAGATTCAACCAAGAAATTTAAGAGATGAAATGAAGTTCTTCAAATTCCAGGAATTATCACTCATTAAGTGATACAGCGAGTGATTCTGTACAGACCAAATAGAATGAATGTAGCTAAATGATAGATCTTGCTTATGATAAAGGATAAGAGAGCGGGGGGGGTGGCAAACTCACAAGACGAACCCCAAAAGCCTTTGCAACACCTGCTAAGGTAACATCAGAGTGCAATGGGCCCACCCCTCCATATATAAAAACCTACAAGGATTGAGTAGACATTAAAATATCAGAACATAAGAAGACAAAGCCCCAATTAACTTTGTTATATCAGCATGGAAATCAACAGAAGAGATCTTTTCACAGAATGTGAGGATATACCATATCGTTGGTAGATTTCCGTCGCTCAACCTCTTCAGCCACAGAATCTTTCTGGTACAAAGAAAAATCCACAAAATGAGTTTCAAGTGAAAATAAGAAACTCAAATGCTTGAATTCTGTATGTAAGCCCAAATAAGTCATCTAACAAAGAACATAAAGTATATCATTTATACAAAATCTTCTATTTAATTATCAAACCAGATCCACCCTCTACATATGACATACAAACAGATATGCTGCTTAAAACTTGTAACAGCCAACAGCAGTTTGTGATAATTATAATAGAAGATAACTCACATCATTCTGGACAACAACAGTTTGTGATACCGACCAACCAATGGAATGGATCTTTCTACGCAATGAAGGTCCCAGTTGATCCTCAACAGTGCCGAACCTGAGCTATGGAACAGATAACAAGTACCAGAAACTTCAGCAATAACAGCTGGCAGTAGAAATAATAAAATATAAAGGGCCTAAAATATGCAAACACACCCAAATATTTTAGTCAAATAGTGAGATTCTTGTTCATGTCTCCATTACAAGCATGACCACTAAATGTTTGCACAATAAATATAGCCCACAATTGTCAAATGTGTTACGCTTGTGTGCAGTCTAAGAAAAGACATTAAGACAATTTGAGGGATTATGAGCTAATGCAAACTTGACCACAGATCATGAAAATCATAATCTAATGAATTATAAATAAAAATCAGCAAATCAAACTAGAGTGAGCGGAAAGGTTATCGTACCCAAGAAAATGTCTTAATAGTTGAATAAAATTGGTAAAAATTCAGAAACCAACCACCACTTAATTGTTAGATGAATTGCCAGTACCAAATGAGGAAAATCTCGAGATTATGAGGAAGATACAAAAACTAATATACGATTGCAGAAACTAGCAGGGAAACAAAAAACATGCGTCTACCAATGAGGGACTTACAGAATCTCTTCCCCCACAGCAATGACTGAGGCTACGAGCAAGCTGCTTTTATGTGAATCCACACTCCCTGAGCCATTACCAACGTTATTAATGGAAGAAGAAAACTTTTTTGCTCTCCCTGCCCTTTCTAATCTTCCATCGGAAAGCAAGTATGCGGGTTTGAATTTTTCTTTGCAGCAGGAGTCACTGATGGACAACAATGCATTTGGAACTGTGTCATGTATGCTCCCTATTGAAGTGTAGCTGGGGAAAGAAAAAAGAACATGCAGGTTATTATGAACAAGTGGAAACCAGTTACCGTACAAGAGAGAATGCATTATATATTAGCATTAAGCAGTAACTAACAAAATTAATAAGCAGTGTTTGCACCAATAATATATTTGAACAATAAGATCAGTATTTGAAGTTATATAAGAGAAACATTACCCCTGATCATAAAGACTGCAGTACTGGACCTTGCAGGTTAGGATAAAAGCCCAAACATCTCTGCAAAAGAAACATAAATAAGTCAAAAGCCCAGAAATATATGCCAACCTGATAAATGCAGGAAAAGATAAAATGTTCAGGCTCAATCACAGTAAGAATTTCAGAGATATTAAGACATAATGGCAGTGCAAGTAAGGGCAGGCGGGATTGATGCAGCAAATGCTTTCCACATAATTTAACAAATGCTCTTTAAAAAAATGATGATGCATTTAACAGATGCATAAAACTGACATATTAATGATTGAATGCCAAAGGAAAAATAGGAATGGGGTGATCTATAGCTAGTGTTAAATGACCACCTGTAAGACCAATCCAAGATAGGATTCACTCTCATAAATGGAGGCCATCCAGGTGAACTAGGGGAGAACTGTTCTTGGCCCACCTGCATGATTCAAGGAAAAACCTCATGTTGTCAGACACGTCTGTGCTCAATCTCCAAATAAGGCACACAAAATTGCAGAAAGGATCTCACAGTAGGAAACCACATAGCTATATTTCTTCAAGGTTAAGTGTTAAACATACCGCAGTAGGATCACCAATTCGAACACCAAGGAAAATAGCTCTAATTGGATTAGCCTTCAGTAATTTTTCCAAGCCAGACTTGAAATCTGAACTAATGATATCTAGTTGCAAACCATAGCTGCTCATAGGAAGTAATTCAACATAAATAAATTGACCCAAATAGTGCTCATATAAAGTAATTTAACATGAATAAATAAGCTAACATGTAAAAGTTTCCAACAAGCCTAAAATAATGATGTTACTTTGCACAAACATTTTATCAACAAGTATTCAACTCCTTGCACGGCACATTAAAAGAGCTTCTCACCTTGATGCAGTATCATAGGTAAATGAGTTGATTTCGGGGAAAGCAGCAGAACTTTCAAAATATATTGTTCGAATTGGGAAACTAGTCAGACCCCCATTAGAGCATTTTTGCTCCATTTTATGCAAAAAGTAGCCAGCCCTGAGTAGGTGCAGTAGAACCTGCACACACAAGTTTATTGTCATCATTGACAAGACAACAGATAACAAGAGGATTGCTTGAGAAAATATGGAAGAAATCCTACTGTTGAATCCTTTCCTCCATTGAAGCTGAAGGCAACCTCCTCAATCCTGCAGAATAAAACAGTTTCAGAACTTACAAGCATCAGCCACCATACTTGTGTGCAGTCAATGAATGGATAAAGATAAATAAATCAAAAAGGCTATTCCATAAACCCATGCATTTAGAGCACTAAACATTTGTGTCAATTTTATACAGGCTTGATGTTTGCTTGGATGTGAATGTATGAGAGATAAAAACTCCAAATTAACAATTAACAATCTGAGCATACATTAGGTACTATTTTCACAAACCAGGCCCAAAAGAAAAGGTTGCGTAAATCAAGATATGGGATAGGGGTATTTTCCTGTAAAATAATAGTAAAATGCAGTCTACTACTGCCTTTGACCAATAAAATGCATTTTTGGGTGTCTTGCATGAAAGAAGATAGTCTGAGGAACTGATCAGCCAATGATACTTCTGAAAGGTATTTCTATCCCACTGGAATTTTCACTTCTGTCTAAATAAGATTCAAAAAAATTCCCACCAGTCCCACAAAACCATGAATTTTAATTAAAAAAGAAAAGAATAACAACACCCTCCAATAAGTTGGATTTTTATAAAATCTTGTAATTAAGAAGTGAATTACTTTATTTACTGAGTAAACTCCAATCACTCCCTCATAACTATTATGCATGAGGTATAGTAAGAGATTTCGTTCAATAGAGACAGTCAGAGGATAAAAATCCTGTATTGTTATTTGACAAGAAAATTGTCCCCAAAAAAATCTACTAAACTGGCAGCTGTTTTCATGCCTGTATTAGTCCCCAAAAGGAATGTAATTGCTCATTCAAAAAACCGACAACAGCAGCAACACGCGGCAAAACCATTTAATTAAAGAATCACAAGAATCCAGGCAAGTATCGACAAGAAATACCACCCATTAGATCCAAAAGGGAATAATCAAAATGCCTTCATGCAAACACATTTCAACTTTCTTTACAAAACCAAAAAAAAAAAATACAATGAATTGATAAAAAAAAATTTGATATTCAATGAATTCATATCACTTGCCGCTTCCGTTATTGCTGCTGGGTTGGCCGTTGGGCTTGCTTCTATTGACCTGGGGTTGGTCAAGGTACTGCTGCGGACCAAGCTGTAGAAGGTATCGCGAGACAACCCGAGGCAAAGGGAAAAATACGAGGTACTTTATTGCTTAGTTTGGCTTTTATGGAAGCTTTAAAAATTTATGGACTGGTTGTAGCATTAGCACATTTATTTGAGAATCCTTTTGTTTAATCCTATATTTGATTTGTTTAATCTAATCCTATAAAAAATACATATTTTTTTTTATTGTCTTGTACTTGCTGCTTGCTTTTTCAAATTCTATCAAGATTTTACTCCTACAATTATTTATTTTGTTTTATTTTTATTGGGACAATAACCCAACGTGAAGGATTGATTGGGGGATGAGGAATTAGTATACTGATTCACTTTCTTCTACCATTTTCAGAGATAAACCTTTCATTGATATGAAATAACTGCTTTACATGATTCTTAGTCATTCACATTCAATCATTTCAGGTTAAAGAGAACTAAATTGGTTCCGAAAACATTAAAGCCAACAAATCTTTTCCATTGTTAAAGATCAAAAAGGAACTAAGATGAAAGATATCCAATAAGTGATTCCATTTCACCCTTATTGTTGACACCAAACTGCATGCAAATAAAAACTGACTTAAAATTCAAAATTTTCTTCTCTATTCAACCAAGAACATATCCTTGTATCTGTTTCATTCATCCTTTTTTTTATTAGTAATATCCAAACAGCATAAATCTTGCTGTTCTTTTCCATTGACTTGATATTTTGGAAACATGACCACAGAATTTCAAACCCAGTTCAATACCAACCAAGATCATAACTGTTATGTAAGGTAAACTATAAGAAATCAGTCAAAGAAAGAGAAAATAAAAAACTCACGAGTATAGAGCAAGAGCTCTTTTGATAACATAAATGGCGTTGTTGTACTTGGTTTTAAGCCTCCTATCATCACTTTCTCTGATTGCTTTATCGATCTCCATCTTCCCTGATACACAAAAATCATATAAATATAAACAAATAAATGGGGTTTCGTAAATTCAAAAGAACTCAAATTAAACTTTTCTGAACTGAAATTGAGGTAAATTAAGCAAATGGGTTGTTGTAGATTCAATTAGATTTTGCAGAAACTTGAAATGAAATTCACCTTCTTTGACTGAAAAGTCTACCGCAAAACAAGTATGAAACTTATAAGAAATGCATACAGAGAGATAAAGACCCAACCTTTTTTCTATATGATTTATGGGCCTTAAAAAATAAAAAGAAAAGAAAAAGGAAAGTGAGAGGGAATGAGGGAGAGGGTATTTTGGAACAAAAGAAAAGACGTGCCCCTTAGTTGCCACAGATTGTTTATCTGAAACAAGTCGGAAGCTACAAATGGTGAATGATTTTTATTCAGATTTTTCTGAAACGGAAATAGGAAAACGGGTTTGGCACGTAAATTGAATACGAAGACTTGACTTGTCTCGTGTGCGTGTAATAATAATATTCTTACGCCAGAGTTTTTAGATTTTCTTTTACCCAGGTCCAATAAGATATTTTTATTTTATTTTGATAAGAAAAAATAAAAAAATAATAGTAGATTACCCTGCACGCATTTATAATCACATCTCACCCATAAACACATCCATAATTGATCTAATTCAAACATTTAATTCATTCAAGAATATACTCAGGATAAATTTTCATACTCAATCTCCATCTCATATTACATGCATAAATTAGTAATTAAGAGAACCATCCAAGTGTTGAAATTTCATATATAAACACAACATAGTTTAGCATTCTAAACATAAACTAGTACATTATAATATTCCAAGCATATATTGATACATTTAATATTCCAAACACAAAATAATACAAGGAGTATACTATTATATTCAGGTTACATGTTTACTGTATAACAAAATTTACATGAATAATCCCTAAGTTCCTAAGTTATACAAAAAGAGATCAAAGGACCTAAATTCTACGCTTGACGTGAATGAAATGGACCTGCAAAACATAAATTTTCCATATAATTAAAAAAATAAAATACAAATAATTTCACGGAAGAAAAATTATACAACACATCTACCTACTTAAGTCATATGCAATTCTATATACCATAACTAGCTCTTTTTAAGGATTAACAAATTTGTTTCCTTTAACTATATCCCCTCATTTTTTATTTTTTTTTGTAATCCAAGCTCTGATTGAGGGTATCCACCTTGCCAATTCTCCTCACATTGGGAAGACTATTGCCAATATTAATAACCCCCATTAGTGTCTTTAGTTGCCCGTTCTGGGATCAACTAATCAAATTCATGAAAATACCGACACTAACACGATCATTGGTGTCATTAACTATTTTCAGGCTGAAATAGTTAATCGATGCTCCATATTACCTTGGGAGGTCCTCGGGTATGTCAATGTCAAAGATCATTGACATCAGTAGCTTTCACCTCGGAAAGCTAATCAACTCCCATAAATTTTGCCAATATCGACATCACTTGCCGATATCATTAGCTATTTTGAACTCGAATAGTTAATCAAGTTCAATATTCCTCCTCCCACGTACCAATCATGTCGATGTTAACCAACTTGGCTAACATCATTGGCCTCCTGCATCTAGGACAGGCTAATCAAATTTGAGGAACAGTCATTTCCAAAGTTCATTGTTACTGTCCATTTCCTCCGAAAGGACCCATAAATTAAATCTAGTTCTCCGTTTCTATTTTCCCATCGTTTAACCTTTCCTCATAAATAAGCACCAAAATTTATAGTTCAACAATTAGTTAAAATAATTATTAACTAGAGGAGATATAGGTACCGAGTACCTACCTGATGTAGACGCTCGACTTGCGTTCCCTTGTTGTTGCTGCACTCCTCCCGCGGTTCCTCCTGAAACCACAAACACCCATCATTATTTCATATTAGTCCACATATCACAACAGAACAGCAACAATGGCAATAATATTTATTTCTCTTTTACCATTCTTTTCTTTCTTACCTACATTCCTCATTATTATCCTTTAACATTTTCAGCTCATTAATAGCCCAAGTGGACATCGTGAATTCAATTTTGATCACAATTCATTCCTTTTTGAAGATCAAGACACGATGTTACACACTTTATGAAGGGCATGAAAATGAATTCCACCCTTAATATAGCTAAATTTCACCGTTTTACTTGGCCAAATCTGCCAACAAGAGTGACAGCTTGACCTCCTATCAGATATTCATTTGTATTTGGAGTTCCAGAATTCCAAATTAGACGGGGTTGGATTTGTTGGAAAGTTAACACTCCTGGATACAACTTTTATAAAAAGAACCTCCCCAGATTCTATCGTCTTCAGGTCCAAATCCCCTTGGGAATCATGGCGACAAAACCTGTCTTGTTCCGTTAATAGACAAGTATATCCAATTTTATCTCTAATCCTTTCTTCCTCATCTGATACAGCAATGCCTTCACCATATACATAGCAACCCTTCTAATTATAATCTCCCAAAGTTATTTACACCAATTTAATAAATTCATTCTTACTTTGGCCGAACCTATCCAAAGGAACTAAGGGTTCCTCCTTCTAAGTGATGCAATTTTTTCTATTTATCAATCACTTTGTAATGACACATCTCAATTAAATAAATAAGGAAATCATAAGTTCTCCTCCTCTCTTTTATTCTCCTCCAGTGGACGGTCACCTTGAATCTATTCTTTTTTTTTTCCATTGCACCCCTCCACATTCAAGGCCATTCCTATCACCCTAATAGGTCTAGCTTCAAGAAATTTTGCATTTTCCCCAAATTTTATGTTCAAGAACCCTAATTCGCAATTCAATAAAATTATAAATCTTCTAATCAAATTGAAGTTAATTTCATAAAAATTAGAATTAGAATTCCTTACTTTGATAAAATCTAAGCTTTACTTCATAAAGTTTAAAAAGAATCTTAGCCTTCTTCTCCTTGCATATAGTCGGCCACTCTTCCCCTTCTTTTCACAATTCCCACATTTGTTTCCTTGCAATTTCTCTTATACAATGATGTTCTTCTCCTTTAGACTTGTCTAGGATTTAAAATTTGTTAAACCTTGATATTTTCCTCTCTCATTTTGCTTGAATAAAATCTGAAAATCCCCTCCCTCTTTTATGTTTTCCAGCCAGTCTTGGAAGAGAGAAGGAGTGAGGTATTTATAGTCTCATTTCTTCTTAATTCCATTTTGGCCTCATCTTTCTCCTCTTTTCACAGTTAAGCCATTTTTTTTGTTCTCTAAAACTAATAAATTTTATCATCATCATTACTATCATTATTATTTTTATAGTTATATTATTTATGAATTATAAAAATTTAATTTATTATAAATCCCCCCCCTTTTTTGTATAATTTGTTCTCGGGTTTCACATAAATAAAACTTCTATAAAAGAGCCAAGAATAAAAATTAAAAATGAAATGAATTTGGACTGAAGTTGAAATACCAGCAACCAAAAAGGTCAAGTTGTCATTTTCAGGAAGAAAAAGAAAAAAAGAAAAATAAAGGCTCGCATGCAACAAACCGAACCATCAACGCTGACAAGGGCTACTCCATAGGCAAAATGACACAACAACACTTCTAATGACACATCAAAAGGATATTTTTGGATGACGGGAGTCAACGCACTCTTCATTCAAAGGGTACGGGCTCTTTCCATATGTCAAAGAGTGCGTCCTGTACGCACCACCTTTTTTTTTTTATTTTAATTTTTTTTATTTGGTCAAATACCAAGTTGCCCCTAAATTAACTTAATAATAACAAAAAAATCATTATAAAAAGGGGAAAAAAAAGCCCTTAACACCAATTTTAATTTTTCTTTTCTTTTAAGGAAATTTTAGTTTTTCATTATGCATTTTAATTTTTTAATTTTTTAATTTTTATATTTGGTCAAATATTAAACTTCTTCATCTTACATTACAATAAGAAAAACACCATTATGCAAATACAAAAATACCTCTTGATGCAAGTTCAGATTTTTATTTGGTTTTGGTTTTTTTTTTGTCATCCTTTAATATTAGATTTACTGAAAATTGAGTTTTATAATTTATTTTAATTATTTTTTCTATAAGGTTATCCTGATTTTATGACCAAAATTGAAGGTTTAATAGGTTAACTCAAAAAAAAAATTATCTATTTTCTCAATTAATATTTTTTTTCAATTTCATCATTCAAAATTAGGTTAATTGATAATTAAGTTTCATAATTTATTTGTTCATCATTAATATTTCTTTTCTTTTAAAAAACATGTTAGCATATTTTTTTAGAATCCCTAGTATGGATCAATAATCTAGTAATTTACTATACAATAATTTTCCATCTTTTGCCTTTTGCAGGCAATAATAATTTTATTTAAGTTAACAAAATGCATTTTCCCTGCACTCTATTAGATTGTTAAATTCAACCCATCTGCCCAAATAAATATTAATTAAGCCCCTACCAAATGAAGAGTTTGGTCACTCTTTATCCTTTTCCATAGCAAAGCTTCCCTAATCTCATAATAAAACCTCTCAGCTACTCGTTGTATTAAAGGTGTGTTTGAGAGTATGGTTGTGATTGTTTTTCAAAGTGTTTTTTACTCGGAAATGCATCAAAATAATACTTTTTTATTTTTAAAAATGTATTTTTATTATCAGTGTATCAAAATAATCTAAAAATACTAAAAATAAAGAACAAACATGGTCTAAGCACCAAAGCAAGAGCACTTTAGTTCAGGGTTGTGGCTAAAGACAACTAGGGTTTGGTTGAGTTGTGATCGTGGTTATAGATTTTGATTGTAGCCATAACAATGATATTAAAGAAAAAATGTTTGATTAAAAGAGTAGTTGTCATAAAAATTACAAAAATATATTATGAAGGACTTATATATAAATTATAAATAATTTTAGATTTACTAAAAAGATTTTAGAATCCCCAATAAATTTTTTAATTTATTATTTTCATTGCATATGCATAATTCAAAAATCCAATAGGTTTCATTTCCTTCTAATACCATTTAAACTCTCTATCGTTTCCCAAAAAAAAAATCCAAACTCTCTATCCATGTCTCCCTAATTCTCTTTTCACTTCCCACAATCGAAACTATATTGATAATTACAGCAAGAGTTTTATGCAATTCCTCTAACGTCTTAAACCTTATACTTAGACGAATCTGATGGAAAAAAGATTCAAAGCCCCAGAAAAAAAAATGATAGATGTTTTAGAAAATAGATACAGCTAGCCTTCCATGCAATGAAGGCAACATCAAGATTGATTCGCTTCTTCTGTGCATGCTTCATAAGAACAAAACCACCATTATAGAGTTTCAGGAATAGTGCTACAATTCATCCTTCTACCTTATCTTTTTTTTTTATTCAATTGAAGAAAGAACGGAGAAATTGAGCCATCAAGGGTGACTCTACAAGCATCACACGAAAGCAAAGTTCTCATTGCAGGAGGAATTAATAACCACTTTAACACACTATCACTTCGGTCAAGGTTGATCAAGAATATGAAACATTAAAATAATTTAAAATATAAAATATTTAATTTTTTTAGAAATACTGTTTGGAATACAATTCCAAACAGCCTCAAAATCAAAGCAATACTTTTCTTCGGGCTGATCATGAGACAATTGAACTTGTCAAACCTTATCCAAGAGTTTTCGAATGTCCAAAACCAAATTCCAGTATGCGTCAAAGATTGAGCAGAGGCTTGAGATATAAGATTAATAGCCTCTAACGAATCCAACTCAAGCCATGAGATAAAATATTAACATCGTTAAAGAATCTCTCTACCATGCTACGACCAAAGCATGTCTGATGTCCATCAATCATACACTCATGTTTTTGTCTGCGCGACTAACACAGCAACGAGCTCTAGCTTACATGGGATTAATGTCCCTCCTGAATTTTATATTTTCCAAAAGGTCTCGATGAAAATGGCTTATTACACTTCCTCAGTGAAGTTCACATGGCACCTCTTGTTGTCTAAAATTACATAATTATTAGAAAAGGGAGCATATTTGTTTAGTTTATTATATGAGTTCATTGGAAACTTACAATCATAACATAAGACTAGTATATACATACAAGGTAAATATTAAATTATACATTAGAGATTAAAATTAATTCCTATTAATTATGCATATACTAGAGCATTTATTAAAATTACTTAAAATAAAAGTATGTAAAGAACTTGTTGAAGCTTTTAGAATTTGATTAAGCTAGTTTTTTTTTTCAATGATCAATCATTTGTTCTCAAAGTTTTATTACTCCTAACTTGGTGTAAAAAGATTAACTTCAATATACATCTTATAGGATTCCAACAACTCATCCTTGTTTAGGTGCACTCCTAAACAAGGTCCAACAAACCTAGAAAATAAAACTTAGAAATTTATCTACAAGGAGCAAATATATGCTCTAGATTAAGAGTTAAACAAAGAGCAAAACATGATCTCAAAACAAAAGAGCTAAAGTGGGAATTTAGGTGAAGAAGAGAGTCAAAAATATGTAGAATTTATGCAGAAAAAACCAACCCGAATTACTTTTTATCACTCCCCTTATATAGAGAATTTTAGAAACAAAAACGGATAGAATTTCCTCCCCTATCAATTTTGATTACCCTTCATTAAATTAGAATTAAACCTAATAGTTTTGGTTTTAAAAATTTGCAAAAAATATCCAAATATTGTCCAGATTATATAGAGTCAATTTTGGAAAAACACTGAAGAAGCTGATCAATCTAATCCATAGGTTGTGTCATAACTCAATTTTGATCATTTTTTAAAAACAATTTTCAAAAATACCAAAATTATATATATAAAAATATGTTTTGAGGCATTTTAGCCAATTTCTGGTCATTTCATAATTTTCGACCATTTTGCTTGTTATTTTTGTATTGATAGATTTTTCAACAAAAAAAAAAGAAAAAGAAAAAATCTATCAATCAAAAAAGAAATTTTTTGTGATTAAAATGTAATTAAAATAATAATAAGGACTATTTAAGGGGAAAAAAGTTTTTGAATTGTTCAATGTTGTTTTAAAAGAAAAGGAACTTTTTTAAATTAGAAGTTAGATGGTGGTATAAATTTTTAAAGAAATCAAGAAAATAGTAGATGAATGTGAAAA
>Ga0325402_1001138_pt1 | contig 21081 bp, 12 predicted proteins | sample PopdelMetagenome_22_FD_207212 | JGI IMG/M metagenome (GOLD analysis project Ga0325402, IMG submission 207212) | Populus deltoides microbial communities from Bellville, Georgia, United States - Xylem-PdKOR-R3 | ecosystem: Host-associated > Plants > Phyllosphere > Stem > Wood/Secondary xylem...
AAAAAAAAAATTAAAAAAAGAAGAAGAAATCTCTCATGTGGGAAATGAAATATGTGGACCCTACAGGGCCACACCAAATCTCTGGCCAGCCAAATCACACCGTACCTGAGCCAATCCAATCCTTGATTTCTCAAGATCAAATTCCATCCACACGTTTTGTTGGTGATGATGACCAATCACATATGCCTCCACACCCAACAAATCAGAGTTCCCGAATGACAGGCAATGCACCGAGTCATTTCCCCTCAATTCACCCGGAACCCGATATAATACCCTATCACCCGATACTGTCATTTCGGCTCCCCGAAACACTAAAGTTACCGTTGGCAACAGTGGTAAAACACGTTGACTTAGCGGGACCAGGTAACATAAATCCATAGCCCCTTGAAATACAAAATCTGGATCCTCTAAAACCCTTAAAACACTGCTGGTTTGGTTTAGAAACGCGGTTCTCAAAGCATTGTAAGCAGGTCCGAGTAAGAACGTGAACTGGGTTCCCGAGTCAACCATGGTTTGACCAGCACCTGTATGATCCGGTTCGAAAGTTGATTTCGGTATAGGAAGCAACCTATCTAAAACTTTAATGCCTTCAAGCTGTACCGTGTAGGCAACCCGATCAAAGTAAGGCAATGGGGTTGATATTTGGATTAAGGGGGTGTAGTTTAATGGCACCGACCACGTCAAATTGGACTCGCCGAGAAGTAAAAGACCCGAAAAATCGGTTCCTGAAATGCAATAAGAGAATTTCGGGAAACCCAATTGGGAAACAAAAGAGAGCGACCCACGGTTCATGCCCATTAAACCGCTACTCTTAGAATCCTCATCAGAGTTAGAACTGAAAACCGAATCCATGCACCCAAAGACCAAACCGGAAATATCGGAGCTCCCAATGTGGAAAACATCAGACGCGAGATTTCCATCGGAGGAAGAAGCGTCAGCATAAGAAAGGGTGGCGTGGCAGAGGTTGTTGGAGTCACATGAAGCAGGTATAGGGAAGTCCTGGGTCCGGTTGGTGCAGGTGGGTGAAGAACAAGGGATGGTTTGGTAAGATGTGGATCGGGTCGGGTCGAATGTAGTTGGGTAGGATAGTGTTTTGTTGCAGTGCAGCCAGGAGAGTTCACTTCCGGTGTCGATAACCATGGAGACATTTTGTGGTGGAGTGCCAACCGTGAGAGAGACGGTAAGACTCACATTGTGGTGGAAAGGAAGCTTGTTTGGTGATCTGGGTACTGACCCGGAAGGGATAACTTGGGTTTTGAGTGGCAGGATCAGCATTTTTGGTGAAGAAGACAAGCAGTGTTGAGATTCCATAATCAAGAGAAGTGTTAAGACAGTGTGAGAGAGAAGAAAAAGGGATTTGAGATATGGGTTTGTGTAAGAAGTGCAGGGAATGGAAGTGCTTTCCATGATGGAATGAAACATTACAAGTTAGGTTAAGTACTGAGAGTTAGAGATCTTTGTTAGAAATGAGAGACGAGACTGAGCAGAGAAGCGTTTATGTGGACAGAGATCTATTACTAGACACTGCTAGTGAAGAAAATCTGCAACCGTGCTTGGATTACCCAACTCTGACTTAAGAAACTTCTCTTTCTATTTTGGATTTTTTTTATTTTTTGGGAGGGTGATGTCTGTAGAGACAAGCTGAGAGGGTGGAGCAGTGTTGCCAAACAGAGAAGATTCTTTGATATGTTATGGTTTCTTGCAAATCCAGTAAATTAGCTTAGCTTATATCAGTTTGTTTCAAGCAGAAGCAAATGCATGTGCATTCAGAGTGATCTATTATTATTGATTGAAGGCTGAAGACATCCCTTTTTGTGAGAAATGAAGGGGACCCGGTCCAACTGTGGATTTCTTTGTCGTTCTGAAAGAATTACAGCTTCAAGTCCACTTGACTCCTACACAATTAGGTCTTTCATTCACTGATGAAGGTGAACTTAACCAGTAATTTGGCTGCATGGTGAAACCAAGCCCAGTTAATGGAAACGGCGACATTCCCCTCTTGCCCTAAGCTTTTTCTTTTTTCCTCTTCAAAAGACTTGGCTGCATGGTGAGGTGGTAAAAAGTTCTTTTCTACCAATCACAACTTCTCTCGCACTTTCACGTTATTCATGACTGCCCGCCACTGGACCGCAGCATTCATTGATTATTTCTTCAAATCTTTTCTCTCTTCATCCCGTTCATCTCACAGTTTTACCATTTCCCCCTTCATTCTTTACATTTTTTTTAAAAAAAAAAATACATTAAATACCCATTCTGTTCTGTGGTGAGTTAAATACTCTAGTAGCACTTTTTAGTCTTACAGGACCGGTTGATATTGACACTGTACCGGCCACCGTATACCATGAATAGAGAGTTTTGTTTTTTCTCCTCCTCACCATCCTGAATAATTATTGAGAAAAGATAAAACAATGGCACCCTCGTGCTCAAAGCATGGCTCCTATCACTTCTGTAGATAACAACAACAACAACGTACGTTGCTCCCAGATTCGCCAAAGTAATGGAATCTCTGTTTGGGAGGGCATGATTTAGATGTTAGGTGTTCAAGGGCCTGGAAAAAATAATTATTTTCCATGATTTTTATTTCTTTTTAAATCAGTATGAAATATAATTATTGTTGTAAATAATAACTATTAATTTCTATTTCTTAAGATAATAAAGGTTTGATAATTGATAATTAATCATTCTAAGATGATATAACAAAAGATGTCGTCCTTAAGAAAGTGATCATGCATGATTCTTCAACATTCTTTGACATATATATATTAAGAAAATTGATGTTCTGAATTACGTTGATTTAAAATGATAATAATAAAAAATTAACTATCAAGTAAAATTAAAATAATGATATTTTTTAATTAATAGATATGGATTTATTGATTAAAATTAGTTTTCAATTAACATAGATTGCTCGAGCACATTTTCACAATTGATTCTTACTTTCTTTTAATTAGATTTTTAGGTGATCCATGTTTATTTTTTTCATTTATCAAAATTAAACATATTTTCATGATATATATATATATATTTTAAAAAAAATGTATGATATTAAATGCTACGTACAAAATATATATTCATATGATTAATATTGATTTATTTTAATTTCATCAAATTAATTTTCTTACATTAATTAGAACATTAAACAAAATTAATAAACTTGTCTGCAGATACGTGGGGTTACTATACTAGCAGCTGCATTCACTACCTTGTACAGGAACAAGAACCGCTTTCACAAAATGAAACAGGTAGCCTCGTTAAGCACATAAGAGTCAGGTGGGAGCACATGCAAATGCTGAATTGTCTATCAGCAAAACATATAATCGTGCATTTTTGGGTCCATAACTAGGAGGTGATGTTTCCCATTTTGCTGTCGGGGTCTTTTGGTAATGGCCGTACATTTTTTTTTCTGAAAAGATTTTTAAATCCAAAAATAAATGTGTAGACTGTGAGGATGTTGCTATTAAAGTAAACTCATCTGATCAATTTTAAAAATTCCTAACTTAATTTTTTATCTAACTTGAAATTTAAATTAAATGTGTATAAGTTGAATTGAGGTGAACTTATCAACTTAAAAGATTAAAAAACAACCCGAATAACTAGTAAAAAATTTGGTTTGACTAAAAAAATATCAAGATGATATTTTTTTAATTAAAACAATAACATATTAGATTAACCCATAATTCATAGCTTAATCCATCAAACTCATGATTTGGATATTCATGGGTTTCATCGGGTTTAACAATTTTGTTTTTTAAAATTATTTTTTACTTAATGATATAATAACAAAAATATACACTCGTAAAATCAAACACCAACCAAATATTTGAATGTTTGTTTGAAATTGTGATAATTTTATTGAAAACAAATAAAAATAAATTATAATATCAATTTAAAATCAAATAAATTATAGAAGGCTAATGATTTTGTTTATCATGCACATTAATAAATGGAGGGAAAAAAAAGCTTAGAGATGATAAGTTTTTCTACTATTGAGGACTGATTGAGATGAAGAACTTCTTTGATGTGATGATGCCAATTCATTGATAGATAATTTTGAATGTGAGAATGTAGATGACTTCACAGGTGGTATTGAGCTTGGACCTTCATCGCCGAAACTTTGATCGGAGATGATTGGGATACTTAGTGAAGAATTGACTTCCAAACCTTGACATCTCATCTAAACTGAAGTTAACTGGTTATGCCCGCCATATTGGCCCCTCTCAAGAACCTAACAGAAGGAAGAGTCAAGCCAAGAAGCATGTCTATTGCCTTTCTACACATATCTGAGTGTCAATCACCTTCTTCTATGATATCTGCGTGTCTTCTCATCTCTCAGTATATATCATGTAACTAATTGGATGATTATATATGGTATTCATTTTATTCATGTAAATATTTTTAATATTAATAAGGGTTTATTTATCTTGAATATTTATCAAATATTTAATTAATGAATCTAGAGTATATATAAAATTCTTAGAAGAAAATATTTTGCAAAGAAAATTATAAAGTTGTTATAATTATAAGATTCTCATTGCATCAAAACATTATTCCTAATTGTTCTTGGTTAATGCTCTATTAAAAATGAACATTAATTAGTTGTTAAAACTGCTACATATTATATTCTTTCCTAAAGTAGTTGTTCTCATAAGTTAAGGTATGAGAGATACCTAAAACTAATATGTAGGTGCTTGTCACATGATATGTACACTGAACTAACCCGTTATATGAAGATATCATATGTGTCTATAAAAATATTCACGTGATAGTTATGTAAGTAATCCTTAGATTTGAAATCATTAAGTTATCTTATATAAAGAGTGTTTTGTTTTGATCTTGTTACACATTGTCCTAATCAGGGGTAACAAATGAAAAAAATAGTGTATAACACGAATTGTATAAAAGTATTTGAGTAATTAAGAGAGGGTTCATCATCCTAGATGAATTAGAGAAAATATTTCATTTGTTTTTAAATAATATTGATTGTAAATTCTTGCGCAAAGTGGAATAAGATTTGAAAGAGTTTTAAATCTTATTCAAATAATCAATGACTATGGTGTTGAGAATAAACATGATTTGACATAGTAGACACACTATATGCTATAATGTCTAAATGAGGACATTGTTGATGAATGAATAATAATTACACCGAGAAACTGGTCATTGAAAGGATAAGTCAAACCACTTATGACTTTTTTAATATTTGAAAGATCGTAACAGGTTGCTAGATAATAAATTAATTTGTCTAATTTATTCAGTCCTATTTTATTTAGGATCATGATCTATATTTGAGCCAACTTATTGGAGAACCTAATGCGTCACATACATAAGAACTATTGGTCATAAATTAAAATGAAATGATTAATTAAGTCTGAGTTGATTATAAATAAATTTTAAAAATGAATGTTATGCCTTTTATTTTCTATGAGAGGGTTTGATGTGAAGGTGAGTACAATATATAAACACCAAAATATAAAAGAAATGAACTAGCATTCTAAGGTACAATAATCTCTCTCTTCTAAAAAAGTCTAGGAGATTTCTCACTAATAATTCGTGTGGATTACTGTTATAAACTAGTTAATTAGACGACCTGTGATTTGTAACAACTAAGTCTTTGAAGTAAATATTCAAAACCAAAAATAATATATGAACTTCAAGTAATTATCATATTAGACCTTAAAACAACTAGATTTTATCTAAGGAGATCATTAAGTCTCCTAAAATTTTTTATATTTATTGTTTCTATAGCATTCATGTATTTCGAGAAACCCAACATTTACTTTCCCATTGGAAAAAATTATTCTCGCTCTAAGTGATATACTGGCTCACCATATATGTTACATGTTCATTGGAAAAATCAGATCTAGGTTCTTGTAGAACAATAACAACAACAACAAACCAGCAAAGCCATTTGAAAACAGGGACAATTAATTGACAGCATCGTTACATGGTTAACTCATTTTATTCTCCCATAATGCTGCCTAATTCTTTTGCTGCTTCAATACAATTGACCAATTGATCCAAGAAAACAGAAGCGACTGCTCTCATTCTTTTACAGATAAAGCACTCTTACGATCTGTGAGAAGGGAAAATGGACCCCTGTGAAAGGCCAGCAACATCTCATCACCTGTCCTGGCTTACTTCAGGTTCAGGCTTCCAGAGAGGGGTTACATTGTCTCCTTTATGCTATATAGTATTATTCACCCATAAGACCATAGTAACCAAGATGTTATTCATTAAGGGAAAGAAAACCAGACAAAATGGCACCAATAGCTGCAGTGTTTCTCGGCTATATATAAACATCACCCTTCGCATGGGATTAAAAATGAAAGTAGGGAAACTATAGAACGATAAGTTTACAAGATGAGGTTTATTTATCAATTTGGTTGAGCTTGCCAAGGCCATTGCAACGAGGGCAGACAATCTGGGCCTGGTCCTTCCGTGCTGCATTAGCTCTCAAGGCTGCTCCTGACTTCCGAATGAAACCTGCTCCATCGCACTCAGGACACCTACGATAGGCGTAAGGTAGTTAAAAATCAGTAAGTGGTGCGAAGACTAACAAAGCCAACAAACCCTATAGACAAATCCAAGGTTTTCTAGTTTAATGCAATTTAGGGGGAAAACATGTTTAGGCTTAACTTCTGTTTACTTTTGAATTTAGCCTTGCAATGACTACTATTACTATTTAATAACACCTAAAATGAATCCAGAGCCTGAATTACAAAAAAGAATTGCACGCAAGTTCAATATTTAGAGAGAGGGAGGGGGGGGGGATGTAATTACAGGTCCTTGCGAGAGAAGAGTATGGGAAAAGCAGTTCCGAGTAGAGCTACAGCAGCCGCACCGGCAATTAGGTAAGTGGTGCCATCAGCTGATACATCTCCCACCGCTGCAACCACAGTCAATGACCTTTTATTCTTGTTCTTCTTCTGGCTGATATTCCATGACAGAAACTTGGAACCAGCAGGCATCGCAGCTGAAACGCCTGGGCCTGAAACTGGCCATCTTTGTGGTGAGAATCTGGAAAGAGAAGCCTGAATAGGAGTTAAAGTTGCCATCGTTAAACTTCAGCAGTTAATTTTCCACTGCAGAAGGAAATATTGCTAGCTTTCCTGGCTGGAGATATATGGAAAGGGACCAGGGTTTCTATCGTTGGATGTAAAAATTTGAACGCAAGTGGATTTTGTGTGTGTTTATATCGGCCAGTTTGAATGGATTTGGTTATGACTACTTGGATAAGGCTACGTCGGACAGAAATCTAGATTCTTGAGGTTAAATGGATAAGGTTGGCCCAACGACTTAACTTGAGAGGCTACTTGTGTAAGCCAAGTTTATGCTGTCTGATTTTGGAATTTTTTTTTTTAAAAAATAGCATGGTTAAATATAAATTTCGGCAGATTAATATAGTATATAAAAGTTTTTGTGAAATAGCATAATTTGAGATTGTTGTGGTTTAAAATAGTGATATTTAGTGAATGTTTTTATTCCTAAACACGATAACTATTATGTCATGCTTTAAAAAAAACAACTTAACACGCCATGCTTCAAAACCATAACATTTCATGAAATTTAAATTCATGCGGAGATGAAAGAACATAAACACACAGCAACCACCTCTATTTAAAAACAATACCAACAGCCTCTCTCTCTAAAAAAACTCATAAATCACTTGTTTTTTTCTCTTTTAAAAACATCCATAACTCAAACCCATCATAGTCTCCAAGCCTTCTATGATGTTTTTCTTTTCAAAACCCATCAAAAACCATCATTGTTGCCACCACCCTAGCACTTTCTAGTTCTCCAAGTAGGGTGAACATACTACATTGCTATTAATTATGTGAGTTTTATATTTAATTTGTGTTTGGTTTAGTTGAAATGAAATTATTGTTTAGGGTTGAGGTTGAATTTAAAGTTTTTTTGAATTAATGATAAATTAGCAATAGATGCAATCAATTAGGATTGATTTGATGTAGTTGAACATGAATATAACATCAATTAAGAATTAAGCATATTGCGATGAATTTTTGTATAAATTGCTAAATAAGGAATTTTGTGTGAATTGGTTGGAGTTAGCTACGAATGCCATCAATTACGCTTAAGGATTTCATGCAATAGAGCATGAAAGAGGTAGAATTTTGATGAATTACATGTTCCGTTAACAATAGAGAAGTTTTTAAATGTGATATTTTCTTTAAATTATTTAAATTTGCTATGAGTTTGGGTTTAATTTTATGCAATTGAGCATGAAAATATCAATTAGGTTTCATATTATGAATTATGTTGATTTTTGGTGAAATATGTGTGGCGTTAAATTTTGAAAATTTGTTTTGATTTGCTATGAATTTTGGCAATCAAGGTTAATTTAACGCAATTTAGTTAAAATTATATCTAATTGACCAAAATCATATTTGTTTCTTTTTATATATATATATATAATGTATTATAATATCTTTATGTTATGTCAATATTGTGATACTATTGTTCCTGATATGAACAGTAGCATTACATACAATGACAAGAGCAATATGCTATTAAATGGTAATTTAGGCATATTATATACAAAAAAAAAAACAAATAAATATCATGGATATAGGTAAAATTATAATGATATTAAAATTTACGTAACTTAGAGGTGTCATGTGAAGAACACTAATATTATTTTGTACTGATTATATGTGATGATAATTTTAAAACAATGATAGATTTTTCATTTAAAGTGGATTAAACATGATGGTGGTGTATGTGAGTAAACCAAATCCTGTGTGTTTTAAGTTTTTGGTCAAATAGGTATAAGTATATCATAATTTATCGATCTTTCAAGGTTAATTAATAAAGAGAAAACGAGTTTATTATCGAATGATTTGCTATAAAAGAGTAATGATCCTATATTTGACAATTCATTCGAACATCTCATCATCTTCATTATATCTAGGCTAAAATAGTCATATATATATATATATATATATATGACTATTTTAGCCTAGTTATAATGAAGATGATGAGATGTTAAACCCAAATGTGATAGCAGATATCGATGATGATGTTGATAATGAAATAATACCTCTTGTTCTTGAGTTTGGAATGATTGAGCACTTTGTCATAGATGTTTTCCAGGAAACTCTGATTTAGAGATAGGACAAACATTCAGCAATACAAATGATTTAGTTAATATAACTATATGATGACACGTTGTCAAAAGAAAATAAATTTTCTAATGACTTTATATTGTAAGTATTATAAAGAGAGAGTGACAATCATAATCCATTTTTTATCCCTGATTTTTTTGTGTTTTAAAAAATTATATTTTTGATCTAATTTAGTTTTTGATATTTAATTTAATTTTTATCATGATAAAAAGAAAAAAAAAGTTTAGGTTGTGAAATAAGGTGATTAGTGACTTAAAAAAATAATAATTGGAGATTATGTTAAAAAAATAATAATTGGAGATTATGCAAAAGAGAGAAGAATAATTGGGAGGATCCAACAAAATTAAAAAATTAATAAAAAAGATCATACACATTAAAAATAGAAAATTAATTATTGAGAATACATGGTCAAGAAAAAAACAATATAATTAATTAATATTACTTTTCGAGTTTAGTTTTTTTAAGGATCTGGGATAAAAAGAGGGGGATACACATCAAGACCGAGGAGAAGACATTTTTGCGAAGAAAATCCTAATCAAATAACAAAAAGAGACAAGAAAACACAAAAGAAAATCCAAAATTTGCAAGCTGCCTAAAAATTCCAGGCGTCGTATCTCTCAGCTTTAGTGAAGTTGACATACACCGCCGGCAGAAACAGGAAGAAGAAGTCTCCTACACCACAGTATAGGCCACGCACCTCCTTGACCAACCAGTAAGCCAGAAAAAGTACTAGAAAGACAACCTGTCGCTGGGCGGGCGAAAGTAGGCGCTGATTCTGCCATTTTTCCAACACCGTTCCTTCGCTAAAGTATGCGAAAGGATAGCAAAAAATGCTGCTAGTTAGTTTGTCCTGGAGTAAAAGTTCTCCAACATAACATACACGACTAGCCTCTTAACAAAGTGCTATGCGAAGCTCGACTCCCAACCATTTGACCCCTTCAAGGAATTAAACATTTAATGCAGAGTAGAAAAGAGATAGGCTTAACTAAATCAGGTCCCGAATTAGCTGCAATTCTCTAGGTCATTTTCGTCCAAAGTCCTGTTTAAAATTACATTTCCCATTTAAGTATTCGAATAAATTTTTTTTTATCATGATTGTATATGAACCAAATTCTCGAGAAATAGGACACCATAAGAGAAGAGTAGAGATCTTATGAAAACAGCAGCTGACATTACTGATATGCAAAACATATACAAACAATAATGACAAGTAAGAAGATCATGACAGCTCCAACAGCAGTAATCCAAATTCAAAGGCATATATATCATGAAAGTACTCACTAAGTTATGTACCTTAATTCATCATCCTAGCAATAAACTTCTAGACACAAGATGGTTAGTGTAAGAAGATCATACTTCTCCTTCCTTTGCCAAAATGAGCTTCTACGGAACATATTAGAATCTGTCAACTTCTTTTCACTGTATATTATATACCTAACATGTGCCTCTGACATAGACTATATTGTGTTTTATTTGATGTGATGTCGTAACAAGAATCAGTAAAGGAGACAACCACCTCGATATGAACAAAATATAAAGGATGGAACATTCAAGAAATAAACTACGTGCTGAACGACAATTTTAACCCGGTGTTTTTCTTGAGATCTTCAGGCACAAGACAGCACCAATTGTTTTCTTCCTCCGATTCTTTTCAAGCTGACCTCTTGCCATGAACTATCAAGAGCAAATTGAGTTCTGCATATCATATGTGGTTTTGAAGGGGGGGAAAATCACCAAAATAATTCTTTTTGTGACAATAGAGAATTATACATGCCAAACAATAAAAGATAAAAACAAATAAATTACTAATGAGCTTGCAGCTTAGTGGTAGTCTTGCAAAATCAAGAGAGGGTTCAAGTCCTACCATTGTCAATCTATCACTAATATCATAAACAAAAATAATGATTAATGAAAACTCGTTCTCAAAGAGGAATATGATTTATGTGGCCAACTAGTTCCACTACGTAGTAATCAGTAATGGACAACCAGGTGACCATGAACAAGATACAAGCACTGTGCACAAGTAAGAAGGCTATAAGCCTTCTGGATCACTATATTCACATCAATCAGAATTTAGTCCTTACATAGCTTGTGTTATTATGGTGCAGACCACGATGTTAAATTGATGCCACGGTCCCATGCCAACTTAAAGTTTCTGTTGAAGAATGAATCACTGGAAATAAATTAAAATTCACATAGCCAGCCACATGGTCCAAGACACTCGGAAGGGACATAACCAAGCAAAGTAAACCCACTACTATTGACATTTTGGCATAAGCAACTGAAACAAAATACTGCAAAGACAGTGAGACAGGTACCATGTTATGCACAAAGGAAGAAAAAGAACTCCAAAAATCTTCCATAAAAAGAGGCTTAACACAGCAAAACTACAATCAATAAATTACATTACCGGAAAAAAAAAAGTTATGCATTAAACTATGTAAGAGGATCATTAGTCAAACACTTCTTAAGGCCTAAAATTGACAGAGGAACAGTTGTACGCAAGGATTTGTACCTCAGTCACTTCTACAAAGACCCGCTCCAAATGCAGAGCTTTCTTCCTCGTCTTCTTATTCTCCCTCTTCCTTGTGAATGAAAACTGATCTCCAACTCTAAATTCTTCTCTTCAACATAATTTAAACCAACCTCAAGTTTTGTTATTTACAGTAATCTGAATCATCATACAATATATAGGTGTTTTCCCTTTCTTAAGAGGAAGGAGGACTGCAACAAACAATTAATGGTTTTGGTAATCAGATAAGTAACCCAAAGACTCCCAAGACACAACATAACAATTCAGTGACTCATTCTACAGCATCCCACCACGCCTCATGGGGAACCTATCCAACACCATACTAGACCTACTTCATGCTCTTTGACCAGAATGGTTACTTGAACGCCTTCCAATCCTCCTGAAAAACGAGAAGAAATTCCGAAAAGCACGCCCCACTCCTCCACTCTCTCTTGATCTCCTCCCATCAGGAGCCCATGAAATACTCCTAGGCAAACCCGCATTATTAAATCCACCATCCATCTCCGTAAACACAAGCGGTAGCTCCCTCTCTGCTGCTCTCCTTCCTCCAGAAAACCTCCCAACTGCAAAACCACCTCCGGGCAGTCTCCATATCGTTAAACCAACGGTCTCCTCATCTGATTCCGGAGAATTTCTCCCACTTCCAGTTTCGGTGGGTAACTCATGACGACAAACTGGACACGAATTACGGATTGATAACCAGGGTAAAATACAATCAGAATGATAAATGTGATTACAGGGCATTTCGCGAGCCTCGGTATTAATTTCAAAAGCTTCTTTGCAAACAGCGCATTGGGATACCATAGAAACGTGAGAATTCAGTATTTTTATTACTGGCAGCGATTCGATGGCTGCTTTAGAGGCTTGTGGATGATCGAATCGACCTACGCCGTTGATTTCCATTTGAGTCAACTGATCAAGAAGGCGTTCAAACCCAGAATCCATCAAGAGCTCCGATATGCTAGCGGGCAAAGGCCTGAGACCCGACGCTGCACCGTCGTCGTAGTAAAGCTCGAAGTTCCCGGATGCTAAGTCGGTAGTGGCACCGCGGAGGATGATGACTGGATTGAAGGGAGAGCGGTCTCCGCCGGTACGGAGACGGGTGCGATGGGCGGCGGTGAGTCGGTGGTGGGGACGGGTGGTGCCGATTTCTTCGATGAATCCGCCGCCGCAGTCGGGGCAGAGAATTGAATCTTGGGTGGGGAGCCGGATGGATCGGTTGCATCTGTGGCACCAGAATGAGGACTCGATTGATGAAGCCATTGTTAAATGAATTTGATAGAAATGAAAGACTAAAATACAAGCGATAAGATAGGGTTTAAAGATGGAAGTCAGTCCAGTCAACGGCTTCAGCTTCTAACGGATGTAGAAGGAAGGTGCCTCATTCTTACATATCCGCTTTCGGACATACTAGCTAGGTCCCACCTCTGAGCTGCCAATGAGATTCCAAGCTATTTTACATCGGAAAAAAAAAAAACCGGCGTTATAAATATATTTTTCTTATGTTATAAAAGTTTTTAATTAAAAATATAATATTTGTTTTTACAAAACTAATTAAAATATATATAAATTAACAAATCAGTTAATATAAATAAAAAAAATTAAGAGAACAAGTTAATCTTCAACGAAGAAAACAAAAAACATAAATAAAAAATAAATATTTAATTGTGAATAACTTTTAAGTTTTTTATTTAATTGTGTAATAAAAAAATATATTAGTAAGAAAGACAATAATTTGAATTATAAAAAAAATATTTTTTTAGTTAGATTTTCTTTTCTTATAATTTAAAAAACATATCTTTTGCAAAATAAAGCAATTAAAATTAAAATTAAAAAAATTCAATTAATTTGATATTTTTCATGAAAAATGTCTCTCTAATCAAAACTCTATTTTTTTATTCATATATTTTTTAAAAAATAATTATTATTAAAATTTAAAAAATCATAAAAAGAATATTTAATAAGAAATAATTAGATAGATACTTTATTTGCATTAATGTTAATAAAGAAAAGGTTTTTTAAAATTAAGCATTAGGTTCATATATAATTATTAAAAAGTAAGCATTAACATTGTCATAAAAATCTATAATACTATTGAAAACTATGATATAATTGGATAAATCTTTAAACATAATAAATTTATTTAAATTAAATTTAGAAAATGTAAAAAAAACTAGAGTCATTTAAAAAAAAGATCGGACGTGACTGGGCAGGAGAAATTGGCCCAAGCATCTAGCCTAAAACTATAAAGCCTAGGCATGTTTGGACCTAAAAGACTAGACTCACTTGATTTTTTTTTTTAACGTCCACTCCTTTATATTTTCTTTCAAAATAGCACAAATGATACATCATACACTTATAATATTTTCTAACCACCAAAGCTATCTTTGATTGCTGAAAAATTATGGTCCTTAATTTTTGCACTAAAAAACCCAAATTTCTAACTTTTTTACCCGAAAACAAGAAAATACCATCATATTAGCCTTTAAAACCCAATTATTATCCACAAAATAAATTTTAATTGGATATAAAAAACTCAAAACAAAACCAAATTAAAAAGAAATTCAATCTCTGATCTACCTTGTTGGGCATCATTGAAGGCAAAAACCACCTTCACTGAGTCCTTAAAGACAAATCTAAAGACATCAAAAATGGCCAAAATTTATCCATCCAAAACTCTTTTATTTTTTTTTTCAATAATTTTCTCTCTCCTCTTCAAACGTCAAGGGAATGAAATGAATAAGAAATGAACTTACAAGTTGAAATATATACATAAAAAAAATCAAATTAAAGGGATCAAAATATGAAAAAAAAAAGAAAAAAAAAGAAACTTGAGAGACCAAATTGAATATTTCCTAGTATTTTAACATAAAATGCGTGAAAAGTTTCATTTAAAAAAAATATTAAGCTCCTTGATCTTTCAATTTCAATCTTAAGAACAACATAAAATTAATTTTTGTAAAATCACTATTTAACTCAGAGTTGGAATATTTAATGACAAATTAAACATGGAAGAACATACAAATCGAAGTAGATAACAACAAATAAAACTGTCTCACCATAACATATGAGAATTTAATTGAAAATAAATAAGTTTTAGTAATCAAAATGAAAGGACGAAAGGAAAAAAAATCATTTATAATAGATGAACAATTTTTCCCCCAAATCTTTTAGTTTATTTGTTAACTATCAATGTTATTAATATTAATAATTATGTTAATGATAATGTTAATGGTTTTTGTATTACATAAAACATTACATAAATGTGGCTTATAAGTTCAGAATATTCTTAACCACTTGCACAAGCTTGCATGATTGTAACAAGAGACCGTTAACTAAAGACACTTGATTACTACAACTATACAAACATATTAAATGAGCATGAGTTGTATAATGGTAAGTCATGTTAGCATAGTACAATATTATTTTCATGACTAAAAAGTCTATGAAAGGCAGTGTTATAACGAATTATTTGTCAAACATCAATTGATGATTATAAGCCCTTACAATTTGAATTTTCAGATGAAACCATTATGTTGGTAGAAGAGGAAATTGGTTCATGTGATGATATACTGATGTTTTATTTTGATGGGGTCATTAGTATTTTTGGTAATGTCATAGGTGCAGTACTCATTTCATTAGTCGAAAAATTATACATGATATCAATATGATTATAGTTTATTTATACCAACAATATAATAGAATACGAAGCATACATTCATAGGTTGGGAATCGTTTTGAAGAGGAGAGTTAATAAGTAAGATGTGTATGGAGATTCATTACTCATAATTTGTTAAGTGAAAAAGGAGTGGTAGATGAAAGGTAAGAAGTTAGGGCCTTACCAATAATACCTCACTAACTTTGCATCTTAGTTTGAGAAAATCAAATCCAATCATTTAAGTATAGACAAGAATAAATTTGTGGATGTACTAGTCATTTTAGTGTTAATAGTTCATATTAATTGTGAGGTAAAAATATAACCTATATATATTGAGATAAGGAATTCTCTTACTTATCGTTGTTGTTTGAATGAAAAGAAAGTAAATAAAGATCCTTAATATTAAGATATTAAGATATCAAACAATTTATTAAAAGTCATTATTAGTATCCAACAAATGTTAATAAGGTAAATACAAAAACTTTAAGAATAATGGTTATAGATTAATACTTGGATGAAGAAATTGTACAAGAAAGGCTTCGATGGAACTCTACTAAGTTGTTTAGATGAAAGAAAAGCTAAAAAGAAAATGAAAGAAGTATATGAAGGTGTTTTACATTACACATATTAATAGGCATGGGAAGTCAAGACAAATGTAGAGGGGTGGATACTTTTAAATAACCATAGAAAGAGATTATATTGATTATGTATGAAAGTGTTATCAATGTTAAGTCTTTACTGACAAGATAAATGCATCATTGATACCTCTTCACAATATAGTCATACCTTATCTATTTGTGACGTGGGGAATGGATGTGATTAACCCGACCCAATAAAAAGTGAGTAACAAACATCTGTTCATCTTAGTAGTAATTGACTATTTTACAAAATGAAGCGAAACGACTTTATACACCTATGTTACTTTGAAATGGTTTGAAAATTTATTGAGAGAGATATCATCTATTGGCATGGTTTGCTAGAGAACTTAGTTACTAATAATGCTTAAAGTTTTAATGGAAAAATGACTCAAGACTTTTGAAAACGATGGAAAATCAAACATCTCAATTCTTCACTTTATCAACCCAAAATGAATAGAGTAGTAAAAGTAGCGAATAATAATATAAAAATGATTATGTAGAAAATGGTCATTACCTATAAAAACTAACATGAAATGATTTCATATGTGTTTCATAGTTATTGAATTGTTGTGAGAACATTTATAGGTGCAATCCCTTACCCCCTGATATACGATATAGAGGTAGCGATGCCCCTTAAAGTAGAGATACCTTCTCTGAGGGTGTTAAAAAAGTAAAGTTAAAAGAGTCAAAAGGAGTCAGTATCCTATATGAACAATTGAATTTTATTAGTGAGGAAATGTTACTTGTGATTTTTCACGAGTAGTTATATAAAAAAAGAATAATTAGAGCTTACGATAAAAAGTACATCCCTAAGAATTTCATGAAGGAGATTTAATATTAAAAAATATTTTATCAATTCCCGAAGAGGATTGAAGCAAATTGACGGTTAATTATTAAGGTTCCTATGTAGTAAAGAAATTTTTTAAAAGGAAAACCCTTATTTTTATCATATATGGATGGAAGAGAACTATCAAAACTGAGTTCATATATTGTAAAAAAAAAAACGTTATGCTTAAAGTTGTATTTTTTTTGCCCAATGCAATGAAAAGGTTGAAGTTTTAGACAAATTTTATTTAAAGTATTTGTTTTGTGTTGTATGTCTATTTTCTTTAACACAATTATTATCTTAACTTTCTGATATGCAACTATATTTTAAAAAAATCACATTACTTGGTCCATTGTATGATTCAATATTGATATTATATACATAAACTTGTTAATAAAATAAATGAAGTAGGAAAATAATTGAGTTTTATTTATAGACTTAATAAACAAAAAGATCATATTCAAATATGAATTAATAATATGAAGGAAAATGAAGGTATGATAAAGAAGATCATCAAAGGGGAATGAAAGACTAAAATATAGATAAAAAAAAAGCTAGAAAGGTTACTCTTCTTAAATGCATTCAATCTTGGGGACCATAATTCTTGGAGACAATTAATCATAGGGACCGTCAATCTTAGGGGATAAAGCTTCAATACAAAAATTGCTGGTAGATGTCAAAGTTAATAATAAGAGAAATGAACAGAAAGCTCATAACTAGATTGCTTTTTTGAAAATTGAATTTAAAAAAATAAGTGAGCCCAATATCATGCTAATTAGTTGTATGATCTGAAATAAAGTTTTAAAGTGATTTAAGAAAGCTCATGTCTTTCACATAGTAGACCATTTTATTTCATGTTAAAAATAATCGTTTCTCAATGAGATTATGCCATTTTATTTTGTGTCAAGGATGATCACCTTTTGACGAGATCATTTTATTTTGATTTTAAGGGTAATTATCTCTTAATGATACCGGTATCTTTTTATAATATTGACAAGTATTCATTTTTTTTATTAATCATTGTTATTTTTTTCTAGTTTTGTTTTATTGTTGTTGACTTTCTTTTAATAATTTTATTATTAAATTAATTGATTTTATTAAACCTATTCGAATCAGTGACACAGGTCTTGATTTTTCTCACTCATTTAGAAACTCCATCATTTAAGTATTTTTGTTTTAATGATAGGAAAAAATTGACTTAGTCTGTAACATAGCACAAACACCTATATAATTAGGGCTGACAATTTAATCCAAATTTAATAGATATCAATCCAACCTAACATAAAATAAATGAATATTTTCTAGATAGTTGCCTTACTCGATGGGTAATGAATAGGGTGTGAATATTGTCAAATCTTCATGAAACCGTCCGTACCTAATCCAAAATACATGTCTATATTATATATAGATATATTTGTAGGATATTTAGATTTTTTTTTAACACAATATGATATATGTATATTTTAATATTGGCATAAAACATATTTATATGTATAATATTTATAATTTTATAACTATTTAATTTTCTATTTAATAATATATAATCATGAGATAATGAATATCCATACATGCCTGATAACTGATAAATAATTTATATATATCTAAACTTTTTACCGGAGTATGATACGGATATAACAAATTCGGTATTATGCATATATACGGTAGCTAGGGCACCTCTAACATTCTCCGTGAAATAATTGGAGGAAAAAAGAAAAATAGTGACAAAATAAAAAAAAGAGAAAAATAAAAGAAACCAATCAGTCCGTCTAATTCCCAAGACTAATCTTAGCCGTCCAAAGTAGGGTGAGTTTATAACCCTAATTCGTTCCTACTATTAAACCTCAACTTCCGCAATATCTACCCCCTTCACCTCATAGCAGCAGCATCGACAGCAACCAGATCTTCTTGCCTGCTGCCTGCTCGGTAAATACTGTTTCTTCAAATGCCAAGCTTTTAATGCTCAGATTGAACCTGCTCTATTTTGCTTGTAGCGTCTGTTTTAGCTTGTAAGATAGAAAGGGCTGTTTAAATTTTTGGTGTTTGTGAACTGGGTTCTCGTAAAAGATTGAATTTTGACATCTGACTTCTTATGTAGGTGCATTCCGTGTCCAAAGTAAATGGGCAGTTTTTCTTATCTTTTGTTTTGTACTTCTTTAAAGTATCAAAGCTGCTGTTTCGTGTGTTTTACAGTTCATTAACTGTAGATTAGAGTGATGGATTATTCTTGCTGTCATTTGTGTGTACCTAAATTTGATGTTTTGATGATGCAATGCAATTGGTGTGTTAGTAAATTGAACGTTGAAGATATAGCGGGGAATAAGATTATGAAAAAGCGAAGTTTTTTAGTGGCGAAAGACTTGTATGGATTGATATTAGGTGTTGGATTCTTGTACTTAGGCATGATTATTTTCTAGGCTAGTTCGTTTCTGAACAAAAAGGAATCATACTTGCAGATATATAACTGGAAATTAATTGTTCATTAGGATGACAGCTCATAATGAATGACCAGCAGGTTGTTCTGATAAATTTGGATTTTGATAATTTTAGTTCAGTTATTAAATCTAATCTCTTGTTGTGGCTAACCAGATCTGTGAAGATGTTCACGACTAAGAAGAAGATCCAAAAGGACAAGGATGCTGAACCCACTGAGTTTGAGGAGACAGTTGCCCAGGTTAGCTCTTTACTCTTATTATCTGTTTTTTTGGATTCATGTTTTAAAGGAATTAAATATGTTGAAAACTAAATGCTCTTCTCTGCAGGCATTATTTGATTTGGAAAATACCAACTCAGACCTGAAAAGTGATCTAAAAGATCTCTTTATAAATTCCGCAGTGTATGTACATAATTGTATGCATGTTCTATGTGAAACTTTTCCATCTTATTCTTTCAATTTTCTGTCTTCCCTGTGGTGCCAGGTCTATTTGCTAAACTTAAACTTTGTAAATGTTGCAGTCAAATAGATGTTGCCGGAAATCGCAAAGCTATTGTTATCTATGTTCCCTATAGGCTGAGGAAAGCTTACCGCAAGGTTCATCTTCGCCTTGTTCGAGAGCTTGAGAAAAAGTTCAGTGGGAAGGTACTATTATCTCAGATTCTTAGTTTTCTACATGTGTAGTGGATGGGGAATAAGGACCTGAGCTTGCAACCTGAAAGGCTGCAGGTTCAAGTCCTTAGAAGAAGAAACTCAGCATTTGAAGTTCCTATTCATGGTTAATACACAAAGTAAATCCCAGTTACTTGTTTGAATCTGAATTTATGAATTATGCATCAATTGCTCCTCTGATAATCTGGCAGGATGTTGTTCTGCTTGCTACCCGAAGGATTGTGCGGCCACCCAAAAAAGGGTCTGCTGTTCAGCGTCCCCGCTCCCGTACCCTAACTGCCGTGCATGAAGCCATGCTTGAGGATTTAGTGTATCCTGCTGAGATTGTTGGAAAGCGCACCAGATACAGGATTGATGGATCCAAAATTAGCAAGGTAGCTTTGACACTTTTAAGTCAAAAGGAACTGAAAATTTGTAGTTAGAATTGTGTTCTTTGTCACCATAATCTCTGCCCTTGTCATGAATTCTCTCTTTTTCTTGTTTGCCAGATCTTCTTGGATCCCAAGGAGCGCAACAACACTGAGTATAAACTGGAGTCATATGCTGGAGTTTACAGGAAGCTTACAGGGAAAGATGTGGTTTTTGATTTCCCTGTAACAGAGGCCTGAAGAACCTGTTGATGAGTTTTTGTACTGTTATTTTATTCAGCAGTCTTATAATTGCAGCAGATAGGATGCTATTAAAATTTTTGACTCTTGAATCTGCTTGAATGTCTTTTTGAATAGTATAAAACTTTCTTCAAGGTTTCTTTTACTGTGCATTTCGAGGTTCATGTGGTTTTTACGTATGAAAACTTTTCTATTTGATGGCAAGGAGGCCATTGAAACCAGAACTGCTGTAAATCAGGGATTTTCTGCGGGAACTTGATGAAGATGTAAAACATTAGACAGGAAGCTCCACAGGGGCCTGGTGGCTCCAAGACAGATTCAAAGACACGTTTTGTAGCTTGTTCATGCCTTCGGACATTTATTTTTCTACAGAGTTTGAAATTTATTGGAGGAATTATGAATGATAAAGCTAAGCAAGGATGTAGTAGATAATAGTTATTAGTGCCCGTAAAGGTGTTTGGAGCCAAAATGTTAATCTCTTTTATCACAACATTCTCGGCTTATTGATTTAGAAGCACAAACAATTTAATTTGAAATAAAATAAAAAAGAAAACTTCAAATTTTATGAAAAT
>Ga0325402_1001141_pt1 | contig 21040 bp, 9 predicted proteins | sample PopdelMetagenome_22_FD_207212 | JGI IMG/M metagenome (GOLD analysis project Ga0325402, IMG submission 207212) | Populus deltoides microbial communities from Bellville, Georgia, United States - Xylem-PdKOR-R3 | ecosystem: Host-associated > Plants > Phyllosphere > Stem > Wood/Secondary xylem...
AAAAAAAAAAAAGAAAAAAGGAAAAGATGGCTGCTAGAAATTTGAACCATTTTTAAAGCTGACATGTGCATAACTTGTAAACCAGTTCCTGGATTAGACAACCAAATTATCCTCATTTTGAGGGGAAAATGATGGGCCAGTTAACAAAAGCTAGAAAATAAAATGATGTTTGAACGGCAGAATATACTGAGTTAGGGTTTTGGTGCCATCTATTGTTAAAGTCACAAAAGGGAAAGTCAAATTTAGTCCTCAAAAAGTATGGAACACCAAAAAAAGAACAGTATGGAAAAATGAAGCTTCATAGACCTGCCTTCATGTACCTCCCTGCTTGCCTCATAAGCCAAACGGGAGGTCTTTCAACATCTTCTCCTCTAACGGCATTAAGCAAAAGGGGCTCGGCAACAGAGGATGCTTTAGGTTCGGCCACAGTTCCTGAAAGAGATTTCTTTTTAGCATAGGAATTCAGATCAAAACAAAACCAACTTAATTTTAAAGAATTTCATTTCCCATTTTGAGATTGAATTGAACATAAAGCCCATAGGTTAAGAAGAAAGAGAGGAGATTACTTACCTTGAAGGGAAGAGTGGATGATTGGAGTGTACTTGTTGTTGTAGTTGAGAGACTTTCTTGGAGATGTAAAAGGAGAAATGGAGGAAGTAAAGCTGCAAATGGAAGACATTGTCGTTGGAATCAAAGCTCAAAGTTTAGGTTTTTGTTGAAAACCTCTTTGCATTTCTTTATAAAATCTAGACTTGTTCTCCCTTTCTCATTCCTGCCTGCCTTAAAGTGTTGAGAGTGGATTTTATTGTAGATAGACAGATAGAGAGGTAGATAAGGGGGCTGCAAATGGGCATCTGCTGCTTCTTTCTTTCTTTTTTTTCGAACACCTCATGTTCTCGGCCCACCTCACATAGGTTGTCTTTATTTGTGTGTTCAAAAAGTTTTGATTTTTTATTTTAAATTAATTTTTTAAATATTTTTAAACTGTTTTATTATGTTAATATTAAAAAATAAATTTTAAAAAATAAAAAATATTATTTATTCTTTTTTATTCATTTTTAAATAATAAATAAATAAATTATAATATTCATATTTTTTGGTTATATAAAAACAAACCAAGAGCAATGAAGACAAAAGTTCTAAGATATTGTTCCGTTGGGAAAAAAAAATGAAAGGTTCAAATAGAAATGAGGATTGAACTGGAAAAAAAAAATAAGGAATCAAAATAATGTTTTAATTGTAATATTGTATTTAGAATAATAATAAGAAATAAGAAAGAAATTTATATTGTTTTGTTTTAAAATGAATAATAATTTTATTAATAATGATGGTAGTATAACTAATAAAGTTGATTGTGGTGGTGATAGAAAAGAAGAAGTTGAAATGAATGATGATAATAATAACAATAATGTATTTTAAAAAATTAATGCCATAAGCATCTAAGTTTTCAAAGAGAATTGACATTTGGAGTAAAAATATTAATATTTTTGCAATTAGATTTAATTAGAGTTTAAAATATTTATACTTTTCAATTTATTATATGAAATTTTTAGAATTAAATAAATCATTTAACCCTGAATAGTCTAATCAGTGTAAATACCTTGTAACTATGCATAATAAATTGATCTATTCTTAATTATAAAATACTGATATTAGAAAACTTTGATTGTTACATGACTATGATAGCATTTTGTGTGTTGTTGTTTTTTTCAGCAGGTTAATTTATATTCTACATTTGAGCGATTTAATATTTAATACAATGATGCTAAGAATGCAGGTCATAAAAGTTATCATGATAGTAATTTTGATTAATTTAACATAAAAAATTGAATTTTAAAATCATTAGTACTAAAAATATGCACAAATTCAATGAAAACAAACCAAAAAGATGAAAATAACAAATAATCTAAGTTAGGTTGATACAAATAGAAGCTAATAGGATAACAATAATACAGAAAACAAAGTAATTTTAATGAGTAAAAAAATTAAAAATGTAAACTCAAATTCATAATTTTAATTTTTGAAATTGAAATGCATGTGGCTGCAACTTCAAGAAGTTTATAAAATCTTTATATGGCTAAAAAAACCGAAGTATACTAGAAACCAACCTAGAGTTCAAAACATTAAGAAAATCAAAATCCAAAATAAAAATAATAAATCTGAAAAATCCTGGAAAAATAACAAAATTGGCCCAAATAACAACTTCTGGACCTGTTTCTAGAGGATCCAATGATCTAATAAGCAACATAATGCTCCCACAGGAGAACCGCCTATAGAATTACTTGAAAAAAATTTGAGCCCGATCAAATAGTTGAATCTCCTGTTATCTTAATTTTAAGAAGCTAGTTTAGACTAACGTAACCAAACCTTCTCTTGGGTCCAGACCTGTCTCATTAATCCTTTTAAGCATCTAATAGACCATCCACATAGTTTGCTTAGTTCAGTTCCTTATCTAATAGTGTCAGATCTTCACTTAAATGCTCATACATTTTAGTTTCTACAAGTCTAGTTGCATTATAAGTCCTCGTACACGTGACCTTGAAAGTTAAATCATAGCCTAGAAACTAAAAACAAAAGGCTCAAGAAAGCAAAAATTAAGAATATAATTGTAAATTTATAGAACATGGAACAAAACTATTTCTTTTCCAAATAACAAGTATTGAAATTATTTTTATCAGAAAAATTATGCACTTTTCAAACAACTAGCCCCAATAGCCACTCACACATCTAATTTTCATGCAATCACCATGAAAACAATTTCTTAAACATCCTAAACTCCAAAATTATATTAAGAATTTAATTTTTAGTTGAAAATTTTTAGATTTAGATTTAGGTAAGCATAAAATATTCCAAAATTTAAGGTGAGAATATGTATATTTATAATCATTATAAATGTACTTTTCATAATGAGAAAGTATGTTGGGTTTCTCAAAACACGTGTACGCCGTGGAAACGATAAATTCTTTAGAAGTCTTAAGATCTTATTAAATAAATATAGAGTTGCTTATGTTTTATACGAAAATCAATTGAACATCATATATTTCTTTTGTCTTTAAATAATTGCTTCAAGGTTGAGTTTTTGCAAACCACAAGTCGCTCAAAGGTTTGGCTTCTAATGGTAATCCACACGTCCCACCAATAAAAAATCTCTTATCTTTGAGTGATAGCTCTTTCTTTTGTGTTTTTCAGGTGTTCTATATTGTTGTTTACTATACTTCAAATAAGAAGCATAATAGTCTATTTATAGGAAAACATAAAAACCCTATAAATAACAAAATATTAATTTATCTCCTAAATAATATCACATATATTATTTAAGGATAATTTTATAAATTTATTTAATTAAGTCCCTACTTAACTTTTCTAGGTCTAAAATTATAACTCCCTATATAAATTATATTATATCCCTTAATTTCTAAAACTTATTTACAATAAAGTCATACTTGATTAATCTTCTCTTTTTAATTTTTGACTAATGGTTCTTATATGTATGACCCATTTATGTTCTCCAATAAGTTGGGTCAAATATAAATTACAATCCTAAATAAAATAGGATTAAATAAATTAAACAAATTAATTTATTATCCATTCAACAATTGATTTATTTATATTAAAGATCAAGTACAATGTCTTATAATTTGTCTCAAATATTAGGAAAGTTATAAGTGGTTTGAATTAATTTGTCAGTAACTAGTTTCTCAATATAATTATTATTCATTCATCAACAATGTTTCAATTTAGACATATAGCATGAAATATGTCTACACTGCCAAATCATATTTGTTTTCAACACCATCATCATTGATTCTTTGAATAAAATTTGAAACTCTTTTCAAATCTCATTCCACCTTACACAAAGATTTACAATCAATACTATTTGAGAACAAATGAAATATTTTTTTTTAATTCACCTAGGGTGATGAACTCTTTCTTAATTACTTAAATATCTTTATGTAGTTCCTGTTATCTAATATATGCTTGTTTGTTACCTTGATTGGGACAACGTGTAACATGATCAAAATATAATTTTTCCTATATGAGACAACTTAATGGTCTCAAGTCTAATAATCACTTACACAATCATCACGTGAGTCTTTCCATAGACACATGTGATCTCTCCATATAGAATTCTCATGTTGGTCAGTTCAGTGTACGTGTCATCCAACAAACACTTACATATTATTTCTAGGTATCCCTCATACTTCATCTTATGAGAACAACTACTTCTTTTCATAAAGAAAAAAATATAAATTGTATTAATCTCAATGACTCTAAATTAATATTCAATCTTAATAGAGCATTAACCAATAACATTTAGAAATAATGCTTTGATGTAATAAAAATCTCATAATTATAACAATATAATTTTCTTTATAGATCATTTTTACCCCAAGAAATTTATTTTTACTCTAGATTCATTAATCAAATATTTGATGAATATTAAAGATAAATAAACTTTTACTAATAATTTAATATGTTTACATAAATAAAGTCAATGTCATGTTTAACTAACTGATTGAGTACATGACATATATATTAGCAAAGTATTCTCCCATTTAAATGATATTTATTAATGATTAATGAAGATATTTTGCAAATTAAAATCACTTAATATATAATTAAAAAAATAAGTTCCCTCCGCACAATCATTATAAATGCGAACATCAAGGGTAGAATTAGGAATGTTGTAGGGGATATGACACTCCAAAGTTATAAAACCTTCTGATATAATCTTTAAATTTTTAATTTCATTCGTAAGATTATGTGTTTGTTTTATCAAATATATCATATTTTCTCACCAATATTTATTTAATTTGACCTATTTTCAAAATATGATGATAGCCCCTCAAAAGTTTATAATTTCATGTTTGGTAAAGATCATAGAAATTTTAAAAATTTTAACCCCATTTAATAAAATATAAAAAATTTAAAGTTAATAAATAAAAAGTGATCTAGATGAAAACAATTTAAGAAAGATAACAAATACAAGCAATATAAAATTCTGTTGAATAGAGTCTCTATATAAAAACCCTAATTCAAAATTGTACTATTAAGTATTTCTCTTTTAAATAGTTTGATGAAATATAAACTAAACAACTCTATTTATACTAGTCTTAAGTCTATCTTGAAGAGTAAAAAAATCCTCCTAAATAATTATGGAGTTATTATAAGGATTTCTAAATTAAATATGAAAAATAAAATTATCAAGTTTAATTTATTATTTCCTAAACTTAATTGGAAAAATAAAAACACCTTAAAAGAAAACATTTTCTTAAACTAAATAGGAATAAAGAATAAATAAGAATTGGACATGTAGCTCCAGAACTACTCGCGCCTCTATAGCCACCTTACCCCAATTGGCACAAGTCAAATCTCACCTGCAAGTACCATACTGGCACTACGGGACACATCATTCATACCTCGGGTTGTGTATTTTCTAACCTAAGTGCGCCTTTGAGCCCTCCTCTCTCGGGTAGTACGTTTTCTAACCCTACATTCTATCGAGTGTGTATTTGAGCCCTTATCTCTCGGGCAATTCATTTTCTAAACCTACGTACTTTTGAGTGCACCTTTGAGCTCGTGTCCCCTTTCGTGCACTATCTCTTTTCCTTTTGAGTGCTCCTTTGAGCTCTCATCTCCTGAATAGTGCATCTTCAAGCCCTATCATGTCGTCCCTTCAAAATCTCTATATTTTTCACCTAGGTAGGTCACCCATTATAATAAGACCACTTTTGAAAAATCTTTGTATTTCTCACCTGAGCAAGTCATCTACAACAATAAGATTATTTCTGAAAAATCTTTGCATTTTTCACTTGGGTAGGTCACCTATTACAATGAAACCATTTCTAAAAAATCTTTGTATTTTTTCATTTGGGCAGGTCACTCATTACAACGAGATCTCTTTGAGAAATTGTTGTGTTTTTCACTTAGGCAAGTCCATTACAATAAGACCACTTGGAAAAAAAAAACCTTTGTATTTTTCACCACTTTGAAAATTCTCTATATTTTTCACCTGGGCATGTCACCTATTACAATGAGACCACCTTAAAAAATCTTTTTCATCTTACCATGGGCAGGTCACCCATGGCAATTTGACCATTTCAAAACTCTCTGAATTTCACCAACAAACAGGTTGTGTGGTACAACTTTACCATTTTAAAAGAAAAATCTTCTAGTTTTTCCTCTAAGTGAGCTTTCCAACCCTCATTTCAAATACTTTCAGAAGGATTCATTATTTCTTGATATGGTGAGACCCATATTCTCATTCTTTTTTTCTTTACAAAGCTTACAATCTAAAGTTTCTTATGAGACTTTCTATCGTAAACATTATAAAGAGGGAGCAACTATCACAATCCATTTCTGGGTTATTCTCCAAATTCATCTCTCTTTTTTCTTCCAAAATAAAATACCAATAAAATAAATAAATAAAGGCTGGCAACGTGGAGAAAATTGACCGAGAAAGATTTCAAACATATAGGAAAATCAAGCTACAATTTTGGATGAAATTCGACGCTTAATTTTACCCCAATTATACCAAAGACTAAAGACATAATGCAGATTCAAGATCAAATTAAATAATTATTCGACGAATCTACATAAAAATTAAGTCCAATGATATAATTAGATTTTTAATAGGCCAATTTGATTTAATCATGTGCCAAATTAAAGGTTTAATTATGTTTAGGAATTAATTTGGGCCAATTAAAAGATTTAATTAAGTGCAAGGACTTAATTATACTTCAAATGGGTAAAATTAATTTTATAAGAGGTTTAATTGGTGAAAAATTAAGTTTAGGAGCCCAATTTGATCTTAATTGAGAAGATAGGAATTTTAAGAGATCAAATTTAATTTTTACCAAGTCAATTGATAGAAATTAGGGGTAAAATCACAAGAAAATTAGAGTTTTGGGGTCAATTAAGGGTCAAATTGACAAATTTCACAGTTATGAACAAATATGTAAAAGACATCAAACTATAAGGGCTCAATTAATTGAAATCAGGGATAAAATGAAAGAAATTGAAAGTTTAATGGACAATTAGGGGTTAAATTACATAAATCCAAGACTAAGAACTAAACTGAAAAGGGCGTTAAAATTAGTGGTTGATTTTAAAATTTAATAGGGGTAAAATTACATTAAATCAAAAGTTTGGAGTCAACTAGGGATGCAATTAAAAAAATCAAAAGCTAAAAGATCAAATTGAAATTTGGCTAAAATCTCTAATTCGAGGCAAAACCGCTGTTTTTTAATAAATAAAAAAAAGAGGAACCAGACGATGCGTTGTCTAGTTACTATTCATTGTCATCTTTTTTTCTCTTGAACGACAGTTTAGGGAGGCTACTTTGCAAGTGTATTTAATGCCTTTGATCTCCACCAAATTTAAAAAACACCTGAATCAAAATGATCACTTGACATTTCTCTACAACTAGGTATGGTCCATTCAGGCCGATTGACACCACAACGACCATGGCTCCGGCCTAAAGTGATGAACTCAAGCAGCCTTCAACTATTAGATTTGCAGTTCATGGTGTCTACTTTGAACCAACGGTTGTGATCCTTTCCAACTGAATTAATGGCTGAAATTTCCCCCAATGAAGACAAGAATACCCTCTTCCATCCCCTGTAAATAAATTTGGATTTCATAGCCTGAGCACGAAGAAATTTGGGTCCAAATTTGGCCAAAAACCAACCTTCGCTAATTCCCAACCGACACAGTTCTCCGAACCAGTTTTAGCCCAGCCTAAATGGCTGGGTCGAGTCCGGCCCATATTAAAAAAGAGAAAAAAAATTTGTTGGGTCGAGATCAACCCAACCTAACCCATCTAGGTCCGGCCTAGTTAGCTGGCCAACCCAGCCCGTATATTATATAATATATTTAATTATAATAATATTATATATTATAAAAAAATGAAAATTTTCAAAAATTCCAATGGGCATTTCAAAAAATTATGATTTTCTTGCATGTTTTTCTACCATTTTTTTCTTAATATTAGGTTGTATTTTTACATTGTAAGATACAAATTCAGTATTAAAATACCTAGCTTTCTCTAAAATATTTCTTAAAAAATTCAAAAAAAATCTCAAAACTTTTAAATTAATTTCTCTTTTCAAAAAACATAAAAAGAAACAAAAAAAATATTTTTTTCATACATACGGTCAAATCCTAAAATGTTTTCCAATCATATTTTCATAAAAAATTGCATCTTTCTCATGTTTTAAAAAAGCAAAACCAAATATGGATATTGTAACCAGTTTATGATCATCCATTAGGATTTAGCCAAAATGTCAAAAACCATTTACCAATCATTTTTTTAGGGTCTAGATGTAAACTATAATATCTATGGGGTGCAAAACTACACAATAGAGTACACCCTCAAGTATTAAAGACACAAGGTGTAAAATAAATGTGATGCTAAAATTTAGATTTTAGAATACTTAGAATTAGACCCGATAAGGTAGAAACTCTCTCACCAAGGGAGATCCGCCTTAGACCTTAAAAAAAGACCAACGACTAAAAACTCGACCTAGAAAAAAAAGTAAACAACAGTGCAGCTTACCTTAGGTAGGGTGCACTATGGGTGATGCGTCTTTTCCTTACACAACTAGTCCCTTACCCAGACTCTCGCAGACCATAGGTTCCTAGTAACCATAATTCTAGGTGACGACTCCTGAATCTTAATTAGAATTTTATGATTAAACCCAAAACATTTTTCTTTCCCAACAACAATACCTCCCCAGGAGGTACCAATAGCTTGCCAGCTCCACTCGACATCGCACCCGCGGCAGAACATATGATGAACCTGCCAAAAAATAAAACATACTAAGTGATAAAGATGATAGATATATTTCATTACACAATTTTAATCATTCACATACAACAGTGGCATTTTCTTACATATACACATACTACTTATAAAAGCTTTGGCTTCTCAACATATTTTTTATTTACTAATACACATTCTTTCTACCAATTATTGGTAGTAACATAACACCTTAACACATTCTTTCTCACATTTAAATGATGATTTATCCACATAACTCTAAGGTTCATCATAAAACATATAGTCCCCAATCTTTTGGTCGATCTTTTTTTATAAGACATGGCCCATATTAGTGTTTCTTACACTAACATCAATACGTAGCCCCAAGCATCAAGGTCTTCACTCCAAAACCCTTTTTTTTTATCACCTTTTAGATGTATAATAACATAATCACCAAGTAATCCTTGTCAATCCATATCTATGTCGAAGATGTTTACTCAATATCTTCTTGATCTCCACTTATATGGCTGACTAGTATTCAAAAACTACCCCTATACTTATGGTTGGTACAAGAAAATTAAAATCAAGCCCCCATTCCTTATGGCCGACCTGTAGTAACCATTTAGAGTTCTACTTTTGTGGTTGAATCCTTTGTGTAAAATATGCATCAAACATGTCTTTTTAGGAACCTCAATCCTAGCCCTACTCATGCGGCTGGCTTCTATGAATACAACCATTTAGGAAGTTTGTTGATGAGGTTTTATGTGATGTGGTTATAATTCATGCAAATCATATATTGTTAGAGAGACCATGATAGTTTGACAGGAAAGCAATACATGGTGTGATTAGAAATAGTTATACTATTATAAAATATAATAAAAACATCATTCATGTATCTCTTACACCCACGGGTGTATGATGATAAAATAAAGCTAAAAAGAGAACAGATGGCATAGGTAAAGAAAATCAAAGTGAGGAACAAAGTGAAAGAAGACCATCAAATTCATCCATAACCCAAAACACTCCTCCTACTACCCAAAACCATTCAGCCAAAATCCTAAACCATTTGGCCACTTCTAAAACAAATCCAAATCTGGTTGAGAGTAGAGGTAAGACTCGAGGAGTGAAAAAAGTAAGTGAGCGAACTGTGAATTATGTTGAAAACCTACAGAAACCACCTAGTTTTTATGCTAGAAAAGGTGAGATTAAATCTTTTTGTTATTCAAAACAATTGATAATCCTACTTGTTTACAAAGAAGTTTATTTTAATACTAACAAACTTGACCTTTTTATTCCTAGTGTTTGTGTTTCTTTGTTGTAGAAGTTTGATGATATGTTTCAAAAACAAAGGAAATTCAAAAACAGATAGAAGAGTTTATGACAAATAGGTATAGCTTTGTGATGGATGGAAGGCCTATAACTCTTGTACTTTTGACACTTAAGCTTATATATGATGAGCAATTGAAATTGAAGAAAGGGAAGATTGCTAAAAAGAAGAGCTTGTATATCAGGGAGACCTTCTTTGCTAACAAAATTCTTCCAGACTTTAATGATGATGATATTTTTTAGATTAATATTTATTTGTTTACTTTGAGGGATGATCTTCATGTTATATATTCGAGGATGGATCCTTTTAAAGAGGGGGGAGATGATACAAACCAAGGTAGGTCCGAATTGTTTCTTAAAATGCATACTAACCAATTTTATGAGATCAGACATATTTCTCCAAATATATATCAGATCGAGTTAAAATTTTATAGGGAGATACTAGATACATTTAAATATATTGTGATTAGCTTACAAGTCAATCAGAGTTCGGTAACATATTATTTAAATTAGTAGAATTCATTGTTACTGTTTTGATAGATTCATCAATAAAGTGTTCTTTCTTAGCTATTTTCAGCCCAATCAATCCAGACCTGTAATGGGTTAGTTTTTTTTATAGCAATGAAAGATTAAATTAGGCTTATTTAGGTCCTAAAATTCTGCATGGGATTGGGCTACAAGGATTCCTAATATGGATTGGATTTATTGAAGAATTGGAGTCCTCTCTTTCCTAGGATATGTATGACAGCTAGGAATTCTATAAATACTTTATTTTTAGTTGTTTTTTATTTATTTTAGATCTTTTTAAGTTATGGTAGATTAGAGAGAATCTTTAACATTTAGTTTTTCATTCTTAATTTACGTCTTTGGGTTTGATTAATTAGCTAAGGTCCAAGGCTTGTTTGAGCTTAATTATTAATTAGATTTCAGCTATGGGTCAATGCTTGTTTGGGTCCATACTTTCGAGTTTATTATTATAGGTTTTTGGTCAATTTAGCCCACAATGGTAGATCCATTAGGGTTTTTATTTTCAAGAGTATAAATACTCTTTGTAAGGACAAAATATTCAAAATTGATAATACTATTTATGTTGAATTTATTCAACTCGTGTGAGAGATTCTCTTATTCTTTAGTTCTCGAATGAACTAAATTGACTTATTTAAGATTAACTGGCTTCGTGATATCTTCCCTATACTTCTCATTCATGAATTGGTATTCATATGGTGGGGGTTTTTATTTCAATAGTGATGGTGTCTTAGGACATGTTTTCATTGTGTCACACTCCCATTAGAAATGTTTCGGCTTTCCAAGATTCGTTGTCAATGTTGTTGTAGATTGCGTGACCACTTGATCTTGAGATTTGCATCAAAGTCTTTATTAGATAAACAACATCATTCAAAAAAAAAAAATTTTTGCGTATATGATTCTTTATTTATTTTATGAAATTTTCATTTCATAGTTAAGAATTTTTTATGTTATAAAACATGTTAGCAGCACCTGCATATTTTTTTTACATTAAAGAAAAATATGATTCGACCCATGATTAGTACTTAAAAGTGTATTTTTATCAAGATTTTATATCATCATTTTGCACTTGAAGTATCAATAACTCCTTAACTAGAGCATGTTTTATAATAACAAGTCTGATAATATAAGATACCTTTAATTTGTGGTAAATGTTTATTTTAAGTACAGGCCTATCACATAAATCAAAGGATTGATTGATGAGTTTAACCATTGAAATTGAGAAGACAAAGAGAGGGCTAAGCTTAGAAAAGAGATGCTGGTTGAATTTAAATTGTAACACCATTCGGTTATTGAATCATAATAGGAGCTGTAGAACTTGGATTTAGGAGTGGTTTATATGGATAGAAATCTAAGACATAGGCATAAAACTTTCATGAAGAGTCCAAGATTCAAAAGGACCATTTTCAAGTTCAAATTGTAGCAACAACAGAGAAGTCGAAATCTGTCTTGCAGTCCAGACATTGTTCAGTGTTCAGATCATATCTTGAGTTCTAGAAGTCAAAATGACCTCATTCTTGTTTTGTTGAAAAGCTAAGACAATTCCCCAGAACTTTCATGCGGACTATTTGTTCAAATTCTGATGTTAGCAATGACATTTTCTGCAGACAAGAAGATAAGGATGGATACCAAGTCAAGAGGTGGCCACCCACTCAACAATTAGTCATCAAATCAATAGTTCTGAATTTTGGCCTATAAAAAGAGGCATTTGCCATGCATTTAGGCATCTTGGTTTTCAGATCAAGATCATGTTCTTGCTCTCTCTCTTTATATTTTTGTAATGCTTAAGTTTTGCTCTTATTAATCTTTTGTTTATGTCTTTCATTTCCTTTATTATACTTATACAATCATGTTCTCCTCTTGTTTATCTATATTTTTTTTATTCATAATGTTCAGCTAAGTTTATTATGTCAATGTGAAAAGGTTACACTAACGGTGTAAGAATAAGTATAGTATAAACTCAATATGGACTTTAATGTTTGATACTAGCATGTTTTGTATTTGTTATCTTATTCACTCTTAATACTTTGCTTGTTAAATGGTTAATATAGATTTATGTTGTATAACCCTTGGTACAATAAATACTTGGCACTTTCATAGCCCAACTATATGGTATAACCGACACATGTGCTATGAAAGGAACTTGATTTGTTGTTAACATAAGTTATCATCATGAATACCTGACAACATTTACAAGCATTAGCATTATTTGAATAAGATAACTAATGTAATCATGTTAATAATTTGTAATCCGATTAGAGCCTTCTTTGTGTGTGGTTTCCACTTGAGTAATAAAAAGAGTTTATACTATACTTATTTGAAATATCATTAGTGGATCCTCTAACCTTGACAATTGTTTTATATTTGTTTAAATCCTTACAACAATATCACTTCTCAAAGCTCTCTTCAACTCATTTTCTATTATTATTTATTTCTTTATTTATAATTTATACAGTTAACCTCTATGTGGTTCGACCTCGGTCTTGCTGGATTATTTATTACTTCGACATTCCTACACTTGGAAGAAGACATCAACTCTTTAATTGTGTCAACCCACAATAAAATGGTAGTCAAATGGCTAGTTCTATGACCTAAAAGATCTAGGTTTTTATTTTAGCTTTGCTATTATACACCAAAACATAAAGTCGTTTTATGGTTGCTATGTTATCTTATAGTGCAATCTTTAAAAAGTTAAATTTGATCAAAAGTTTTAAAAAAATTAGTTTGGTCTATAAATTTGTTGAATTTTATAATTTTCATTCATGTAATTTTAGGTGTTTATGTTTCAGTTCTAAAATTTTATTTTTCTCACATTTCAACCCCTGTATGTTAAAAAAAGTTCAAGTTGTCTTTGAAGTTTTCACAAAAGTTCAATTTAGTCTTTAATTTGGTCCCTAAAGTTTTCAATTTTTACATTTTTAGTTCATGTAATTTGTTTTTGTTTTGGTCCTAAAATTTTATTTTCCTCACATCCCCATCCCCTAGATGTTAAAAACATTCAATTTAATCCTTGAAGTTTTTGTAAAAGTTTAATTTGATCCCCAAAATTTTTAATTTTTGCATCTTTGGTTTTAGATGTTTACATTTCAGTACTAAAACTTTATTTTTTTTCATGTTTTAGCCATAAAAAAATAAAAAAACCTCATCTTAGTATCCATGGTTAGTTTTGGAGAGGAGAGTTCAATGAAAATGTCTTTGTTTTGTGATTCATAAATATTGTTTTATTTGATTCTTTATTTTTAGTCTTTTTAAATGATGATTTAGGTTTAAAATTAGGTAATTGAAGTTTTTAACATATTTTTAAGATATTTTAGATAAAAAAAAAAGAAGTTAAATTTTAGATCTTAAAAGTTAAAAAACTTAAACCTTAATTTTTCAATAAACAACATATCATCTACCTATATAAACTATATAAACAATACGTTTGTAAACTTTAGCAAACATGTCATTCACTATTTTCTAAAATAATAGGGCCTGCAGCTCCCCTTGTCCACCTGGATTTCATTTGCTTCAACCTTAGAATTTTTTATATTTTAAAATAAAATTCTCTTTAAGCAAATAATTACAATAATATTTAAAACATCATTTAATTATTTCATTCTTTTTAAATAAGATCAAAGTTCTTTTATAATAATATTTACAATTACTTGATGACTAATGTTAATCTTTTCAAATTTTCAAAAACATATATTTAAATTAGTAATCAAATTTTTGTTGAAAACAACATAACCAACGACTACTAACATTTTTCAAAAATCACTAGGAATTTCGTTTGGTTTTGAAAAATTTTAACAATTTTTTGTGCGAAGTGAAGAACATGTCCTGCTGAAAAGATAGTGTCTTTTTACTTCTTACAAGAAATTTAATAGAATGCACGGCTGAACATATTTTAGCCCCTAAAAAAATCCTATAAGATTTTGATCATATGAGATAAGAATTGCATATCTACTCACTGTACAACCATGTATAAAAATGTCAAACAGCATATTTTCTAACTGGAGAAGGGAAAAACTAGTACAAATTAAGATTATAAATGCTATGATGCTAAATCACAAAGGGGGATTGGGAAAAGGAGGGGCAAGATGGAAATGAATTTAGTATATGGTGTCGACTGATAGCTTTCTCTTCGGAGGAGATTTCTCTACAATCTCCTTTTGCCGGTCCATAAAAGTAGAGCCCTTGTTAGCGAATAGTCTCCGGAGATTGATCACTGAAAGTTCGTTGAAGCTTGCAACAGCAAGATCAGCCTGCACCAGATCATACCTGCATGTTTCGACATTAACAAGTATCTGAGTAAAGGGGGTAGAGTTATTATAAATGCTTTTCAACCAAAAATATAAATCAAATCAACCTGTATTCAAATTACAAATGCATGTCAAGAACATCAAAATGCATAAATTTCTGTAATAATTCGAAGTCCACTTCAGAAAATAAATCACGTGTTTTTGGTCAATAAAACAGATCATAAGGAATTGAAATGACTGTCGGTAGCAGCACTTTTGGAGATGCAGTTTGGATCAACAGAAACAACAAAGTTTGAGTTAGTGAAAGTAGAATCTTCCAGACAAATCATTCTGAGTACGGATGAAAAATTGAAACCATTAGAAATCAATCAATTGCTTAGTTGATAAAAAAAAAAAAAACTACCAATCTAATTACTCAGTTTAGGTCATCTAAAAATTCCATTGGTAAATGTTTAAGTACGCACGCAGGATGTGCACCAATTAATCCTACAGCCATCATAGTACAGTTATGAGCAGCAGCTATGCCCCTGGGGTCATCTTCAAACACCACACACTTGGATGGTTTGCGGTCCAGCTGCAAGGAATTTATGCAAGAAGGTCAAGAGAGAAAAATGAAACTCAAGCTGCAATTAAAAAGAAAATGAGTGAACATTGGAATGAGATGCATTTTTATACAAGGCATGCATTAATCTTCTGCCCAACATGATTCTTTTGTTCTAAAGTCCAACTGCTCATCTGCGAGATTTTGTTTTCCAAGATGGCAGAGCCTGACAACTAATGTTGCAGGGGCGAACTTACAGATTAGTGACCAAATATTATGGCTCTCATAGTACAGTCTACAACAGACAATAAAGATTAATATTGACAAATTATTGCTATCCTTTTCAATTTAAATTATATTTATTTTAATTATTATTTAAATTTATGAAGTGAAATACATCAATTACATATATTTACCTAAAATTGCCACTAGTCACATAAAAATGACAGCACAAATAGACAATTTTTTTATGAATTAGTTGAAATATTTTTATTTGTAATTTGTTTGTAGATTAGCATTCAACGACCATAAACCCAAATAAGATAGCCAATGAAATTCTCCTAAAAGAAAATAATAAAGAAAAGAAAAGAAGATGACCAACCAAGAAGAGTGTCATTTATATCTTTGTTGCACTACAAATGAAATGAACATTCCAAGAAAAATGAGAGCATAAAGTAAAGCACATATATTTATGTCCACAAAGACATGGGTATAAATTAGATGTGATTGATTGCATAATTGATTGACCAGAAAACATAAGTTTAGGTGAGATGATAACAAGGGTTTTTAAAGCTGGGTCATGAACCTTTCCATAAAGTTAAAATAAAGAAGAAAAGGAAGAAAAAAGAAACAAGGTCATGAATTTTTTTTTCCCTATCTACAAGCAACAAGGTCAGCATGCTGGTAAAAGGAATGGACATTCTTTCCATTGTCTCAGAATTTTATACGTGTTGGGCTACTCTTTAAGTCCTATTTCACAATCCTTGCATATCTATTTAAAGCTGGTTCCATGAAAATTATATGTATCTATAAGATATACATGAGGCTGTAGTATACAATTTCCATAAGTATAATTCACATCTACCTGAATTTCAATCCTTCATTTATGATGTTTATTCTGCCTTTTCTGTGCAGTAAGAACAGGCCACATGTAGGTCTATATTCTACAAGAAAGTTCTTTCCTATACTGAGATTAACCACAGATTTCATTTTGAAATCTTTTCCAATCAACCAGAATCAAGCAACCCTTCAGTCTCCAAACTAAAAAAATAAATAGGGAGAGTCATTACTGCACTTGTAATTTCACATGCTATCCTTGAATGCTCTCTCTTTGTAGAACGTTTGTTGTACCCAAATATTTTCAAAACCATAATTTCAAGCTTATTGGAATTTAAAATTAGACATGTATAAGCAGACCATTGCTTAATGCATGATGCAGATCAGATGGCATGCCTTCAGCTATTTAATTCTAAGGAAATATTACAGAGCAACTTTAGATTGAGTTCATAGTTCTCGACCATACCTTCATAGCTGCAGAAAGGAATCTATGCGCTATTGACTCCATGCCATCTTCCTCAGACACAATAGCCTGAACAACCAAAAAAGATAATTACCCACGGGAAGTTGGTTGATATTGAAAACATAAACATAGAAAATTACTTTTCATCCAGTTTTATTTAATAATACTATAAGGCCATCGTATCAGGTGACTGATGTAACATGTAATCTTCATTAGCTCGTATCATTAGTTGATAATGCAAATTACTAAAGAAATTATAAAAATTATCCCGTATACTATTTGAAATGTGAGAAGTCCACCATAATCCGTTATTTTGAAAAGTGAGCATGGCTCCAGTAACAATTTTGTCTATCACTTAGCACTTGAGCTCCAAATTCCAAGAGCCCTTGGTGCTTAGGAGCTGCAATGTCCTCAATAATACAGCTTGTCTGTGTGATATCTAGCAGGTTATCTGTTCAAAATGTTGCACAAACTCAAAGTAAATTACATACCTGGAAATACTTTTTGAGACCCATACGCTCCAGGGCACCTACCATGTTTATTCGATCAAGACATGAAACAACAGCACAGGGTATATGAACTCTACTTACTGCATCCAGCCATTCTTCCAGCCCCTCAATGGGTTCTCTAAGCTGGGTGAAAACATTGATAGCCATGTGAATTTTGGAGTTCAAGAGACAGGCTGTGCAACAATGTAAAGACTAGGACACTCACCCCAAGTAGATTAGCATGATACAACTGGGATAGTCGTAACTTCAATCTAACCACTTCACTTTCTGCTGTCTCCCAGAGCAATCCCTGAAAGTTATAGGACATATCAAGCAACTACTACAAGGTATATGAATGATGGTTAATATGAAAATAAAAGAAGTGTATCAGTGGAACAAGAGAAACAGCCCAAGAAGATTAAATGTATTGGAGCATCATGCCATAGATTTAAGGAAGCTATGCTTCAGGGATCATTTTATAAAACAGAATAAAAACTCCATGATCATACATCAGTTATAAGTCACCATATTGGCTAGGTCAACTCCAAACCATTACTTCTTTTCTTCAATTCAATTAATTTGAAACTCAAAATATATGCATTTCTAACATTGTAAACAGGGAGAGCTGAAATTGTAAAATTTAGGAACCCCCAAAACCCTGTGCGTCTACACAAATGTGACCCTTTGATGCACCTTATTCTGAGACCAATTCAGGCATACATCTTTCATATTAAATAAAACATTTGCAAAAAGCACCACTACTCTCTTATGGGTGAAGTTTAAAATTTCCCTCTCAAACCATCTGAATGCTTAGGCCCACTTCTCTAAAAGGAACTTGAGTGAGAACTGCTTCATATAACCACAAAAATTAATTAAATGGTTGAAGACTTATGGTCAATAAAAAACCCCACTACTTTTTTTTTTCAAATCTGGGAACGAACTTGCTCTGAAAATTTGGCAAACTGATGTAATTAGATGAAAGACCAAAACCTTATCCTGTCAGTAGCACTGTTTTTTCTTTCTCCTCTATTCTTCATTCTAAGAATACAGAATTTTCACAGCTAAAATAATAATAATAAATGCTTTTGTAATGTCACCTTGCTGAAAGCCTGTATTTCCAAAGCCTTTTCAAGGCAATCAGAAAGGGCATAAAGGAATTCATTGCATCAAACCATCTGATAATGGAGAAATATCTCTAATCTAATAAAAAAACTAATCTTTTAGACATTATAAATTCATAATAGCAACCAAATCCTAAAGTGAAAAGTTTTAAAACCTTGTGCAGTATGTGATCCGCATCTGCATATAGCATCATTCTTTGAGCAAGCTCATCTTCAGGAATTTCCTTTCCTGCACAAGAATCATAATGATAGCACATACATTACAAAAAATGTCACTAAATTTCTGGCTTAGTATCCATTTTCAATTAGGTAAAACCAATATTGCATCCATATAAAAATCAATTTGAGATCTAGACACAACCTAAAGAGATGTTCCACTTGAACCAATTTGTTTATAATGAGGATAAAACAACATGCAGCTGATTCAAAGTTTGAAATTAACTTGGGGATCAAGACCATTAAAAAACAGCTTCCAGTACTGCAAATGAGCAGTTGTCTGATTTTAGAAATGATGGATACTAGCACGCTGATTCTTTCATTTCATTTGCTTATATTTTAGCCTAAATGTTGACCACAAAATCAGCACATTAACCACAGAGTGAGCTTTAGAAGTATTTACAATCAGGAAGTTGAGAGAAATAAATGTTTAACTAAAAGGGGAAAATATTACTTCATACCTTCTTCAATTGCAAGCTGCTTCCACACATTCAACTTTATTGATCGAGTATCAGCCTGAAACACACAAACACACAATTATAATGGGAAATGAATCTCATCCTTCGCCCCCTTCACTCCCCCACCCCTCTCTTTCCAAAGTACCAGCATTTGAATCACCATGAAGCCCACGTTCTTTTATTTCAAAATACCAATTAATATCAGTTTCCTTTGATCCCTGAGAGCACTGAGATCTTATTCATGCAGGTGCTGAATTCTCCTCAGAAGACTAAGGCCACACAAGTCTCTTATTTAATCAAATACAGACTACTCTTGGCATTTTAGAAATAGCTTCCTATATTTGTGATACCAATCTATAAACTCTTTGCTGCATAACCTTAGAGCAGCTAATTAAGCAAATAAAAAAATGAGATAGTGCTGATGAGCACAGCACAATGAACTAACAAATCGCTGTAGTAATTTTTTAAATAACAGTTAACAAACTGTTATCACAACTCACTTTTTGTGCAAGGTAGAGGGGAAGAAGAAAAAACACGGTCCTCAAATGCTTAAGTGTGATATTAGTCGTTAGAGCTCAGGACATTTTTCAGGAGATTCATCCCCCAATGTGACCAAATAAAAAACCTACGCATAACCAAAGATAACATTTAGCTTTGCTTTTAGCACATAGGGAAATGGTTAAAGGAAATTACCACAACATTGTCCCAAGAAAAAACAAGACCATAGGCTTCATCTGGTTTCATGGCATAGCGTACCCGATGAAGGAAACCTTCTTGCAGTTTATCATTCAAAAAATCCTATTCCCAATACCATAAACAAGTAAATACCATTAAGCAATAACCTATGATCTTTTTGCTTCAGAAACTATAATATAAATTCTAACAAAGATTAAGAGATAAATTAAAGTGAATTATTGTAAGAAAAATATAGCTTACCACATCAACCTTTAAAAGCCCATCCTGTCTAAATGTCTCAAAACCTTCTCCATATTCAGCTCCAATTGCCTGTTACACAAAGCAAAAGAGGAAATGAAAATTTACCCTTTTTAAAATTAAAAATAAAAGACAAAGAAAAAATAGAAGTACCTCTTGCATGAAGAGCTTTTTAGGAGAAACGGGAAGCCCATCATTATTATCGAACCCACAAGCATTCTTGATCACCAAGCGATGATTTGCCTTTAATTTCTGCAGATAATAAAGAGAAGACAACAAGGGCACGAGTTAGTTATAATATATATTGTAAACTCAAAAAGAAACGAGAGGAAGAGTTAAGAGGAGAAACCGGTAGTTTGAGCTTAGAGTGGGAAAAGAGAGAGTGAGGAAGACCAGAAGAGGAGGGTGAAGGTGGAAGGAGCAGAGAAGAAGTAGAAGAAGAAGATGATGAAACGCTCTTAAAATTGCTGCAACTGCACTTCATTTTTTTTTTTTTTTTTAGGGCAAGTAATTTGAAGGAGGAGCCAAAGTCTAGTAATATCGTTAGCAGATTGCTGGGCTCTTTTCCCAAATTGTGAGGTTCATGTTGCTGTTTGTGCCGTGCCTTCCCAATGAATCACGTGCGCCGCGTGTTGCAAATTTCTATTTATCCAAATCATAATAAATAAATAAAATCCAAACCAAGTTGATTTTCTTCATTTTGACTAGCTTCAGTTAGTTTATTGAGCATGTTTTCGCTGCGGTTTTCAAAAAAAAAAAAAATTGAACATATAAAAATAATATTTAAATTGATAAAAAATATTTTAGTATAACAGTTTCAATTTCAATTATCTTGGCATAATTATTTTTTAGCCCAAGTTTAAATTAAATAGTTTGGGAGCTACTTCCATGATTTTGTTCATTGGATG
>Ga0325402_1001142_pt1 | contig 21028 bp, 8 predicted proteins | sample PopdelMetagenome_22_FD_207212 | JGI IMG/M metagenome (GOLD analysis project Ga0325402, IMG submission 207212) | Populus deltoides microbial communities from Bellville, Georgia, United States - Xylem-PdKOR-R3 | ecosystem: Host-associated > Plants > Phyllosphere > Stem > Wood/Secondary xylem...
CGTTATGGTAGACGGATCTCGGTAGGTTTATTTTGCTGGGCTGTGATTTATTAACTGGGCTCTCTCTGTCTTGTAATAACATCCGCCTTCTTTGTTACTACTAAATTTTCTCATATGTTTGTGTGAACTGTTCATCTCTACTGCTATATTCTTAATTTAATCAATTAATTTTTATGTTCTCTTTAAATTCATTCAATTAAATTTTATTATCTAATTTTATTAAATTAATTCAATATTTAACTTCCAAAAAATCTCCATGTTAACTGCACATGCAAATGTCACATTATAGATATTTTTATAGGAGTTTTTATTTAAAAAATATTTTTAATATATTTCTAAGACAATTCATTTGCTTGTGTAAATAAATAAATAAATCTCAAATTCATCTCATGAATTGTGTATTTGATAATGCTATATAATTACCATGCGTAGTTAATAATGAGATTGGATAGAAATTAACTATATATTGAGTTAACTAAATAAATATAGAGATTATTAAAAACAATTTAGAAAACATACTGATTAAAAAATATGAGCATATAAATGAGTAGTCAACACACACAAGGGTGAATTTAAAAGTTTTTTATTTATTTTTTTTTTGGTTTTTATTTTTTTGTAAAAATTTCTTTTTGAGCTTTTTTTAAATTCTAATGAGAGATTTGTGTGTTTGAAAGGTTGGTTCATAATTTCAAAATGTAATAATTGCTGAGGAAATCTTGGAAGCAAAACATATCAATTGTCTATCATATAGTTTTTAGGTGGAAGGATTTTAATTTGAGTTTGTGGGAGGCAACAATCATCTATTTTTTTTTCTTTATATATATACTAGTAATTTGGTGGAAAGTTCTTCTTATATCTTACAAAGGATATTCGCACTCTATTTGACAAATATGGGATAGATGAGCAAGATTAATGAAAAGTTAATATACATATTTCTCCTTTATATATCCAAAAAGATCATAGTATATAAAATTATAAAACCATGGGTTGTATTTTTATCAGGTAGCTTATAATAATAGTACATATCGATTTCTTAATACAAGTTAATTATTAAAAACATTCAAAAAATGTTATATTTTTTGAAGATGTGTTTTTATTAAAAAAAAATGTAAGAAAATTGTTCACTTAAAAAATAATTGAGGCTGACTTAAGTAGTCATCATCAATCAAAAGATAATAAAGTTAAGCCTATAATGAATAAAATGGGAAAATGAATAAAATAATTGGTCCTGATTTTCTAATATACTTGTTAGAAAATAAATCTTAGACATACTCTAAAGCAATGTCTTATCCTGAAACTTTTCATTTAAAGTATACAATCAATAATAAAATAAAATCCATTATGAATAAGTGTTTCTTTAAAAAAATGAAAGTTTTTGAAACTATTGATAAATACAAAGCAAGACTGGTTGTTAAAGAATTGAAATTTTTAACATGCTTGAAATACATCAAATGGATATAAAACAATTGTCTTAATTAGTGACCTTAAAGAAGAGGTTTACATGGAACAATCTATGAGTTTTTTTATGAATGGGAAAGAAAATAAAGTCTTTAAATTTGTCAAATCATTATGTAGTTTGAAACAAGTACTTAAATAATGACTTGAAAAGATTGACGAGGTTATGTTATCAAATGAGTTCAAAATCAATGAAGTTGTTAAAGCTATTTATTTGAAAAATAGAGATAAATATTGTGTCATTGTATGTCTCTATATGAATAATATCCTTATGTTGATCAATAATAATTATATAATCAAGTCAAATAAGAAAAATATTAATTAATAAGTTTGACAAGAAAGATTTAGCTATTGTAAATGTTATGCTATGAATAAAAATTAATAGAACATATAATGGATTAATATTGTCCCATTTTTATTAAGTTGAGGAAATTCTTGATAAATTTTCAAAAGGTAGCAAATACACTATGAAAACACCAATGGATATAAATATGCATCTATCTAAAAAATAAAGGTAAGATAATAGATTAATTGGAATATTCTTGAATAATTAAGAGTTGAGCTTGATAGATGTTATGAATAATATAATGGTTGATATTGCATACTTTAGCAAACTGAGTATATTTACTAGCAATTCAAGTATGGATCATTGAAAAATAATAATTAGTTAATCAAATATTTGAGGTACATCTTGGATTATGAGTTATATTATATGGGTGACACGATCCAAGAAAAGGTTAAATAAGAAAATTCAAATTCTAGCGTAATTGTGTCTATTGTTTAATTTTACACTATTAATCATAACTCTTGATTCAAATGTTGGATTGGGTTGCAATCTTACCAGAAGTTTTCAGACATATTGGTCTATATTGGGTTAAAGTTTCAAGTCAATCGGAGTTATATAAGGTTCCACAATATAGATCAGCAATATGAATTTTGCTATTTGTTGTTTTTTGACTTGTAAACTTTCTATTTGAGGAGTATTCTTTTTCTAATGATACAAGGATATTCAGCAGCTAATTTTGGAAGCTTTTTTATTTCTACAAGGATCTTTAATGGACAGCTATATAGTTTTCAAGTGTGGCAATGACTATTTTAATATTTCAAAATCATTTTCTTACAAAGATTCCAAAATCACATAATAGCCTTTATATACTTAATAATTCATACAACACATCTCTAAAATCTAACCAAATTTCATGTTTCCTTTAACCTTATTTTTTTCCAACACATTTGGCTCAACAATGCATACACACATTTAATTTCAAACACAACAACTTATGTCATCAAATGCATGGTAGGCATTCTATTAAAACCACCCTTTACATAGAATTGAACCATTCCAAAACACACTACATATAACTCAAACCATATTAAGCATTCAAATCATCTAATTATTACAAAATAACCTAAATCAAAGTCAAGGTTTCAAAAATTTCCCTCCTTCACAACTATCAATTTCAGCCATATTTAACAAACTATACCACCAATACCTAATTAATTCAATTTTAACATCTCAATAAAATCAAGCATCTAATCATTATCATAACACAAAACAAATTAAGATCCTTGTAATTTTTTTAATTCCCTTTCCAATTTCAAGAACTAAAATTTTAGCCTTAATGGTTTAAGCCCATGGTTGGTCCTAAATTTCTACAATTCATTCCTTCAACGTGTTATCTCAACCCCAATTACAACACTTTCACACAATTAAATCAAGTTACCAAATCCCCCGAACTTCTCATCTATGGTTGACCACTGATGAAGTTTAATATCAATAACTTGTTTTAATATCTCTTTAATTTGTTATTTAACAAAAAAAATTCCACACTAATACATTCAAGAACTAAACCAAACACCTTTCCCGTAAACATGTATAAACCCTAGAAATATTATAATTCAGGATTATCCAATTCCCCTACCAAAACATGTAAAAATGTGAACCCAATTAAAAATTAATGTTTTACCACAATCAATTGACCCAATTTAAGGAGCTTTTTGCAATAAATCCTAAGAATTCCCTCTTCATCTTTAGTTATTGGCTTTCTCTCAATAGCTTCTCTTCTTCTAATCTTTCACTAAAATATACTAATTAAGATTTGATTTTGGGGTAATAATCTCACTAACAAATATTTATGAAAATTGGTTTTTTTAAGAGAAAGTACAAGCTCTCCCTTCTCTCCAATACTATCAACTTTGGCAATAAAAAGGGAAAGAAAATTTTTCATTTTATTTACAGCAATACCTTTCATTAATTATCTTACATGTGATTTTTGTCAAATCTCTAACTGTCAAAATTTTTTACATACATATTTGTCCTTTATTTCATCTAAAATTTTATAATAATATTCTAGGGATTTTCACCATAAATCATAAAAGTTTTTATTTTAATTTATTATGTTCCTATTAGAATTTACATGATTTTATCTCGTGATTTACACAAATCATGTTTGTTCTCAACACTATAGTTATTGATCCTTTAGATAAGATTTGAAACTTTTTTCAAATTTTATTCCACCGTGTGCAAACAATTTCCAAACAATACTATTTGAGAACATGTAGAATATTTTCTCTAATTCACTTAGGGTGATAAATCCTCTCTTAGTCACTCAAATACATTCATATAGTTCATGTTATAATTAATATCTACCCATTTGTTACCCTTGATTAAAACAACATGTAATTAGGAATAAAGTATAACATTCCTTATATAAGATAACTGAGTGATCTTAAGTCTAAAAATCACTTACAAAATTATCATATGAGCCTTTTCATAGGCACATATGATCTCTTTAAAAGTAATCTTTATACGGGTCAGTTTGGTATACATGTCATATGACAAACACCTATATATTAGTTATAAATTTTCCTTATACCTTAACTTATAAGAATAACTGCTTCTTTTCATAAAGAAAACATAATATGTATTAGTCTTAACAACTCTAATTAATGTATAGTCTTAATAAAGTACCGACCAAGAATATTTAGGAATAAGTATTTGATGCATTAGGAATCTCATAATTATAACCATTTTAGAATTTTATTTACAGAGCATTTTTTGTCTCAAGAACTTTATCTTTACTCTAGATTCATTAATAAAATATTAAATTCATTAATCAAACATAAATAAATATTAAAGATAAATAAAATATTTATTAATAATAAATATGTTTTCGCATGAATAAAATCAATGTTACATATAAACAATCGATTGACTACAAGACATATACATTAGCATAAAGAAAAATTTGAAACTTTATTTATTCATAATAGGGTGATACACGGTAGTTTCCATTTCTCACTACCTATAACTATTAAATATACAACTATTTCACCTATAGTTATTCCATCCTATAACTATTACATCTGATTAATTATTACATCTCAATTTAAAGTTCTCCAAACCTTGCTATAAATAACTATTCATTTTAGAAAGTTTTAACATTGTCTTAAATAAATCTCATATTTTCTATATCTATAATCCAACTCCTAATCAACAATGCGACTAGTGACATTTAGTAACCTCTCAGTTTTCAAGAACACCCTTATTGCTTTGTATCTTATAACTTATAAATTTACCACATTATCATCATTAGTCCTAATCAAGGTAGTGTGAAGGTTCCTCTAGTGCTTCTCTTGTCTTTGGTGGTGGGCTTCCACTTCTTCAACATAGTTTCTTAAATCAATTACATTAATTTTATCATCTATTTATAATTTAATCAAACAAGTGTGTTTCTTTATAACAAATTTATTAGCCTTATCTAACTTTTTATTGGAACTTTGGTTCATTTTGAGTTCATATTACAAACTTTCTATCACTATCTTTATTTTTTCCAATTCCTTCACAATCCACTTCCTAGGTTATCTCTTTAGTCTATATGTTAAATTTAAGCCTTTGAATATATATATATATACACCCATTTTTATGATAATCAGGGATGAGTAGTTATTCATTCTGTTTTCAGCTACTAATAATTCAAACAAACCTCGAGCTCTCTAATCTTATCTTATATGCTCTAGTATGGTTAATGATGTTGCATCATTGTAACTTCCCCAAAATTGAGCCAAACCAGTCCTGTAAACCCCTGGATAAAATCCATGAAATTTATAAGAAAAAATTATTTTAAATGAGTAAATTAAGTACTAGAATTAAAAAGGTGACTTTGAATTTTGTAAATTTGAAATAAATGTTCGTGTGTTGAATTAAAAATAAAAGTATGGAAAAAAAGGGAAAAAAATATTAAAATTTTAAGGTGGAAATATTTATAAAAGTATTCTAGAATTTTCAAATGAATTAATGTATGGTTATACATGGAAATGATTTTGACTACCAGTAAAAACTTGTGTGCAATCGCGCAGTTTTTAACCCGAAAGGAAACAAAAGTTAAGGAAATTTTGTATTATAAATAAGGATGGAAGTAACCAATGAATTAATTACAAATCTGGATGATTTAAGTAGATAAAATAGTACAAAATTCAGATTTTTGGCCAAAAAAAATTACATCTGACCAATTTTATGCTATCGGGTATAACTCTTAATCCGACTGTTGAATTGGGCTTTAACTTTATGAGTAGCCTCCTGACATGTTGTCTTAGATTGGGTTAAAATTTTAGGACAATTGAAGTTCGAAAGGCTATAGGGGAATGTGAGCCAAACAAAAAAATGAAATGAAATTGATAAAGACTCATTAAGGGTAATTTAGTCTTTTAAATAAATATGTGGAGAAGTCAGCTCCTTCTTCCTTAACTAATTGCCAACTGAAATGGAAAATAAAAGGAGGAAGAGAAGAAAAGAAAAACTAAGAGAGCTTTTTCTTCATTTTTATCCAAATTTTCTTGAGAAATTCACTTTAAATGGATAGATATAGAGAAATAAGGGAAGAAAAGAGGGAAATGAAAGATTCTAAGAGCTAGGTTTATGAGAAAAAAGAGAGAGAAAGTGAAGTATTTTGAAGAGTACGTAGGAATGGTAAACTGGCTTATGTGAGAACACTTGGGTTATGTTTAAAAAACCTTGGGTAAGTTGTTTTCATGATTAGATTTTTTTATTAATCATGTTTTTAGTGTAGGGAATGAAAATTCCTAAATTATACAAATTCTAGGGTTTATGGATTTATGAAAATGTTTGTTTTTAATGTATTACTTGTTCAATTATGTGATGATAATGAGTTTAAATGATAAAAAAAATTGAATGGAAAGTTTAGAAATCTTGGTTGTAATGGCCAACCAATAGGGGGTACTATGGAAGGAAATTTGGCTTGGTTGGAAAGGGAGAAATTGGTTAGTAGAAGCCCTAAGTAAATACTATACTTGTAGAATTGTTAGTTAGTATAAAGTTATTTGTTATGATGGATATGTAGGAAAATTTAAGAATGAAGTTTTGGCAATTAAATGTATTAAATGGTTAGTTTAATGCATCCAAATGTGTTTTGGCAGGAAATTTATTGTGTTTCCATAATAAATAGTGGAAGATGAATGAATTATGTGTTTATGACAAAAGTGAACTAAGTTGTTAATATGGAAATTTTTGAGAAATAAGATAATGGCTAAGAATTTAATGTTTACATGTTATGGTTGAGTAATATATGTGATTGTAAGATAGTTTTGAGTAAGGATGATTAAATAGCCAAAACAGCATGATAGATGTTACAATGGGATGAATGTATTGGAATGTTAGGGTTTTGTTTATAATTGCGTTAAAAGTGTAATGTTTGTAGGAATTAATTGTTATGGCATGTATTATAAATGAAATTGAGTGGAAATTCTGAAGAAAAGTTGGGAAAGTACCCTTAACGGGTGTGAGGGGGGTTTCGGTCAAGATGGGATCTTGTGGAAGATGATTGGAAAATTTTGGTATTGTGTTGAATAATGGTGTTAAATATGTTAATAGATTAAGTTAAACCCAAATATTATGTGTTGAATGAAAACCCTTGCAAGAATGGTTTAAATACGTGTTATTGTAAGTTTGATTATTTTATCTAAATACAAGAGATGGAGTGGGAATTGAATGATGAGTTAATATATGAATAAAGATGAAGGTTAAATCTTAAAGCGTTGAAGCATACTTGAAGGAGCAAATGAATGTATGTGGAAGAATTTAAAATATATTTGTGAATACATATAAATAAATAAATGTATGTATGTATGTTTGGAAATCAATAAGTGCCTTGAAATGTGCATGAAAATATAAAATGCATGGAATGAGAACTTATGTGATTGTGAAATATTATGTACAATTAAATTAATGGTGTAAACACTAATGGTTATTATTAATTAAGAGTTGTAGGGAAAAACATACAGAATTGAACATGACTCTTGGGAGTTTGATATGAGGAATAAAGGTAAGGGAATTGACCTTCCCTTGCATTTTAATATTTTATCCATACATGGTTTATAAATGTAGATTTATATTGGAATGCAAGTTGTATTGTTTATTATTATTGTTATTATTAATTTAAAGCTTAGGCCTTCAAGATAGAAGTTGATATATAGTTGTTATAAATTACATGGGCAAAATGTAATATGTTATAAAATGTGATGGATGAAATAGTAGTAAGATGGTTATAATTTATTGTTAACCACAATGACAGAACTCTATATATGAATTATTAGTAATCACAACGACAATAATCGTGTGAGAGTTATGTTTGACCATGACGACGATAACAAATATCTGAAAATATGAACATTGAGAACGATAAGATAACATATATCTATGATGTTGACTAGTGAATGGATAGTATCGTGAGGTGGGTGTTCAACACCTTGAAGTAACATAATAGCTTATTTCAAATGATTGTAGAAGGAATTTTCGTAGATTGTAATTTTAGTATAAAGTTATGAAATAAAAAAAGGCAATTTAATGCCCTATTGAATGGGTGAGTTGAGAAAATTATTTCCTGGTTAATAAAAATAATATCCTATTGAGTTGAGAGAATTATTTTCTGGTAAATGAAAATAATGGCCTGTTGAATGGGCGAGATCAAAAAATTATTTCGTGGTTAATGAGAATAATGCTCTGTTGAATAGCCGAGTTGAGAGAATTATTTCCTGGTAAATGGAAATAATGCCCTATTTAAATGGGCGAGTTGAGAAAATTATTTTCTAGTAAATGGAAATAATGCATTGCTGAATGGGCGAGTTCAAAATATTATTTCTTGATTAATAGGAATAATGCCCTGTTGGATGGGCGAGTTGATAGAATTATTTCCTGGTAAATGAGAATAATGTCTTGTTTGAATGGGCAAGTTGAGAGAATTATTTCCTGGTTAATGACAATAATACCCTGCAGAAAATTATTTTCTAGTTAATGGAAATAATGTCATATTGAATGTGCGAGTTGAGACCAGTAAATGGAAATAAAATCTTGTTTGAATGGGCGAGTTAAGAAAATTATTTCCCGGTAAATGAAAATAATGCCTTGTTGAATGGGCGAGTTCAAAAAATTATTTTCTGGTTAATGAGAATAATGCCCTGTTGAATGAGCGAGTTGAGAGAATTATTTCCTGGTAAATGGAAATAATGCCCTGTTTGAATAGACGAGTTGAGAAAGTTATTTTCTGCTAAATGAAAATAATGGCATGTTGAATGGATGAGTTGAGAAAATTATTTCCCGGTTTATTGAAATAATGTTATATTGAATGGGCAAGTTGAGAGAATTATTTTCTAAGTATAAGATAAATTCTACTGTAATTTCAGAAGAAAGTATGTTAAATTATTGAACAGGTGGTTGCGTGAAATTTATATCCAAAATGTTATAATTATCGTACAAAGTGATTGATGAATAAATTGGTCGGCCATCGTTAGTAAAAATAACAGATGATGGAATAATACAAATACACGTTTGATTAGGGATCCGTTTGTTTGCTGGAAAGTTGTTTCCTTTTAGAAAGTGGTTTCTGGGAAAGTGAATTTGTGGAAAGTGAATTATTTTCCGATGTTTGGTAGTGTTATGAAAAATGAACTGGAAAACACTTTCCAGTGTTTGGTTATGTTATGGAAAATAAACTGGAAAATAATTTATTAATGAATTAATTTTTTTCAAGTTTATCTAATATATATAATATTTAATATAAATATTTAATCACTTACAATAAAAGAATGAAATCTAAAAAGTATAGTGATGAATTTTTTTATTATATCCTATATTCATATATAGCTTATTTTATAAAATATAACTATATATGTCATATCATATTACAGAGAAATAACATTTTGAAATATTTCTTAAGTAAAACCTATTAATATATATTTTTTCAATTTTAAAAGCTTAAAATAAGTTTTTTTTCATATGAAGAAAACCAAATTAGTTTATGGTAAGAGCTAGATATTTGGGTTTTTTTTTTGTATGAAGATTTTTTTAAAAGATAAATAAATACAAAAATATTTTGATGGGTTTTTTGGATAAAAATTATTTTTTTTTACGAGTATAGGCAATTATCCCTTTAATATCCCTTTAATATATATCAAATAAGCATCAAGAAATAAATATAAATATCTAACATCAAACATAGTCATGCATAAATATTAAGTTTCGATGTCATATACATACATATTAGTTCAAATTAACAAACATATACTTTCTTATCATAGTCAAATCATTCACAAAATTCTGAACCCAAATTTTCCTCAAATTATCATTTTTTGCCATAAATACTTTTGCCAACATTTTATTTTGGACCAAGTAATCAAATGCATCCCCAAGAGTGATCTCATCAAAGCCTTCAATTTTCATCACTTCTGTATACAACGCATTAACATCAAGTTGATTTTTGCTGAGGCTTTGAATTGTAAATGCTACATTTCGAATCTATTTAGACAACTTTTCAACACCATCATCTTCATACATGCAATTTCTCTTCCTATGTTGCCTCTTTTGTGTACTAGAGAAAGATGTCTCTTTTTCTTTAGAAGTTTCTTCATATTCCCCTTCATTTTCAATTGGAATTAATTGTTCTTCAGTGTTCTCTTCCAAGTTGACATCAGCATATGATTTGGCATAACTTCCGGTTGCCATGTCTTTTCCAGCAACAATTATCATTGCCTCATACATATCAAGTTTTTTGTTGAGATACTTGTCATGATTGGGATGTGCCTGTTCATAAAGTTTAGAATATGCAATTTTTTAGTTCCTTGTATAACATTTTAGAAACAAAAGTAAATATAAAAATTACAAAGAGTATAAATATTTATCATACCTTTACTTCTTCATCATATACATCTTTTGAAACTGTAATCATCTTCAAACAATCATCCCAGCCAAAACCACTTTTATTTTTAAGTTTGGTTATTATTCCCGATTCTTTTTTCACAGTCTTGAGATGATTGTCCACATGCTTAGGCTCGCATTGCACATTGAACTTTTGACTAATTTTTGTAACCACCTTAACAAAAGAATCTGCTTTAAAGGTGGAAGAAGGTTTGCTTCCTTTAAATGCCTCATCAGCTAATATCTCAAGTAACATGTGAGACATGGGCTTAGATCGTGTGAAGTGCTTGCCCTTGTATTTTTCATTATGTGTGGAACTCATTTCTACAAAAAAGAAATTACAAATTTATACAAAATAAAATCATACAATATTTAGATTTAATAAATTTTATATAAAAACTACAATTAATATTTAAAAGAGAATACATAAAATACATAAGAAATTATAATAAACATCTACTCCAAATACATAATAAAGATAATACAAACTCAAGCAAGACATAATAAAAATAAACACATATAATTAACACTCAATTACTAGTTTCTTTGAGTGATATAATCATTCCATATGGTTGATACAATCATTTCTCTTTTTGTTATCCACTCTCTATTCTCTTCCACTTCCTCTCGTTGACTTAAGTTGATTGTTCGTCTAATTGGTTCACTTTTCGAACATATTTCTTCCATAAGAAAGTCATAAGGAACAACTTCTATTATATGATTATGAATAATACAACATGCAAGCACAACATCTACTTGTGTTCCGTAAGACAAAAAAGACTTTCCATCAATTGATCTAAAACAACTCTTCAAAATACCAAACCCTCGCTCAATAACGGTTCTCAATGAAGAGTGTTGAAGATTAAATAGCTCATTTTTATTTTCTGGTGAACGTTCTGTAAACTCATTCAAATGATATCGAACTCCACGAAAAGGAGAAATGATTCCTTTTCGAATACCGTAACTAGCATCACCAAGATAATATTTCCCTACAAATTAAAAAAAAACCTATTACTATCTTTATCTAATAAGACATTTTATATGTTTATTGCATATAATACATACTTTATTATATACCTTCTGAAATTTTTAGACCATTAGGTCTTGATAATGCATCACCTAAAACCCATGAATCATGTGCATTTCCTTCTCAGCTAGCTAAAACATATATAAACTTCAAATCAAAAGTTATAGCTGGTAAAACATTTTGTGTTGTTCCTTCTTTTCGACCTCAAAACTTTCCTTGAATCTTAACAGGAACATTTGCAGGAACATGAGTACCATCAATTGCTCCCATACAATCCTATATAAACATGAAAAAATAATTTATAACCTTTTTCTTCTAGATGTAATTAATTAATGTATAAAAATATTGATATTGTTCTCATACCTTAAAATAAGGATAAAATCTTCGATTATTCATTATCTCTGCTGGAACTGTATCCTCTGGATCTTTAATAAGATGTTTGTATAACTTAAGAACTGCTTTTAAAACAATTCTAATGTAACGATGGATAGTTTCAACAGATTTATAGTATATACCACTAATAAAACAAAATATTTGGTTTTGGCCTACAATTTGTAAGAACACAATTACTTGCTCCCTAATAGACACATTTTGAGTTGATCGTAATAGGTCATGACTTGTGAGAACATCACACAATCTATATAAGACAACAGGTTTCATACGAATTTGTTCAACACAATGTCTATCACCTCGATTCAAAATGTTGTCAATATAGAATTCTCGTTGAGCAATTGCATTTATACGTGGTTCTCTTGGTATATAAATTCTATTTCTTTCTTGTTTAATAATAGCTACCACTGTAGTTATCACAGTTACAGCTGCTCCCATACATATTGCATGAATTATCTTACTATCCATAATATGAAAGTGAAGTTTTCTGAAAACAAAATCTAAAAATTTGGGGAAATAAATATTAAAAAAGGCATATAAAATACTTACATAATTAATACAATAACTTATGCTAAAAAAAGCTGACAATGTATAATAGTTATGGCAATGATATCTGATTCCTTGAACAAACAAGGTCTTAAAATATATTATTTAAGACCATAAAATTCAATTTCTCGATGATAAAACCGTTTTGAAAATTATACAATTCATAAGTTCACAACGATTAATAGACATTGTGTAATGAAATCCATATAATTACCGGCATGGTCCCATAAATTTATCCATATGTAACAAATATAATCAAACACTAATCATGAATTAATCAAAGCAATATAAAACAAGCACATTTATACATTATGGGAGAGAGAGATTCCAGCCTTTATAAATATAGCAAAATAAAACAATAGATGTTCCCCTGTTCCCTCTTGGTTTCTCTAATTCCCTTGTTCCCCTGTTTCCTCTCGGTTTCTCTAATTCCCCTGTGCCCTCTCGGTTTCTCTAATTCCCTTGTTCTCTCTCGTCATTTATTCTCTCTTGCCATTCCCCTATTCTTTCTGTAATTCCTTAACTTCTTCTTCTCTTTGTGCACAAAAAAGCAGGACAAAGATCAAAGATTCAAGGGGCAAGGGGGCTGGACCTCAAAAATCTGCTCCTCCTTCCCAGTTCTCCTCCCTCCCCCCCCCCCGACTACTTGTACTGATAACGCTGGGACTTAAGAAAAAAAGAGAGCAAGGGTTGGTTTTCAACACATTCACTGATTCCCCCCTTCCTTTTACTTTGCCACTCTCTCTTTGTGCTTCCACCCGGGCATAATCCCTTAGTTATGTTATGGAAACATGAGTCTTTTTTTGAGAGGGGAGTGGATATGGTGGCTGGATCCATAGTTGCCTCCACAATGGATATTACAAAAGGAGGAGGAAAGGTGGACGACAATCGGGAGAAAAGAGAAGTAATTGTTTTTTTGGTTTGTTTTGTTACAAACGTGAGTTGCCGAATGTGAGTGATGAAGAAGAAAACTATGTCATGGAAAAAATATGCTTTTTATGGCTTGCTTGATGAATTTGGTTTGTTTTGAACTAGCCGAATGTGACGAGGTAAGATGAAGAAGAAAACTGTGTTATGGAAAAAATATGACAGGTAGCAGATTTATCATGGTTTATTTGAACAATATGGAAAAAAACATAGAGAAACACAACAAATTAAACAAGAAGATCAAAGGATTTATGCCATAATTCTTATAGATCTAAACGAAGAAGATAAAAACATAAAGGAAATAATAGAGGGAAAAAAATACCTGAAATTTCCAAAGATATACTTCAATTGTTCCTGCTTCAATTTTTTTTGAAAAGAGACAGAGAGATGCTTCAATTGTTTTTGAAAAGAGACAGAGAGAGACAGTGATCTGAGAAGATGTAAAGAAAGGAAAGTGTTTTCCTTTCTTTATCAAAAGGAAAACACTTTCCTCTGATTAAAGTTACTTTTTTTTTTAACAGAATTAACTTTTCTTTAACTAGCTTTCCGTATTGTTACCAAACATGGAAAAATAAGGAAAATGAATTACAGGAATTTGTTTTCTTGGAAACAAACAAGGCATAGGTTGTTAGGTCGATGTTTTGAGATTGAGGCTGCCATAAATGACATGTTTTATAGAAATGAACATGGAAATAATATAAGTTGAAATAAATGAAATGTGTTATAAATAGACATAAAAAATATTTGTTTTTTAAGAATATTGAAATATGCTTTAAACAGGTATGCAAGATAACTGAGTTGAAGAGTAATGCAACATAGATGAGTATACAAGATTAATATAGTTGAAAGAAACAATTGAGAGAATCAATTAGGTGTTTGGAGCATTCATGTTATTATTTGGATGAAATAAATTATATGATTGAAAAAAAAATCATACGGAATTATATTGTTTGTTAAAAATGGAATAAATACTATGGAAAAAAAAAGTGATATAAATTAAATATGTTGTGAATTAAATAACGATGTGAATTAGACATGATTACAAATGAATTATGATATTGATAAAAGGTGGTCAAGAAAGGAAAATATTATATGACTTGTATGTGTTGAGGGAATAAATTATGGGGTAAATTCCATGTTTTGCGAAATAATAATGTTAATATAAACAGAATAAATCCATGAAGTAAAAAAGAGTTATAAAATAAAGTAGATGTAAAAAGAAACGTAATATGAAAGTGTTTGTGTGCGACCAATCAATTTTAAAGATGGAAGGAATGATTCATATAGTGATGAGTTAAATTAAGTTATGAATGAAACAATCATCATGATGTAAATACAATAAGGTGATTAAATTTATTTGAGATTGATGAGAAATGTATATGTCGGGAATTGTTATAAGATTAATGTTTTTAAGGAAAAATCTATGAAATGAAATTTTTTTTACAACATAATGATTAAATGTTAGCAATTGACATGTGCAAATGTTTAATATGCTTTATTTTGAATTGTTATGTATGCCACAAGTAAACTACTTCAAGGATGATATATTTTAAAAGTCATCCAGCTACCTAGTTTAATATAGAAATGACATTTGTAATTTTATAAGTCTACTAAACGATCAATGAGACTTTTCTTATGAAAACAATTATTCAAATTTTTACGTGTATGGTCAATGGTCTAAAGTATTATTGCCTGGGAAAAGTACGTGTTGTTATAAGTCCTTTTTGGGATATATTGCATATACCTTAGCCATCATAAACCAGTGACCCCTATAAGATGGACTCATGGATATTGACCATAAAAAACAAGATAAGGCTTAGTTCTCATCTAAGATGCCTTTGAGCTAAATTTAGTGGTAGGTAACTTATGAAAAAACTCAATCCACCTATCCTTATTATGGGATTGCTATTTTTTCTTTATAAATTCTTTTAATAGTTGTTGATTGACTCACCAAGCTGTCTAAAAGACTGTTTCACTAGATATCGTATGGCTAATTATTTATATGTATAGCCATACCCTAATTTTGGGTCCTTTAAATTTTTCTCAAAACTTTTCAACAATATTTTCTTTTTGAAAAATCCAAAAAATAATAAATTAATTTTTTTAAAAAATAAATGTTTTTGGGCCACAAACAGGAGGGGATAATCTATAGTAATAAGGACATCATATGGACAAGAAATTTAAGGGCCTTGTTAAAGACAACTAAGAAAAAAAGACTGAAATTGGTCATGACTACACAAATTAGAAGTTTAAGGATCAATATGCCCAATTTTGCAAAGTTTAGGGGTACAACCTTTACTGAATGTTCCCAATGCTCCCGAACAACCTTTACTGCTCACTTTCCCATTGGAAGAATCCCACATAACTCTTCTTGGTCTTAAAGGATAAGATAAGACACCTTCTTTCTATAAAAGAATAAACTTCACACGCGAAAGTGTAACCTTACCAAAGAAATAAGATCAAGCCATGAGGAACTCCAATAATTCTTATTATACACTCATTCCAATTCAAATTAGAATAATTGAAGGTCTAAGGACTAAAATGCATGTGCTCTAAAACTCAAAGAACTTAATTAACTTAATCATGGATAAAGTTAAAAGAATTGGAATTTTAAAGGTTCAATTGAGGGTTAAATTGAAGAAATCTGATACCAATGATAGTTTTGTAAGGTGCAAGGAAATCTGGGGTCCAATTAAAGAAGGTCAAGGGTGAAATTACAAAGAATTTTAAGATTCAGGCCAATTTGGAGCTCAAATGTAAAATTTTAAAAGTTTAGGGATAAAATTGAAATAAGGTTGTGATTTCGGTAAAACCCTAACTTTACTTCTCTCAAATGATGTGTTAACTGGTTTCTTGGATAACATATTATCCATTCAATTTTAAACATAAAACCATGTGATACATTGTTCATTTGAACTTTCTTCCCTTAATAGAAAAAATAAATAGCCTGGGTTGGATCTTTGAGTGCTATATATGCTCTTATTTTTATTGTCATTAAAACAAAAGGGCATGCCCTTATACTACTTAACACACCTCACAATCCTAACCCAAAGTTTAATTTTTGCATCCTCTAAATTCGCTGCATAATAAAGCCAAAAACCCTCACTTAAGCCTACCTTTCTTATAGCCTAGATACAACACATTATGTTTAAAAGGTAGAGATACATGGATTTGTTTTGGATGATTATGATTTGTTAACATATGAAGGGTCTAAAATGATCTTTAGTTCCCTATAAATAAAACCCATGAAAAAGATAAAATAGGAGAGGGGCAACAACAAAGAAAAAAACTGCATAAAAAATTAAAGATGAGGGATATGAGAACACAAAAACCAGTGAACAAAATAAAAAAAAAAACATTAAGTAGCCATTACTATAAACCATCGTCCAAAACATCAGTAAATTAGTGTTAAATAGAGTAATTCTTAATTGAAAAATAATAAATAAAAATAAAAATTGTTATGACTTGGCATGAACATCTTTGATAAATTAACTTAAATTTTGGATGAAATAAAGTAATAAATCAATACGTGAATCATGTAAATTCTCTAATCCGGTAAAATAATTATTTAAAGATTTTTTTTTATAAAATATGGTGACAACAACAACATAGTGGAATTCTAAATAAAATAATGCATGATTTTATGCGCGAAAAACATTGATTGTTGGTATAAGCCGGCGTGCAATCATGTTATTTTGACAAAAAATGGTGAAAAATCTAAGAAATTTTAATCATGATTGCAAAAGGTAGTCCCCCAATGAATTAGTTTGAAAATATTGATGATTTAAGTAAATAAAAAGTACACAAATTCATATTTTGGAGTAAAATTACCTAGTCTCTAGTTTTATAACATCACACATAACTCTCAACCACATCGCTTGATCGGGTTGAATACAAGGTGTCTCCTGATATGTTTTGCTATCTTGGTTTAAAATGTCAGGTTTATCGGAGTTTAGGAAGACATTTGAAAGAGTATGAATGGTCGGGAAAAAAATATAAAAAATAATACTTGGACTCATTAATGGCATTGTTTCATCTAACAACCATTAAAGAGAAGTGGATACTTGATTTTTCTTCATTCTTATTCAAATCTAGTGCTTCTTCTTCTAAAAATTTGGGTTAGAAAATGTGTAAGAGTGAACCAATTTAAGATAGAAAACTTAGAATATTACAATTACAATATATATGTTGCATAAACTGTATTTATTTGAATCAAAGTTTTTTTTATACACACACAAACAATAGATAGGTAGTTTGGACTTCAACGCAGGCTAGATCAATTTTTTTGTAATGTAAAAAACAATGTTTGAGCACTACAAATGTATTTTAAAGAAGGGAAAAAAATCAATGTCCATTCAGTTATATGATAGAAAAAGCAACAATATTAAATGGACCAAATCTTAAAAGAAAAGGTGATAACAATAACCAAAAAAACAAAAAAGCACGCTTCTCAAAAGGGAAAAAAATAACAAAGTTGAATTCCAAGATAACATAATATTAAAGGATGAAATTGATAAAAATAAAATAAAAAATAAAGTACCTCGAGTCAACCAAGCTAATATGTTAAACTTGTAACTCGGGTCGTGAGACCGAACCAACCTCATAAAAAGCAAGTTGATAAAAACAACAATGCTCGATACCTAACAATCTAAATGAAAAAGGCCGTAATAAAAAAAAAAGTCAATAACAAAAAGCCCACAAAAATAAAATACTTGCAAACTTAGGTAAGATTGCCAAACCGCGTGAGCCGGATCATGAAAACAAGATAATCTAATAAAAGTCGGAACAAAAAAATAACGAAGCTTAATTTTAAAAAGAACCCATTTTTGAAGGATAAAACTGAAAAAAAATATAAAAAATAACTTGAAAAATGGTTGGGTCAACCGGCCAAACCTGTTGCCTAGTTCATAAGATGGGAACAACCTCATTGAAAGAAAATTGAAGAAAATTATGAAGCCTATTTTTCAAAATAAACAACATTAAAGGATGAAATTGAAAAAAAAAACCGATGTCAACCCCTATCAACTTTTCAAACCTGTGACCCAAGTCACTAAATCAGAAGCATCCCATAAAAAAAACCCAAAGCCCGGTTCCTAAAAAATCAAATATCAAAGGATGAATTAAAAAAATAATTAAATTATACAAAAGGATAAAAAAAAATATCAATTAAGAGAATGATGATCGGATAAAAAATAAAAAATAAATGTGAGGACAACTTAAAATTTGAATTGAAAGGTAAGATTGAAAAGAAAAATCAAATTCACAAAAAAAAATTCAATTATAGAAAAGGATAAAAAAAAGAGCAATTAAGAGAATGAGGACCAAAAATGAATTAAAAATAAATGAAAAGACAACTTAGAATTTTCAATCGAAGGGTGAAATTAAAAAGAAAAACCAAATTCACTAAACAATCCAAAAAAATCAAAATCAAAAGAATGAGAATCATATTTGAAAAAAATAACAAATCACAATTATGGACCATATGATGACATTGAAAACAAATTAAAATATGAGAAAAGGGTCAAGAATAAAAATTAAAGATAAAAAAAATAAGGATTAAAGTTGAAATATTAGTAAATGAGATGACAAATAAAAACATTTAAAGGGCCAATGTGAATTTCGAGGTAAGAAAAAAGAAAAGAGAAGAAAAAAAAAAGAAGAGGTCGTCAACAATAAACCATTGTCTCAACCGCCACACACACCACCCCATATGGAGGAAGGCGTTGTGACGCTTCAAATGTCATCGCAAAAGTCGGTGTTCCACCACTGAACATCTCATCAAACATCATCTAAAGAGCGTAGAGGGGCTCCATATGCTAGGACATGCATTTTTTTTAATAATATTATATATTTATCAAAATATCAAACTACCCCTAAGCCTACTTGATTATAACAAAAAAAAAAAAAAACCTGGATGAAATTACTAAAAAAACCCTAAAAGCAAGTTTAGTAATTTTTTCTTTTAAGGGTTCTGAAGTTATTTCAATATGTTAAATGGAAAGATAAAAACACTCCTACACACTAATTTAATATTTTTTACTTTTAAGGATTATTGTGTCATTTTACTGTGCTAAAAAATATGAAAAGATCATTTTTGTCCCTAATTAATTTGATAATGATGAATGAATCCTTATGAAAAGATCATTCTAATCCTAAGACCAAGAATGAGGACTGAATGTGAAATAAAAAATAAATATGAGGATAATTTAGAATTTTGAATTGAAAAGAAAAAATCAAATTCATAAAAAAAAATCAATTATAGAAGAGGATAAAAAAAATAACAATTAAGAGAATGAAATTAAAAATAAGAGAGAGGACAACTTAAAATTTTGAATTATAGGGTGAAAATGAAAAGAAAAACTAAATGCACTAAACAATCTAAAAAAATCAAAATCAAAATAAAAAATGGACCATATTTGAAAAAATAACAAATCACAATTATGGACCATATGATGACATTGAAAACAAATTAAAATATGAGAAAAGGGTCAAGAGAAAAAAAAGGATCAAAGTTGAAATATTAGTATATAAAAGGACATATCTGAAATTTTAAAAGGCAGCAAGAATTTCGAGGTGAGGAAAGAGAAAAGAAGAGAAGAAGAAAGAAGAGGTCATCAACAATAAATTTTTGCCTTAAGCGCCACACGTGTTGCCCCAAATAGAAAGAGGCGTCATGACGCTTCTAATACTATCGTGAAAGCCGGTGTTCAACTATTGGGTAACTTATCAAGCATCGTCTGAAGAGAGTGAAGGGGCTCCACATGTTGGCATGTGCATCAAGTTTTTTAATAATATTATATATTTATCAAAATACCAAAATATTTCTAACCTTACTTGATTATAACAAAAAAACCTGAATGAAATTACTAAGAAACCCCTAGAAGCAAGTTTAGTAATTTTTTCTTTTAAGGGTACTGAAATCATTTCAATATGCTAAAAATGAAAAGAAAAAATGCTCATGCATGCAAGTTTAATATTTTTTTTTTACTTTTAATGACTATTGTGTCATTTCACTGTGCTAAAAAAATAATATGAAAAGATCATTTTTGTTCCTAATTAATTTAATAATGATGAATGAATCATTATAAAATACCATTCTACTTCTAAGTTCAAAATTATTGAGTTTATTTAATAGAGGCCAAATGATAATTTTACTATTTCAATTCATAATAGCCTAAATCTATGTGCATGGTAAAACCCTGATTCCTTTTAAGTTTTTTAAATATTAATTTTTAATCAAAATAATATAAAAAATGTAATTTTCTTATTAAAAATATGAATTTAAAATTGCTAATTTATTTTTAAAAAATAAATATAAACACGAGGTAATCATAGATTACTTACCGGAAAAAAAAAAGCAACTTCAAAAATAACTATCTTCATTTTGTATGTGAATTGTTTTTAAATATTTCTAGTTGCACGTTAGAAAAAAAAAAAAACCTTTTCAAAAACTGAGAAATTTGTTTTTTTAAAAA
>Ga0325402_1001145_pt1 | contig 21006 bp, 11 predicted proteins | sample PopdelMetagenome_22_FD_207212 | JGI IMG/M metagenome (GOLD analysis project Ga0325402, IMG submission 207212) | Populus deltoides microbial communities from Bellville, Georgia, United States - Xylem-PdKOR-R3 | ecosystem: Host-associated > Plants > Phyllosphere > Stem > Wood/Secondary xylem...
ATAAAGACCAAAAAAATTTCTAAGAGTTTAGGGATTAAAGTGTATATTATTAGCAAAAGCTTTCACGCTTTAATATTTTTCAACATTAGTGACATTCAACTGACAAAATGAATATGCAATGGTAAAATTGTAATATATAGGGTTGATGTTAAGATAAAAATAGTAAACGGATGTTCCCAACAAAAAAAAAAAAAAAGCACAAGAATGTATAATTTATTGTTAAAGCCTTCTATCATGACAATTGTTAATTGAACTACAATCTTACTGTGTGGAGATTTGGACTCCTTGAATTTCTTGCACTAATTAGGTCAAATCAAGGTGATAGCTTCATCATCTTCTTTGATCCTCGAGTTAATGACTTTATAATCTTAATATTATATGGATTAATTCAAGCTTGGTGACGGTGAAGGTCAGACTTAAGGTCAAGCCGAGGATAATAGCTTTCTATTATATTTGTTATAATTCAATTTTAGTTTATTGATTTTTTAATTTAATTTTACAGAGTTTAAAATATAAAATTAAAAGATCAGAGATTTATTTTGATGAAAAGTGTGATTTGTCAACTTGCGTGAAAACTAGGGACTACAATGTATTTTTGTCATTATATCCTTATCTTCAAGATAATCCATATCTTCAAGATAATGATAGTTATCCGCTTTTAAATTTGATTTTTAATCAAATTCAAACTTCAAAAAAGAGAATGAGTTTGATTGAAACTTTGTTTCTCACACTCGAAGGGACTCTAGAACTATAAATACAGACCTCAGTGATGTAAAAAAGGGGGGGACAATCAGAAGAAACTTGGAGAGAGGCCATTACAAAAAAACCCCTAAAAGGAGGCCATTAAAAGAAACCCTGATAGGAGGTCACTAGGAAAAATCGAGAAAAAAAAAAAGACAAAGCAAAGAGAACGAGAGAAAGAAAAGGAAGATAAAGAACCCGAAAAACACAAAACAAAACACAACACAAAGGCAAGAGGAAGAAGAAACAAAGGGGAGGAAAATCAATGTAGAAGGAATAATACCAGTTTTCCTAGCAACGAGCACCTGCATCAATCTTCACTCAAGCAGTTGGCAACAACAGTCCAACAACAGGTAAGTCATTTCGCCCCCCCTTTTCACTTTTAATTACCCTCTTCCTATAGCAAGGGTGCGCAAGTAGCTTGCACACGCTTGTAAAGAAAAATATATCGGCCGAGTTACTGGTCTAAACCAACAACCGGACCGGTTTGGACGGGTCTAGCCCAGCCCGCATGGCTGGGCTAGATCCAGCCCAAAAAGAAAAAAAAGTGGGTCGGGTCTGGGCTTTAGGCCGAGCCGGCCCAATTTGTGCTTGCTAAGGGTGTGCTTGGCAAAACACACCCTTATGCCTTGGCTATAATTTTTATGTCCATTCTAATTTGATATTTGACCAAACGAACCCCTTTTTGATAATAGAAAATTTCAAAAATATTTAGGGGCCTTCGTTGATTTATTTGTGGCCCCCTCACACTTTGTTTTATTTTTTTTCTTTGTGTTTGTATTTTTTGTAGATGTGCTCAATCTGTGGACTTTTACTATTAAATGCAAATATGTTGTGCAATATTTTTTTTTTACTTCCATCTAAAAAGAGCAAATAATAATAAAGGATAAACAAGAAAAAAATAACATTTAAAATTTCTTCTTCAAATTCATTTTTTGCGAAAATATTCACTGACGCCAGAGTTAAGAGTATCGTATTTTTTGGATTTGTGCGATATTTACCATCGCCAGAGTTGGAAATCTTTGTAGGAATTGTTCACTAATGCCAGAGTCAGGAACATGAAAGAAAGAATAAAAAAGGGGGGAAAGGAGAACAAATTCTTAGCAATTTTAGACAAAACCAGCAATGAAGCCTGCCTTAGATAGGACGCTTAAAGGGTGATAACATCTTTCCTTTTGCGTAACCAGTCCCGTACCATAGAATCTCTGTTGACCAGTTAGGGTTCCTAGTGACCATAATACTAGGTGGCGACTCCTTGAACAAGAAATTTTTCCTTAAAAGAACAAGATGCCAAATATCTGTTCTTTTTTTCAATCAAGAGATTATTTTTTTAATCAGTCGCCGTGATGTCCAGATGTGACAATATTGATGCTCGAATTAATGACTTCATAATCTTAATAACATATTGAAAAATAATAGATGTGTGATCATACATGAACGTTTAATCATCATCATGTCATTTTTATTCCATTTTAAATATATGTTCATTATTATGTAGAGTTTGATTAATGTTGTGGGATGGAAAAGACAAAAAATTTGGGATAGAAGGAATATGTTCTTATATTTGTTCTATTTTGAAAGAATAAGAATTCTTTCTAAAACTTTTATAAAGGTAGAATTTTTTTTCCTCGTCCTTCAATCAAATACATTTCACTGTCTTTTTGTATTTGTATTTTTTATCCATAAATACTAACTAAACACAACATTAAAGAATAACTGGTCGTTGAGTTTGTGTTATGGGGGTTATTCTTTAGATGAATATGTTTATATAACTTTTATTCTTTTATTTTTAATATTTTTTTCATATTAGTTTGTTAATCTTACCTTTATTTTTATTCAATATTTCAAATTTCATCAGTTTTTTTTTTCCTCTAATGTTATATTACTAAACTATTGATCAACATCATATTTTTTGTTTGTTGTTAGCATGAGTTTGGATGGAAATATGTAGTAGCATCCTATTGTAATGTTCAATTTCATACTTTTTCATTGGATAATTCTTAATAAACACCATTTGTTTTGTATATTTATCATGTTCTTATGCTAGCCATGAGAGATTACAACCATAATGGCTATAATTTTAATGAAAAAAAAAATACTTGGTATCACTAATATATTATGCTGAAGTGTTGTGATGTTAATATATATTATTCAAGCATATAAAATAAACAAGCTTGTTAATCAAATGAAAATTGATTAATTCAAGCTTTGTGATGTTAAAGGTTAGGCTTTAAGGACATGTTTATATTTAGAGTTTGATTGTATAAAATTCATGAAGAAAATATGTAAGTAGAACCAACTAAACAAAGGAAAAACAAAAAACTAAATAGAGGCCTACGACCTATTCTATCCATGTGTGGACTAGCCAAGAAAGCCCAAAACCAACCAAAGAAGCATATAATTGGCTAAGGTAACTAGCTTAAAACTAGTTCTTTACTTAGATAAATTCTTTACAATGACTATTTTTATACTAAATGAAGGTTTTTTACAATGGCTAATTCCTAATTTAGATAAATCTCTCCAAATAACTATTTACAACATCTAATTTCTCATTTAGAGACTTCTCTTCAAAGGATAATCATTTATTTATCCAACTGCTAGTTTTTCATTGCACCTACAAATGTACTTGATAAGTTATCTTTTAAAGGTACAAAAAGAGAGGAGTTTAAGAAGTAGCATAGAAAGAAGAGGAAGATAAAAGATAAAATCTCTTGCATTATTTGAATAGAGTTAAAACTGCAAATACTATTCATTGGTATTGCGTAAGCTTGACTTGTATCATCTACACTTTTGAGAGAGTATTGAGTTTTATTAAACTTGTAAGAGATAAAAAGGAACACTATAACAAGTAGGTTGTTTTTTAGTCTCAAATGGAGTGGTTATAAAAGGTTTTATCATTTGCTTGTAACAAGATTGATTTTCACATAACAAGAAGTGAGTTGGTCTTGAGAAAAAAAAACGAGTGGTTTTAAAAGACTTCTTTCTCGCTTGTATAGGTAGAAGAGACTAGTGGATTCTAAATCCCAAATGGAGCTTGGAGACATGATGCAAATATGGCCTAATCATGATAAATTATTGTATTTTATCATTCTATCTACACATTATTTATTTTATAATCATGTGCTTACTTATTGCATTTTTTTTACTTTTGTTTCACTTGTGCTTATTGGTTTAATCTAGACAAGTCTTGATTTTAATTTGTCAAAAGCCTTTTCACCTTTTCTGCATTTTGTTCTTGTTATATTTTTAAAGATTTTTAGGTAGGGTTTGGTTACTGGGACAATAGGGACGGAGATAATAGAAACAAATATGTGTTTGGTTGAAGAGGCAGAGACAAAAATAAATCTATCTCTGGTATAATCTTAGAGTGAATTTTTATACTTTCAAAACAGGAGGTACAAAGGGTACATATCTCCAAAGATAATATTTATTATTTTTTTATTTCTAAAATATCCTTATAAAAAAACTCTCAATTCCAAGATTGTCTAACTATGAAATGTAAGGATAAAAATGGTTATTATTATAGTTTTAAAACCTAACTCGGGGATCGATTCGGGACAAAGCTCGAGTCACTAGTCAAGACTTGGGTCATAGGATGGGCTGACCTAAGTATTATCATAGTTTTAAACTTGATTCAAGAGTCGATCCAGGACAAGGTCCATGTCACGAATGGGGTTGATCATTGATCCGGGTCAATGTAAGGACAAAATTAGTTATTATCACAGTTTTAAAACTTGTCTTGAGGGTCGACCTGAGATAAGACCTGGATTATATGTCAGGAGGGTCAATATAAAATAAAAATAATTATTATCAAATTTTTAAAACTTGATTCGGGGATCAACCTAACGCAAGGCCTTAGTCATGGATCAAGAGGGTCAACCCAGGTTGACTTAGGTCAATGTAAAGATAAAAGTTATTATTATCATAGTTTTAAAACCAAACTCATGGGTCAACTATGGCAAGGCTTAGGTCACGGGTTAAAAGGATCATCACAAGTCAATGTATAGATAAAAATAATTATTATGATAGTTTTAAAACCCGACTCGAGAGTCGAATTGATCCAAGGTTTAAGTCATTAGTCAAGAAAATCAACCCGGCTGCCTAAAAAATATTTTTTAAAATAATCAAAGCAACCTTGTTTTGACCAATTTTTTTCTTCAAAAAAGTGAACGGGTTTTTGACCCATGTTTTATCTCGGGTTGGCCTAGGTGTTTGATCAGGTCAAGTCGAGTCAATCCTTTTTCTATTTTTTTTAAACTCGAACCAGTCCAGACCCCGAGTCAACCAGTCAAGTCAATCTTGATTATATAACTAGGGTTATTATAATATTATTAATCTCTTAATATAAACTAAAAAAAATCTAATTATTTTTTAAAAATATGCAAGTTTGACAATAGTATATATTAAGGGTAAAATAGAAATTTTCATATTTTATTATTTCTTGTCCACAATAACCAAATAGGATACATAGACAATCATGTTGTCTTGTACATCATTACCAAACACAATTCTACTTCCAATTTTTTTTTTCTCATCTTCTCTGTCTCTAATGTCTCCATCTTTTTTTATTTTAGAATAGTAACCAAATATTACCTTAAAGTTACGGGTATCACATGATATCACATTATTTAGATAATGCTATCATTTTTAATAGGGATCTATATTTTGAGCCTATTGCAATTTTGGATTTTTATCATCTACATATTTGAAAAACTAAAGCCCATCATTATTTTATCTGGTCCAGTTGTCATGCTTTACCTCTATATGATTGGCTTTAATGTATTATGCATTTAATGTGTTATGCATTTCTCCTTGTTTATTGCACCTATGTTTGTTTATATTCCATCCTTGCATTGTTATATTTTTTTGTTTTTGTTGTTACTTGATGGTCAAAATACTCCTTCAATATTTAAAATACCATTGCATGTTGATTATAATTCCTACATGTGAAATTAAAAGAGAGATATTTTTAGAAAATTTATCAAAACAAACTATGGGATAAAGCTTTAGTGAATTATGAAAAAATTTTTTGATACTCTTTATAGATCATTAAGAGATGTTCTTTGTGATGAAAAATGATAATAAAATAATGCAATATTTTTGTGGTGTACCAATTTTACTTGATAGAGATTTTTTAAAATCTCAATTGTCATTTATATTGGTGAAAAGATAGAAATCTTAAATGCATCAATAACACAACATATTTATGAAAATAGTTTTCATAATAAATGAAAAGATGATATTGAAAAGTTCATACAAACTTGCTGATAAATTCCAATAATTTTAAATTTTACTTATTATGAGCCACATTAAAACTCTTAATTAAACATTAAGTTATGAATTAAAACTTTAAAATTCAAGGAAAAAAATAAAAAAAGTTTATCACACTATGAAGACTGAAATGCAATATATCTTATAATAAGAAATAAATTGACCCATAATTTTGACGGATATAATATCCAAATAATTATTTTTAGAGAATATGACTACAATGTTTACGACTATGACATATGCCCTTATATATTTAAAATAATTGATTGTTTTAATTGTGTATCGACAACAAATTGTTTAGAAATAAAAAAAAACTAAGACAATCATGTAAAATACTCTTTGATTATATAGGTAGTCTGAGTTTTATTATAAAATAATTTTTAATATCAAGTTTAGCTGTAAACTTTCAAAAATTCTCAATCAAGACTTTCATCTTTTCTAGAAATTTTTATCCAAATTGTACCTTTTTTTTTATAATAAAAGAACTCAATTCTTAATAGGTTTTACCTTACCCTTTAAATGACTAACAAAAATTATTATTTAAAAATCAAAATAATTTGGAAATAAAATTGATGTAAAAATAGTTTGGATTTAAAATAGATATTACCACAATAGCTTGGGAGTAGATGACTTAAACAACTAACAAGTAATTGAATATTTGGTAGTACTGCTATCAATATAATTATTACTCCATCTGACTAAATAATTAATTTTTTAAGTGAATGGTTGGAATTTCTACTAGATAATGTGTTAGAAAATAATGGATTTCGCAACATGACATAAATTAGGACCTTAAAAAATTAAAAGAGAAATTATGAAAAAATAGAGTCACCACCCATTAATTAAAAGAAACTAGAAATCCTAAATTATACATCAATTTTAGAGATTCATATAAAAATGTTAGTTACACCAGTTTGAATCATCAAGTTTTAGATCCTTTACCAAATGATGATTACTCTTCTACTATAGCTTATTATTTGCTTTTTCCTAAAGTTGTTTCTTTCAATTATAGCTACTTCTATTAATTAGGTTTTGCAAATCCAAGTTCTTAAGAAGATGAAATACTTTTATGACTTGTGTTCTATAATTGTCCTCTTAGCAATGATATTCAATTTTATTGGGGGTTTAGAGATTTTAGTGTTTGTGGTTATTTGTCCTAATCTTCTCAAACATGTATTCATAGTCTTTTTAGGCATGTCTAGGTTTTTGTGCACTTTGTTTCTTTTGTTATAATGATATAGGTCATTTGGAAATTTTAGTATTGGGATCTATTCAGGGTAAATTACATTCTTTTCAAAGTTAATTGCAATATGTGCATTAGTTACTTGTGTAATGTTATATGGCTTTTGACACCCTTTAAAATCTCTTATTAATTGAGCTACTCAATTTGTAAGTTAGTCTCTTTCCTCGATGATTTAATCAAACTAGATATGGATAATGATGCTTAAGGAAACCCTAGTACTATGTGTTTTGATGATATATTCAGGAATAATAGTGGTACTTGACAACTTTTTTTCATGTCATATAGGATTTGATACGAAGCTTCTAACTATTCAATATGGCATTGTATTAGCTATGTGTAAGAGGATTAGACATGAAAGCTATTTATTTGGTTAACTTAGTTTGTGGTTCTTCTCATGCTTTTATGGTTGCTATAAATGAAATTCGAGCATTATTGAGTCATTATTAGCAAATTACTATATGCCATGTTATATGGGGAAGGAATTGGTGTGCTAGTTATTTTAGCCAAGATGGGTGCTCAACAAGCTAAGCTATAAACTGTTTGGGTGATTTATCCCAGTTTGTATATTTCTTTATTGGAGATATTGTTGGTTCTATTTTTATCTTTATTATCATAAAGGACATTTATGTAAGCAAAGGTGTAAAAAAAAATTAAAGGAAGAATCATGTAGTTTTAAAGATAACTAAAATACCTAAAAACTACTCTTGTAGAGACTTGCTCTATGGTAAGGAGTTTGTTACACCAAAGAAAAAATAAAAATCACCATAAAGTATCCTATTTAAGATAAGTTATCATGTGTTTGTTTAACTTAAAAAGCCATTTTAAGAATCACACTTTTATGTCAAGCTATCTAACATGTTATATGTATTTATTACTAGCTCGAAAACTTACTAATCGTAAAAATGAAATAATTTTTGAAATAGGTTTAAGAAAAGGCTTCATTCCTCACTTTTAAGCATCATTGGACTTTGGACCCAAAAGTAAGGTGAGTAATCAATTAGCTTACACTCACTTTGTTTTAATAAGACAAAATTAGGTCAAAAGCCCTTACTAAGACTTAATAGGCCGACGAGGGATTAAAATAACCTAACTCAAATTCACTCACATAGAAATAAGCAATGAAAGAAGGTACTTCCACAATATATATAAAAAAAACTACTTAACGATCAAACAGATACAAAATTTCAAATAAATAAATAAAAAACCATGCAACATTAGAAATCTAACATTTTGAATAAAAAGAAATATTATAAGAAAAATATTTACAAATATATCAAATGTTAAAATTTAAATAAATAAATAAATAAAATCATCTTATAAGTGACATAACTAACAAAACAATAGTTGACTGGAGAACCTAAGAAGCAAGTTAGAAGGGTATTGCAAGGGCCATGCTTAAACACACAAAACCAAGTACACAAACCAATTCAAAATACTTAATAACACTATTTAAAAAAAATATATGATCTATTTATCTATCCATGCACCTAGGAGGGGGGTGAATTAGGTATTCTAAAACTATATCCAACAATCCATTTTTGTATTGTTGCGATGTCGCGGTTGCACAAATTAATTATTCTAACTTAAAACACAACACACAAGATAGTATAGAGCAAGCAAGGGGTCGATACCACGAGGAAGGTTCAAGTCAGATTTTTATGCTAGATGATATGCAATTTGGGGGGGTTTGGACGTTATTTAGGTTAAAGCAAAAGAAAACAGAAATTATCAAGCAAAATTAAATAAAATCAGAAAATTATCAAGAGAACAAATCTTGGTTGCAAGTAAACAGTCACCTACGGAAATCAGAACTAATCATGGAAACGAAACATCAATTTATATTCTAAATATTTATCTCTTCTTAATATTGATTAGTTAACGGATCCGCCGTATAACTAACCCTAATTATTAAACAATCACAATGTCCGCACTAATAATTTAATTTAATGGCAGCCTTAAGAACTAGATAAGTTGATTAATCAAGAAAACATAATTGTCCGTAGTCTGTGTTTGATTTGATTGAATGTTCTCCCTAAGATTAATAATGTAGATCCGCCACAAATATTAAACTCAGTTGCTTCACAAGTTCGTATACCACAACTCCGATTTTGATATCAAACTTAGCAATAGATTGTCTATAATAATAACATAAAGTCCGTTCTAGCAATTAAAATGAACAATCATAAGAAAAATAAGCATAGGAGAAGAAACATATTCATCATATAAACTAAAAAGAAAAGGTAAAATAAATCTCACAGTTCTTGAAATCCGAATGTTTTCGTGTTCTTACAACCAAGAAAACGAGTTTAGCCGTGCATGTTTGTTGAATAACTAATCAAAAAGAAGGAGGAATGCATGATTTCGGGTTTCTTAGGGGAATGAGATGTTTTTCTCTTCTTGGCTGGCTGCCCTCCCTTCTCTTCTCTCATTCTTTTTATATCCTAAGAAACCTTAGTCTCTATTTTACAAAATAGTCATCCCTTAAGTAGATAGTTTACATTTAAGTACTTCAATAATAATTTTCCTAAAAAAGAGAAATAGTCTTGCATAAAATCTTCAACCTTTGACTTAGAGGAGCTAAATTGCTGAAATAAAACCTTAGATGTCGGTTTGGATGCTTGAAACACAATTTGGACTCATTTCTTCACAAAACCTGTTTACTAGCAGAATTCAGTTGTCATCTTTGAAAACTCATATCTCCATCATATGACATTGTTTTGGGCTGAAATTTGAAGCGTTGATATTTATTTGAGTAAGGAATCCAAAAAAATTGAGTTTGCATCAATTGTACTTCTGTAGCTCCAGATATTCAAGTTGGAATAGCAAACGGTCAACATTGGCAGATTGCGAGATTTGACTTTGAAGGCTGCGATTTCCATGCTCTTCCTTATTTTATTTTCTTGCTTTAAATGTCCAGAAAGGTATGGATGTTAGATTTTTAATGCCACTGGAATCACTTCATTTTGATCTTTAGAGCTCACGCTCTGCACAAAACATTGACTGACGGTCAAATCTGCCAATTACCTCCAATTTACTTCTTTTTGCATCTTTCATCCAAAAGCGCCTTCAAAACATAAAACAAAGAATATCAAGGTATTTTATGTATAAAATATAGGCAAAACACTAGTTAAATATGGGTGAAACTATCAAATAATATGGTTGTATCATGTATCAAGTCACAACAAGGAACTTAACAACACCCTCAACAACCTTATTAGCCACACACAAGCACACAATAATGACTTGTTTATGCATACAATCCAAACAACAACAAGAAGTTAATAATAGTGTAAAAAGTAAAGAGATAAGGAAGAGATATATGCATGAATTTAATAATAGTTTGGCACTAACCGCCGATTCCACTTCCTAAGTGGTATGTGTAGGCTTCTACTATCATTCTTAGTCTATTACATAAGCTAGATGAGACCTTATAACAAATCCTTTTATAGGTTTAGAATTCAAACCTTTACAATGATCCTTTTATATGAGGCTTAAGATCAAACCCACCTAATCTTTTTCATAAGACAAAGATTGAAATCAATCGAACCTTTTACACCAAGCTCAAGATCAAATTCACCAATATTTTTCACAGGATAAAGATTGAAACCAACAGACCCTTTTACACAAGGAACAAGGTCAAACCCAATATGATCTTTTTCATTAAGATAAACCAAAAACCATATGAGATCTCATAAAAGCTTACAAGCAATTGGTTATAATGCCACTAACACTTTTACAATAAGTTTCACTCAAAATGAATGAAAGCAATACTCACTTCCAAAAAATATATTATAATCAAATAAACTCAAGTCTTTAGTAGGTGTAATCTAACTCTTTTTATGTAAGGCATGAGGTGCAATCAATATGTAAGAGGATAATCAAGATTAAGCTAAAAAAAGAAAAAAAAAGGAATGATTATGTAATAATATGAATTATAACTAATGACTGCAACAATCTTTAAAAGGTATAAATAGAGGACTATTTATAGGGAAAACAAGACTAGTTATTTGTTTAGAGTAAGAGAGAATAGACGATTTCACCAAAACATATAAATTGAAGTAAATGTTTCCCTCCATGCTCCAGCTGTTTAGCGCCTATTGGCTGGGTAAATATACAGTCGCTCCAGCTGTTTAGCGCCTATTGGCTGGGTAAATAAGAACAAATCCTTAATCTCCTTCTCTATTAACCAACCAGCAACCACCGTGAGATCAACTAACCAGCCACCATGAGATCCAGTCATTAGTGCATCGCTTTTCTTCATTTTCAATAAGAACAAATCCTTAATCTCCTTCTCTATTAACCAACCAGCAACCACCGTGAGATCAACTAACCAGCCACCATGAGATCAATGGCTCATGGTTCCTTTTCATCAAAAGCAGCGACGATCTCCTTTCTTCCCATCATCAACAGCTCACGACTTCCTCTTTAATCTTCATCAACAGCGGTAACGATCTCCTTTCTTTCCCATCATCAACAGCTCACGACTTTCTCTTCATCAATAGTGGCAGGCGACATCATTCTCCTCTTCAGCCTTCATCATCAACGACTTCCTATTCACTGTAAATTATTTCATTGTACCTTGGTGATTGCCCATGATGTAATATTCCCCTGTAGGCCTGTACAGAGTCAAAATGTGAAAATGTAATATTCCCCTGTACAGATGTTGAATGTTGATTTCGCCAGTCCTGATTGCCATGATTTTGAATAACAATTTGTCCCTTTAATGTTTTTCTTGATGGAATGATTTTAGTATGATGATTTTCCCGATCCTGATTGCTTTGTGTTTGTGGTGTTATTAATTATATATAACCTTTGTGAAATGTGAATTTCTGCATCCCTTGGTTCTACAACGAATGGTAGTGGTGGTGTCTGCCTGTCTGGTGTACGTTGAGTTCATTCCAGTAATTCACATTTCAGGATGATGGAACGTGTTTGCTTGATTGCTCTGTGTCTGTGGTGTTATTCATGGAATGATAGAATAATTTTAGGATGCCACTGAAGCAGATTCATTTTCAATCTAGGTAGTAGTATATTTTGGGAAAAATCAAGAGTTTAATTATATAGAATAGCAAGGGATTATTCAATATATGTTCTGCTTGATTTTGATATGTTGTCTGCATCCATGGGAATTACATATTCTATGCAAGTAGTTCCTTCAGAATTTTTAATAAATAACATATTAATATAGAGTACTATAATAGATTGAGGAACTTTGTATGAAATAGTTTAGTGGCTGAATGAAAGTATTATAGTTTTGTGAATTGTTACATATAACAAAAAGTTAATTACAATCATAAAATGTTTGGATTGATTACAGGGCTTATTTGAGTTGATTCTTGAATTGTTGAACTTATGGCATCTAGAAAAAATTCTTCTAATAATAGACTTGATGTGGGATGGCAACATGGTATAGATATTGATAAGAATTCTAGCAAAGTTCAGTGCAACTATTGTCAAAAAATTATCAGTGAAGGTATTTTTCATTTCAAACAGCATTTGGCTTGCACTCGTAAGGATGTTGAACCATGTCAGCAAGTTCCAGAAAATGTTAAGCAAATGATTTTGGGTGTTTTGGTGAAAAATCTAGAAGCAATTCAAAAGAAAAGAAAGGCCCATCAATATAGTGGAAATGATGATGATGATAATGAAATAAAAGAAATTAGCTCCAAGGACAGAAAAGAGAGCAGCTAGTGGGAGTGGAAGTACACAAACAACCCTAAATCAATTGCTAAAAAAGGATATTAAAGAAGAAGCATGTCGACAAATTGCAAGGTTTTTCTACACTAGTGCAATTCCATTTAATTATGTAAAAAACCCTGAGTTTCTAAAGGCACTTAAATTGGTTGCAAAGCATGGGCCAGGTTTCAAGCCTCCATCCTACCATGATATTAGAGAGAAGTATTTGAAGCAGGAAGTGGATCAAACAATGAAATTGCTTGAGGTGTACAAGCTAGAATAGAAAAAAAAAACAGGTTGTTCAATAATGTCTGATGGATGGACGTTGTATTTGTAACTTTTTAGTTAATAGTCCTAAAGGGACAGTTTTTTTGTCATCGGTGGATACTTCTGATATGTTCAAAACTGTTGATAAGGTATTTGAGATGTTAGATGTCATTGTGGAGAGGATTGAGGAGGAAAATGTTGTCCAAGTAGTCATCGATAATGCTGCAAATTATAAGACAGCGGGACAATTATTGATGGAAAAAAAAAAGAGTTTGTTTTGGACACCATGTGCTGCCCATTGTATTGACTTGATATTAGAAGATTTTGAGAAGAAGTTAGAGGTTCATCAAGTAACTATTGCTAAGGAGAGGAGAATCACCTCATATATTTATTCAAGAACTATTTTTATTTCCATGCTAAGGCACTTTACGAAAGGAAGGGATTTGATTAGGCCTACTGCCACTTGGTTTGCTACTGCATATTTGACTCTAGGATGTTTGAACGATCATAAAATGCAGTTGATGGCCATGTTTACTTCCAAACAGTAGAGTTCATGTCGGTTTGCAAGAATAGAAGAAGGGAAACGAATTCAAAATTATGTTTTGGACAGCAGGATTTGGCATGATGTCACTATATGTATTAAGGCAGCGTATCCTCTAATTAAAGTTCTTCAATTAGTTTATTCAAATGAGAAACCAGCTATAGGTTTTATATATAAAGCAATGGATGAAGCAAAAGAGAAGATACAAGTGAATTTTGGTTTTGTGAAAAAAAGATATATATATCTTGCTAATTTTTATTTCAAATGTTGTCATCTATTAATATAAATGTCTTTAGAGATACTTCCAATTGAGATATTCCTAGATTGTAATGATATTTTTATTGTTTTTTTATATAGTTATATGCCTATATGGAATATTGTTGATGCAAGATGGGAACTTCAACTCCACAGGCCCTTACATGCAGCAGCTTATTATTTGAATCCTCATTATTATTATAATCCTAATTTTAAGGTTAATGCCAACATTAAAATTGGATTATATAAATGCTTAGAAAGGATGGTGTCTAATGCAAGTGAAAGATGCAAAATTGATTTGCAACTTGAATCATTCAAGGATGCAAAAGGGTTGTTTGGCATTGAAGCTGCTAGATAGCAAGAGATAAAAAAAAAAAAAACTCCTGCTTAATGGTGGGATTCTTATGGGGATGAATGTCCAGAATTATAAAGGTTTGCAATCTGAGTTCTAAGCTTGACTTGTACTTCATTTAGATGTGAGCGTAACTGGAGTGCATTTGAAATGATGAGTTTTTTTATTTTATTATTTTAAATGTTGAAATATTTGATAAAAATCTTATAAATTTGAATTGTTTATTTATGTTCATACAAAATGAAGAAATCGTTTGCACCAGAGAAAAATGAATGACTTGGTTTTTGTAATGTGCAATCTGAAATTGAATGATAACCAAGTCAAAAGGCAAGCTGATGATTTTGGTGTAGAAGATGATCTTTCATCTGATGATGATTGGATAACCGAGGGAGAAAAACATTCAAAAATTGATTTGCTTGGTGCTATTGACAGTGCAACACAAAGAAAAAATGGTAAAAAAGATGAAAGTGATGAAGAAGAAATTTCTTATGATGCTGAAATGGAGAGTCATGGTACTGAAGATGATTTAGAGATTCAAATTGATGAGAATTTAGAGAATTCGAGTTTTGAGTTAAATAACATTGATAATATTGGTGTTGGTACTAGTAGTAGCACTAATATTCATAATATTGGTGTTGGTACTAATAGTGACACTAATAATCCTTTTGATGTTAATGATATTGATGAATATCTGAGAAATAATGAGGAAGCTGAAGGCAATGAAGCTAGTTTTAGTTTATATGACACACCAGTAGATTTTTTATTTTAAGTTTGTTAATTATTAGTTAATGAAAAGTTACTTAAATTATGTATGAATTTTTATTTGAACCATGTGTTTTAAGATGCTTGAACTATGTATGAATTTTTATTTGGAGCATGTATTTTAAGGTGCTTGAACTATGTATGAATTTTTATTTGAAGCATGATTTTTTTTTATGTATTTTAAAATTCCTTACAATTTTACGATCCGAATTTATTATCTCTTTTCCATGCCGAGTTAAAAATGTGTTTTTAACAACCTTGGATATATCCTTGTATATCACATGGTTCAAGTTTATTTGGTAGATGTGTCTAATTTACCTGTTTTTTATGGATTTTTTATATGGTTTGGTATGTCCAATTTATCAATTGTCAATGGATTTTTGTTTTTGGTTTGGTTAACTAGTGTACCACTTACTGTTTGACTTATTGTCTAGCTTACTAGAAGGTTTCAAAAATATGTATGGTATGGTCATCTGGTGTACAAGAGGTCTTAGACTTTTTAGGTGTAGACAAGGTGTTTTAAGGAATTTTCAGGCTAAATATTTAGGATAATATTTTGGATCTAAAAAGTTGATTTTAAGAGTCAAATTAATTCCGAAAAGGAATTGAGGCACATATAATAACATCCTTAAAAAATAACTTTGAATAATAATATCACGTTAATGTGGCTTACTGTTAGGCGTAACTTCAAGACTTTATTAATAATCCTTGAGATGTAATGCGTAATAATGAATCTAAATTAACATAATTTCAAAAGAATTTTTAGTAACTTTTTAATGGTTTGTTTCATAAAAACTAGGAACAATGGATACTGCCAATATTCTCTTTTTTTTATACGATGACAAACCATTAATACTTTCACTATTATTAACATGTCAACAACAATTATGCATGATTGATTGCATTTCCTATTAATCATATTATACTCCCTTTATCAATCATACTATAGGACGATGAAATACGTGAGAGAATTCGATAACATAAGAATTTCAATATCAATAAACACAAGTTCATGAAATATGAACATATTATACCAAGATATAGAAGCATTTTGATGCTACCAAATGAAACCATTTGAGATGATATACAAATCAAATACATGTTACCCATTTCTCATCCTACCAATAGAAATATCATAGAGATAAAATATCGATATTATCCTATAAATATCTCTTTGTTTTGGCATCACCAAAAAGAAATCACATGTCTAAATAAATTAGTTCAAGAGAAATAAAATGCATGAAATAAAATTAATCAACCATGATAATAGGCAAGCATTATAAAACTACATAGGATTCATTCCAATAAGGATTGGTGGGATCCTTTTTTTCAACTTTTCATCTGAAACATACTCATTGTTCATTCAAAGGAGATTTGTCACTTCAGTTTGAAGGTTGACAATTAGTTATTATTGCTTACTCACACTTTTAGCTACTTCATCAATCCATCCAACCAATGTTGTGATAACGCAGTTATACAAATTAATTACCCCAACTTAAATAAATAAGATAATATAGAGGAAGCATGAGGTTGATCTCAAGAGAAATATCTAGTTCAGATCTTTATGCTAAATGATTCAAAGTTGATGGGGTTTAAGGCTATATAGTTTATGCTATGATAAACAAAATAAAGTAATCAAATTAAACTCAATAAACTAAAACTTATTAAGAGAAAAACATTGGTCTCAAATAAACATCTACCTACAATAATCAAAATTGATCATTGAAACGATACATCAATTTATATTCTGAATATTTATCTTTCATTAACATTAGTCAGTTAACCGATCGGAAGTGTAACAAACATTAACCATTAAACAATCACAGTGTTCGCAATAATTTAAAATAACTTAGTTTTGCAGGTCTATTAAAAAACTAAGGAAGACAAAGGATGAAAACATAATTTCAGATATAGAAGAAAAGGGTAAGAGCTTTCTTTCTTCTTTCTAGCTGCCCCCCCTTTCTTTTCTCTTTTTCTTTTTATTTGATAGGAAACCATAATCCTCACAACCCTCCAATCCATTTGTATCCTCCAAAATAATAATAGTCCTTTCCAAAGTAGATAATCTACATTTAAGTAGTAAAATAACTAGTTTCCTAAAAATAAGAAAAAATAGTCGTGCATAAGCTCTTCAAGATTTGAATTTAGAATTAGAGAAGTTAAATTGACCAAATAAAGACCTTTTTCATATGAAGAAATAATTACCATGTCCGTTTGGATGCTTGGGAAGTAAGTTGAATTTGTTTCTTCACAAAACTTGTCTCCTGGCAGAATTTATAAGTTGTCTTATAAAAATCATATATCTCTCATATAAGCTCTTTTCTACTAAACTTTGGTAGGTTGATAGGTCTTTGAGTTAGGAATCCAACAAAATCGAGTTTGCATTAAATGGACTTCTCTAACTCAAGATATTCAAGTCGGAATGATCGAAGGTTAAACCTGGCAAAATGCAAGTGATGCGATCCAACCATCAAAAGATCCATTGGAGGTTCCAATTGGCCAGTTACTAGGCTTAAAGCTAAGAAGTTCAAAGAAGCTTTCAATGGACTTCTTCAAGATACATGGGCTAAGGTGGACTTCAAGAGGATTTGTAATAATAAAGAGCAAGCTTTGATTAATCTGATTCATGTTCAAGAGGGGTTTATTGGTGGAACCAAAACCATTACACAAGGATTGAGAGAAGAAGACTAGATTCGGATAATTTGACCTTTTTTTACTCTTTGGGTCATAACTGATTCTAATTGTGCTGGAAACTAGACTTCCATACCTTTCCAATGGTATATGACATATCTTCTAATTCATTAAGCCGAGAGAGAACCATCTATTTTAATTTGGGCTTTTGTTGCTGCCAGACAAAATGCGGAAACAACGAACTTGTCTTATTTAATTAGTTGGGCTATCAAACTTTATTTATTTTAAGAGGATACATTTTATTTGGGTCTTAGACTTGTTTATTTTGTTTATTTTAATTAGTTTGGGCTATTTTTAGCTTGATTTGATTATTATTTAAATTGGGCTTATGTGAGACCCATTAGGGAAACTAGGGTTTTGGCTTAGAGTTTAAATACTCTTTAGGAATAATTTTAGGGCAGAATTTTGATGATATTTTCAACATTGTAGTCGACTTTTGGTTGCTTAATCTTGGTTCTTGATTGAACTTTCAACTCTTTAAAGAATTGACCATTCTTTGTTGTGAATTTATACTTCTTTTGCTCGTCTCCAAGTGTAGGCGTTGTGATCGAGTTGGTTTATAGTCTTGTTGCCTTGGAGCAAGTCTTCCATTGTGATAAGCTCATTCAAATCTTAACAAACTTGTATTAGATTGATCTTGGTGTTGTGAATTCCATTAAATTCCACTAGGGTTCGCATCAATTGGTATCAAAGTTGATCTAATCACAAGTTATATCTTTCAATTTGAGTCTTTGTTGTTTCTTGTTTCATTCTTGATAGATTCGGCCACCTATATATATATATATAAAAGGGAGGTTTGATCTTGAAATCTTGATTGCTGCTGCACAAAAAAAAAAAGAAAAAAAATCACTTTGTTTGAGTTTTGGCCGAATACATGCTTAAAGAAACCTTGATCATTAGGTAATTGGATAGTCTTGATTCGTGAATCTTTTAGTAGTCTTGATTGTGTTTCTTGAACATTTGGGTAGTTAGTTGATTTCTTGAGTTTCTGAAAATTTCTTTTAGTTCTTGATAATTCGTAATTGTTTAGCTCTTTTCTGATTCTTTTTATTTCATGTCTTCAAATCGTCATATTATTCGTACAAATTTGCATTGCTATTCGTGAATTTGTCATCGAGTTTCATCATATTATTCGTAAAAATTTGCATTGCTATTCGTGAATTTGTCATCGAGTTTCATCATATTATTCGTACAAATTTGCATTGCTATTCGTGAATTTATCATTGAGTTTCATTTTGTTAGTTTCGTAATTCTTTGCTTCTTGAGTCTATATTGAGTTTATAAATTCACTACATAGTTGGTTGTTTTTCTGAAATTGTTGCTAAGTGATCTTAAGAACTAAAGAAAGGCAATGTTGAGTGAAAAAAAAAAAAGAAAAACAAAAGAGGTGTGGTGAGCATATTAGAGTGAAAAGCCTGTATTTTTATGTGAAACACGAGTGTGCGAGGTATTATTATTTTTTTATTGCTAACAATTTCATGCAGGTATAAGAAAAAAGAGATAATGTCTTCTAGCAGTGTGTCACCGAAAAAGAGAGGAGTTCCAGAGGATGAGCTATCTAAAATGCAAAAACAGATGGAGTTCATGTTTGGAGAGATGATGAGTAGGTTTGAAGATAGGTTTGAAAAATTGGAGACTAAGGTTGAAAGTAGGCTTGGGAAAAAGGGTAGAGAAGCTAGGAAGAAGGAGAGTGTTACTGGAAACTCTACAGAAGGAGCTGAAGATGATTTTAACCGTGGTAGTGAGTTCCGTACACATGGAAATGACTTGGATGAGGCTCGGCCAAGGAGGGCTAGAATTCAGCCAGATAGGGATTCTGAGCATAGGAGGAATTTTGATGATTTGGGTGATGTAGATCAAAATTTGGGTAGTATTAAGTTGAAAATCCTAGCATTTAAGGGAAAAACTGACCCTGAAGCTTATTCAGAGTGGGAGAGAAAGGTAGAGATGATTTTTTACATTCATAGGTACTCGGAAGAGAACAATGTTAAGTTAGCTGTAGTGGAGTTTACTAACTATGTCATGGTTTGGTGGGAGAGATTGGTGGTAGAAAGAAGAAGGAATAGAGAAAGACCAGTTATCACATGGGAGGGGTTGAAGACAATAATAAAGAAGAGGTATGTTCCTAAACACTATTATCGGGAGTTGTTTAATCATTTATAAATGATTACATAGGGTAATAAGAGTATGGAGGAGTATCATAAACAATTAGAGATGGCTATGATTAGGGCTAATGTTAATGAAGATGAGGAAGTGACTATGTCTAGGTTTTTGAATGGCTTGAATAGAGACATAGCTAATGTTGTGGAGTTGCAATCATATGTTGATTTGGAGGAGTTAGTACATGTAGCCATTAAGGTTGAAGGACAGTTGAAAAGGAAGGGTAATACACGATCTGGAGCTTATACGGGGTCTTTTTCGGGTTGGTGAATGAATTATAGGAGAAAGTGTAGTGCACCAACAAAGCCATTGATGGCTTCCAAAAATATCAAACCTACCTCCATGAAGAAGCAGGTTGCAGCCAAAGAACAAAAACTTAAAGAAGAAGTCCAACCAAAGCGTAATTGTGATATAAAGTGTTTCAAGTGTCAAGGATTGAGATACTATGCATCAGAGTGTGCAAATCGGCGAGTTATGATTCTAAGGGATGATGGAGAGATTGTGTCCACTAGTGAGGAGTCTGATTGTGATGACATGCCACCATTTGAGAATGTTAGTGATTTAGAGTATGCTGTTGGTGATAAAGTTTTGGTGATTAGATGGTCGTTTAGTGTTCAGACTAAGGAGGATGATATGGAGCAATAAAAGGGAGAACATCTTCCATTTTAGATGCCTAATCAAAAATAAGGTATATAGCATGATTATTGATAGTGGTAGTTGTACTAATGTTACTAGTGTTACTTTGGTTAAAAAGTTGGGATTGAATACCGTAAAGCATGAGAAGCTTTATTAGCTTCAATGGTTGTGTCGCACCCGACATCGCGGCGGCCCACAAAATAATCCTCTAGAATTATGGAAAAAAATAATAGATTTCTGGCATCTTGTTCTTTTAGAGAGAGAAAAAAAAACAATCTTGTTTAGGGAGTCGCCACCTAGTATTATGGTCACTAGGAACCCTAACTGGTCAACAGAGATTCTATGGTTTGGGACTGGTTATGTAAAAGGGAAGATATTATCACCCCTTAAACGTTCTGCCTAAGGCAAACT
>Ga0325402_1001146_pt1 | contig 21003 bp, 16 predicted proteins | sample PopdelMetagenome_22_FD_207212 | JGI IMG/M metagenome (GOLD analysis project Ga0325402, IMG submission 207212) | Populus deltoides microbial communities from Bellville, Georgia, United States - Xylem-PdKOR-R3 | ecosystem: Host-associated > Plants > Phyllosphere > Stem > Wood/Secondary xylem...
TTATCGGGGGATTGAAACTAAATTGTTCAAAGGAATAACTTGCTATTTGTTTTAACTACACGAGTCAAAATAATATTCCACTCTTCAAGAAATATTCTTTAATATTAAGAATAAAGGTTTTTTTTTTTTAAATTGTGTGAGAGTATATCTCATCTCACCTAAAACTCTCTAGCTTTTTTTTTTTTTTTTTTGGTTATTACATTCACAGTAAAAGATATTGATGAAGCTGGGAAAACTTCACCAGACACTAAGCTTTGTTCATGGATAATAATAGGCTTGATAGGTGAGTGTTAACAATAAAATAACCATTTGATGTTCTTGCGATGTCATTGTCCCATATATTAATTACCCTAACTTAAACAAATAAGATAATATAGAGCAAGTAAAGAGTTGATCCCACGACGAAAATCTAGTTCGGATCTTTATGCTAAATTAATGATTCAAGTTGGGGTTGGGTTGAGATTATCTAGGCTATATTAGGGTAGTTGAGAATAATTGGGAAGCTTAACCTAATGGTTAGCCAACACTTTCTATATATATGTGTAGGGTACTATACAATAGCAATGGTGGAGATTATCTCACAAGAGTATGACTACAATATTTTCTATATGCAATATTTCCTATATAGGTACATTCTATAATATGCCCCCTCAAGCTGAGGGTAGAGGATCGACCTGAAGCTTGAATCGAAAAGCAGTAAACAGAGCAGTTTGAAGTGGTTTAGTAAGAACATCGGTAAGTTAATCATGAGAGGAGATAAAGTGAATTTGAATTTCTTTCTTCGCAACTTTGTCTCGTTCAAAATAATAGTCAACATCAACGTGTTTAGTACGAGCATGAAAGATAGAATTTGAAGATAAATAAGTAGTGCCAAGATTATCAAACCAAATAGTAGGAGTAGAACGAATCTGCAGATCACTCAATAGATACTGAAGCCAGATAACCTCAGCAGTGCCATCTGCCAAGGCTTTATAATCAGCCTTGGTGGAGGAGCGAGCAACGGTGCGTTGCTTGCTTGATTTGCATGAAATCGATGTCTGACAAAAAAAAAACAAGATAACCACCTGTGGATTTTCGATCATCAGTACTACCTGCCCAATCGGCATCTGTAAAGCCATATAGATCAAATGAGGAACTGCGAGTGATATGTAAGTCATAGGTAGTCGTACCCCTTAGATAACACAGAATGCTTTTAACGGCACCCCAATGAGAGGTTGTAGGAGCATGCATAAACTGACAAACTCTGTTAACCATAAAGTAGATATTCGGTCTGGTAAGGTGAGATATTGAAGAGCACTCACAATCTGACAAAACTATGTAGGATTAGGAAACAAATGATCCGGCATTATGGTGACTTTGGAAGTAGAGATAGGCGTATCAACCAGTTTGCAGGAAGTCATACCAGCCCGAGTGAGGATGTCAAGGATATACTTATGCTATCGTAACATCAGACCCATAACAATGGAGTGAACCTCAATGCCCAAAAAATAGTGAACACCACTTAAGTCATGAAGCTTGAACTCTGAGCTGAGTAACTGTATGAGGCGGTGAAGTATAGTAGAGTTGCTACTCGTAAGCAAAATGTCATCAACATAAACCAGAAGATAGAAGATATCGGCACCAACAAATAAGATAAATAAGGATATGTCAACCTTGGAAGCATGAAACCCAACAGAAACCAGAAAGTCACTCAGACGAGTGTACCATACACGTGGAGCCTGTTTTAAACCATATAAAGATTTATGCAACCAGCGCACATGAGAAGAAAGAGTAGAATCAACAAAACCTAAAGGTTGTTTCATGTAGATCTCTTCGGCTAGAACACTATTGAGGAATGCATTATGAATATTAAGTTGATGGATCTTCCAATTACGCGAGACCATAATGGAGAAGAATAATCTGACAGTCTGTTGCTTAACAACTGGACTGAAAGTTTCAGAGTAGTCAATGCCTTCTTGCTGAGTAAAGCCTCTAACAACCAAGCGTGTCTTATATCACTCAATACTGCCATCCACATGGTGCTTTATCCTGTACACCCACCGAATACCAACAATATTCATCGAAGGATGAAAGGGAACTAAGGACCATGTGTTATTGGAGCGTAGGGCCTGAATTTCATCGCGCATAGCACCATACCACGCCTCATACCTATCAGCATCAGAGAAGGCAATGGGCTCAAAGGTAGGAGAGGACGTTACCCGAGAGATAGGGGCAGCAGAGGAGGCTGCATACGCTGTGAGAAGTGCAGGTTTTGGCAGCCGTAGGCGAAGAACCATTAGATGCTGATGGGCTGCAGATCGAGGGGGAGAGGACTATGATTGGGGAAGTTGCTGAAGCGGATAGGAGGAGAGATCAACAAAGAGTTGCAGACACATAGAGGGATCTGTCAAAGAACCTGTGTTTGCAGCAGCAAATGAAGAAGAGCCTGCTGCAGAATCTGTACTGGCGATAGTAGCAGACTTGGAAAGATGCAACTCTAAAGGAGGAGAACCTATGCCTGCATAATGATCATCATAAAAATATACAGATTGTGACATAAAGGCAGGGTTGTGTGACGGTGGTATGATGGCAGTTGAGGGTGGGGAATTGGGTGGTTATTTCTGTAGGGCAGAAGAGGCGGCAGAGCCGCTGGGGTGGTTGAGTGGCGAGGCTACTGGGTGGAAAATAGAGGAGGTAATCAAGGTGAGCAGGTTTGTAGGCTGGGTAGTGGTGGATGTAGGCTAAGCTATTTGTTTAGATTTTGCAAGTGGAAATATATTTTCATGAAAACGAATATGACGGGAGATATATATACGTTGAGACGCTAAATCAAGACAACGATAACTAAAATGAGAGGAATTATATCCTAAGAACACATATGGAGAGGAACGGAAATCCAGCTTATGAGCATGGTATGGACATAAAAAAGAAAAACAGAAACACCTAAAAGTACGTAAAAAATCATAATCAGGAGTACGATTAAACAAACATTCATAAAGAGACTGATTTTGAAGGACAATAGTAGGCATGCGATTGATGAGATATACTGATGATTCAAATGCATAATTCCAAAATCAAAACGGGCCACTAGATTGTCCTAGAAGGATAAGACCTGTTTCAACAATATGACGATGACAACGCTCAACACTGCCATTTTGGTCATGTGTATGAGGACAAATTAACCGGTGATGAATACCAATAGTTTGAAAGAAACTGTTTAACTTGCGATATTCACAACCCCAATCAGTTTGAACAAATTTAATTTTACAGGAAAACTGACGCTCAACAAGCAATTGGAAATGTTGAAATATAGAAAACACATCTGATTTGGCAACAAGAGGATAATACCAGATATATTTTGTATGCACATCGATAAAGATAACAAAGTAATGAAAACCATCAGATGAAAACATAGGAGAAGACCCCAAATATCACTAAATATTAAATCAAGTGGAGCAGAAGTTTTATGACCCGTAGGTCGTAAAGACAAATACGAACACTTGCCAAGTGGACAAGCTTGACATTGAACAAGAGAGCGCCTAGAAGTACACTTTATTTTATTTTTGGAAACTAACAAATTAAAAATACGGGAAGTAGGGTGACCTAATCGACAACGCCATATATCAGTAGTCGCAGAGACATAAGGAGACCAATATGCTTTGGAATGGCAGTGGCAGAAGACTCAGAAAGAACGTAGAGACCTTCATTGCTCTGACCAAAAAGGAGTATCGCTTTGGTGGTGAGATCCTTTACATAAAACACAGAGGCATGAAATTCAAAATAAACATTATTATCACAATAAAATTTTTGAACAGATAGCAATGGTTTGGTAATATGAGGAACATGAAGAACGTTAGATAAAGTAAAGGTGTGTTTAGGGGAATGTAATGTGGTATGCTCAATATGGTATATGGGAAGATCCTTATCGTCACTAACATGCAAGTGATCATTACCAAGAGAAGGATCAGAATCGGTCAAAGCTGCAAGATCAAGAGTAACATGCTGGTTCACACTAGTATCCGGGAACCAATTTCCTGCAGAAACAGAACCAACAGTAAGATGAGCAGAGGGTTGGTGGATTCTGCTGCGAAACTAAGCACAATGAGGGGGAGGTGTGGCTGAAGGAGAAACAAAGCTAACATTTGACAGTCTGCTCGAAATGTCAGTGAGAAGGCCATTGCCCAAAACCAGCAGACCGTCTGGTCAGCTGCTAGTTGCTCTGCTTCCAGTCTGCAGGGATAGGAGAATGAACACCACGAAAATCAGACCTGTGCTGGCTACTATACCGATTATTGTTGGGGCGTCAGGAGCTGCGTGACCAGTCTCTGTTATGGTTGAAATCAAACCGGTGCTGATGCTGGGTAAGGTGAGCAGAGGGCAGCATAGAAGGTGTGGGTAGCAGAAGCAGATTTGCAATCATGGCTGGAAGAGAAGACTTGTGTAGAAACTCATGAGTAGGAGTGATGCAACCATATTATTCGATAGTTTCACCCATATTTAACTAGTGTTTTGCCTATGTTTTATATATATAATGCCTTGATATTCTTTGTTTTATGTTTTGAAGGCACTTTTGGATGAAAGATGCAAATATGAGTAAATTAGAGATAATTGGCAGATTTGACCTTTAGTCGATGTTTTGTGCAGAGCGTGAGCTCTAGAGGTTGAAATAAAGTGATTCTAGTGGCATTAAAAAGCTAACATCCATACCTTTTTGGACATCTAAGGCAAGAAAATAAAATAAGGAAGAGCATGGAAATCGCAGCCTTCAAAGTCAAATCTCGCAATCTGCCAGTGTTGACCTTCGACCATTCCGACTTGAATATCTGGAGCTATAGAAGTCTAATTGATTCAAACTCAATTGTTTTGGATTCCTAAATCAAAGACCTATAAACACTCCAAATTTTAGTGTGGGAGATATGATTTTTTAAAGATGACAACTGAATTCTGCTAGCAAACAGGTTTCGTGAAGAAACGAGTCCAAATTACATTCCAAAACATCTAAACCAATATCCAATTTTTTATTTCAGCAATTTAGCTCCTCTAAGTCAAAGCTTGAAGATTTCATGCAAGGCTATTTCTTCTTTTTTAGGAAAATAGTTATTGAAGTACTTAAATGTAAACAGTCTACTTAAGAGAGGACTATTTTGTAAAATAAAGACTAGGATTTCCTAGGATATAAAAAGAATGAGAGAAGAGAAGGGGGGAGCCAGCCAAGAAGATAAAAACGCCCCCTTCCTCTAAGGTACCCTAAATCATGCATTCTTCCTTCCTTTTGATTAGTTTTTCAACAAACATGCAAGGCTAAACACTTTTTCTTGGTTGTAAGGACACGGAAACCTTCGGATTTCAAGAACTGTGAGATTTATTTTACCTTTTCTTTTTAGTTTATATGATGAATACGTTTGTTCTCTTATGCTTATTTTTTCTATGATTGTTTATTTTAATTGCTAGAGCGGACTCTAAGTTATTATTGTAGACAATCTATTTCTAAGTTTGATATCAAAACCGGAGTTGTGGTATATGAACTTGTGAAGCAACTGAGTTTAATAATTGTGGCGGATCTACGTTATTAATCTTAGGGAGAACATTCAATCAAATCAAACATAGACTGCGGACAGTTATGTTTTCTTGATTAATCAACTTATCTAGTTCTTAAGGCTGCCATTAAATTAAATTACTAGTGCGGACACTGTGGTTGTTTAATGGTTAGGGTTAGTTATACGGCGGATCCGTTAACTAACCAATGTTAAGAAGAGATAAATATTCAGAATATAAATTGATGTTTTGTTTCCATGATCTGTTCTGATTTCCGTAGGTGGATGTGTGCTTGTGACCAAGGTTTGTTCTCTTGATAATTTTCTGATTTTATTAAATTTCATTTTTTTAGTTTTCTGTTTTCTTTTGCTTTAGCTTAGATAACGTCCAAACCCCCCTAAATTGCATATCATCTAGCATAAAAATCTGACTTGAATCTTCCTCGTGGGATCGACCCCTTGCTTGCTCTATACTATCTTGTGTGTTGTGTTTAAAGCTAGGGTAATTAATTTGTGCGACCGCGACATCGTAATAAGGAGATGGCTGTGAAGATCAGCGTATGACAACAGTTCTGCCTTGGTTACGAGACTAGTGACCAAGTCTTTAAAATCACCGCGAAGACCATGAAATATATAGAGGTTGAAGTCTTCAAGAGAAAGAGGTCAGATAGCAGCAGTCAATTCATCAAATAATGACTTGGCATGTTGCATGTATATAGTAACTGAAGCATCTCATTGCCGAAGATCTTGAAAGGATCTATAGAGTTGCATAATGCGGGAATTCGATAGAGAAGCAAACGATTTCTCAAGAGTGCGCCAAACACAAGAAGAAGTTTGACAATTTACCACAAGATGCAGAACGTCCATGGAGAGAGAGGAGAATAGTGCGCTTAAAATAAGCTGATCCTATTGCTTCTAACGAAGAAAAGTGGGGTTGATTGTCAAATAAGAACCATCAGAACTGTCAGAAACCTGAGAGGGAGGACACGGCACTGAGCCATCGATAAAGTGGAAAACACCTTGTCCAATAAGATATGGCTTCATCTACATTCGCCAATAGAGATAGTTGGTGGTTTTAAGCTTTAATGAGACCACTTGATGAGTGTTGGACAACACAATGTTAGAAAAAAGTGTTGTCCCCATAATATGGAGAGGGACGGCAAAAGCATGAGAGCAGGAACCGGGGGTCTGCGCTCCAGGTTGGGGCTTCAGCTATTTGGAGAAAGAACCAGCGGCAGTAGCTTCTGAGTGGCTGGTCGGTTGAGCTGTATCGCCGGTTTGGTGGGGGAAGAAGGCGGCGACAACTACAGATTCCATTTGGGAGAGGGAGATAAAAGGTCGGCTGCAGGTGGGGAGTATATGTAGGGAAATATACAATAGTAATGGTAAAGATTACCACACAAGAGTATGACTACAATATTTTCTATATACAATATTTCCTATATAGGTACATTCTATAATAAGGGTAAAAGAAATAAAGTAATCAAACTAAATTAAATAAACCATAACTTATTAAGAGAAATGTTTTGATATCAAATAAACATCCACCTTTAAAATTCAAAACTAATAATTAAAACAATACGTCATTTTATATTCGTAATATTTATCTTTTCTTAATATTAGTCAGTTAACTAATTTACAGTATAACTAAACCTAACCATTAAACAACTATAGTGTCTGCACTAGAAATTTAATTCAATGACAATCTTAAGAACTAGATAGGTTGATAATCTAGACAACATAATAAATTGGCAAAGCTTATTAACACAAAAGGATAAATCAAGACTTGTTAGGGGGCATATTGAAGAGATCCAACAGTCATTCTATATAATGTAGTATCAGCCATCGGTTCACCATCAGGGAGATTAAGGATGGTGTTGGAAGCCATTGGAGTGCCTGCTGGTTTGGCCTTGTCTATCATAATCTTGTGCAGCAACTCAAAAAGATAGTCCTATTGTGAAAGAATAATTGAATTAATTGTTCTCTTGACTTCAAGTCCAAGAAAATAGTGAAGATCCTGTAAGTCAACAAGTTCGAACTCCTTGGAAAGTTACGTTATAAGATGATCAACAGCACTAGGATTGGTTTCCGTCACAACTATATCATCCACGTACACGGCAATATAAAAAACATCACCACCAGGCTTATGAATAAATGTAACCTCGAGGGGTGTAGCTCAACTGATTAGACTCTAAGTTGCTTCCTAGAAGTCATCAATTCGAGTCCCACAAACTTCAAGGCCACTGAAGGCTTACATAGTCGTTAACTTTAGGGCTCGTGGGTTAGTCGAGGTGTGCACAAGCTGGCTTGGACACCCACATTAATAAAATAAATAAATAAAGAGTGTAAGAGCCACGAAATTGGATGCTGGTCGATTCTTCAAATTCACAATTTATTTAAATTCATTTTCCATGTTTTATGGTGAAGAATTATTGTTCTTTATACTTCACAGGTGTATGTTTATTTTGTTTGTAAAAAATACCCTTTGTATTGTTGAATTTCTTAAACAAAGAAATGTTAACCTCTTCATATTTGCATTAAAATCGATTGTTCATATTAACTAAGTATGAGATGAAAAATAACATTATTTTTCTAAAATCATTTGATCTTGTTTTAAAATATATCTAAAATTTCAAATGTTTTGAGCCAATCAATTTAATTTAAAAACTACTTATTCTTTAGTTTTCAGACGTATTGTTTAGGTTTCTTAAATTGTACCTAATTTTTAATCTTTTATATAAAAAAAGAGATTTTTCTAAAAAGTTTCAATCAAGAATACTAAACACTACCTCCTTAAAATGGCAACTTTACATTCCACTACAAAATCAATCTTTCTAGTTCGCTAAAACAACTTCATTAATGCCTTGTTTGTTTCCAGGAAAATGAATTCCTGGAAACCATTTTCCCATGTTTGGTGAACATAAAGAAAACTGGTCAAAGGAAACTCAATTCTGGTCAAAGGAAAACAAGAGGCTTTATGATAGGAAAGTGTTTTCCTTTCCTTATTCTAAGGAAAACACTTTTCTTTTCATTATTAACAAAACATGCACTGTAAAATCCCTAAACTCTCTTTCTCTCCCAAATAATTTACGCAGATCAATTGGAAGCATCTCTCAGCTTTCTTCTAGGTAATTTTTTTTCCTCAAATGTCTATTTTTGTTTTCATCTTTTTCATTTTTTTTATTATATTAATGGCACAAATCTTGTGATATATTTGCTACGTTCTTGTTCCTTGTTTATCTTGTTACTTTTACTGCAACTCATGCTCCCATGCTCTGTGTAAACCCAAACCCCTGGGAAGGCAACCCATTCAACCACAACAACCCAAACCCCTGGGAAAAATCAACCACAACAAACCCAATTTTTTTCCCAGAAACCAAACATAGACCCATACACAGAAAACCAAACCATTCCTTTGTTTCACCATTGTTGCTATCACAACAAACTCAAAGAAACCCATTTTTTCATTAAACCGAAAGCGCCTTTCGGCCCCGTTTCCTTCCTTGCCGATCCACCTCTTCGTCAGGCAACCCATACACAAAAAACCAAAACCCCTGCATTTTTCATAGAAACCAAACACAGCAAACCCATACACAGCAACCCATACCCAGCAACTCATACCTAGCAAACCCAAACCTATTTTTCCCATACTATGCTTTTTTCACAGAAATCAGGTATGCTGTGTTTTTTTCACATAAACCAAACAAAACATTTTGTTTGGTTTCTGTGAACAAAACACAGCAAACTCATGCTCTGTTTCTCCTTTTGTTTAATCGAAAACATATGCTTTCAATTCCCCTCCATCTCTTCATCTTCATCTCCTTTTCTTCAATTGCTTCTCTTCTAGTAGAACCCGAACCACCCGATGTGATTTTCCTTCTCTGTTGATGAGTTGATGATATGCGTTTCCTGTGCTTTCTAGGCATGATGTGTGTGCATTAATGATGATGATGATACACAGTGATGTGTGCGTTGATGATGCTGATGATGAAAGGGGAATTGGTTTGGGTAAATCTTGACTGTGAAATATTATACCCGTTCATGTTAGGTAGAAATATTAGACAGCGGTTAAGCCAGGTGAAGATGTGGGTTCCAAGCTTGATAAGTGAAGAGTATATGGTTAGGACAGTAATCAACGGTTGATGATGTTGCACAGTAGTGAAAGGGGAATTGGTTTGGGTAGAAATATTAGACAGTGAAATATTATGTGCATTGATGTTGGGTAGAAATATTACACAGTTATAAAAAACTGAAATGATTTGGGTAGAAAACTTAAGTCCGTTAAATATTTATATACAGAATTCATTAATAAATTATTGTATTGGTTGTTTTGGGATACAGAATTCATTATATAATTATTTCCTTTTAAGGTATTGTTTGTGTTAGGAATCATCTTCTTTAAGCATAATTTATTATATTGATTATGTAAGTATTTTTATGCTTTTTTAATGTTTATTTCCCTAAATTTTTAGGTTTTGTTAGCAAAAAACTTCACTTTTTTGTTATCGATAGTAAGATTATTCATGCAGCATGTATGGGAGCAACTGTAACTGTGATAGCTACAGGGGTAACTATTATTGAACAAGAAAGAAATAGAAATTATATACCAAGAGAACCACGTATAAATATAATTGCTCAACGAGAATTCTATATGGATAGCATTTTGAATCGAGGTGATAGACATTGCGTTGAACAAATTCGTATGAAACCAGTTGTCTTATATAAATTGTGTGATGTTCTCACAAGTCATGACCTATTACGATCAACTCAAAATATGTCTATTAGGGAGCAAGTAATTGTGTTCTTACAAATTGTAGGCCAAAATCAAAGATTTCATTTTATTAGTGGTATATACTATAGGTCTGTTGAAACTATCCATCGTTACTTTAGAATTGTTTTAAAAGCAGTTCTTAAGTTACACAAACACCTAATTAAAGACCTAGATGATACAGTTCCCGCAGAGATATTGAATAATCGAAGATTCTATCCTTATTTTAAGGTATGAGAACAATACCAATATTTTTATACATTAATTAATTACATCTAGAAGAAAAGGTTATAAATTATTTTTTCATATTTATATAGGATTGTGTGGGAGCAATTGATGGTATCTATGTTCCTGCAAATGTTCTTGTTGAGATTCAAGAAAAGTTTCGAGGTCAAAAAGTAGGAACAACACAAAATGTTTTAGCAGCTATAACTTTTGATTTGAAGTTCATATATGTTTTAGCTGGCTTGGAAGGAAGTGCACATGATTCACGGGTTTTAGGTGATGCATTATTAAGACCTAGTGGTCTAAAAATTCCAGAAGGTATATAATAAAGTATTTATTATATGCAATAAACATATAAAATGTTTAATTAGCTAAAGATAGTTATAGGTTTTTTTTTTCTAATTTGTAGGGAAATATTATCTTGGTGATGCTGGTTACGGTATTCGAAAAGGAATCATTTCTTCTTTTCATGGAGTTCGATATCACTTGAACGAGTTTACATAACATTCACTATAAAATGAAAAAGAGCTATTTAATCTTTGACACTCTTCTTTGAGAACTGCTATTGAGCGAGAATTTGGTATTTTGAAGAGTCGTTTTAGATCAATTGATGGAAATCTTTTTGGCCTTATGAAACACAAGTAGATGTTGAGCTTGCATGTTATATTATTCATAATCACATTATGGAAGTTGATCCAAATGTCTTTCTTATGGAAGAAATATGTTCGGAAAGTGAACCAATTAGACAAACAATCAACTTAAGTCAACGGGAAGAGAGAGAAGAGAATAGAGAGTGGATAACAAAAAAAATGATTGCATCAACCATGTGGAATGATTATAACACTCAAAGAAACTAGTAATTGAGTGTTAATTATATGTGTTTGTTTTTATTATGTCTTGCTTGAGTTTGTATTATCTTTGTTATGTATTTGGATTGTTTGTTAACTTTATTATAATTTCTTATGTATTTTATGTATTCGCTTTTAAATATTAATTGTAGTTTTTATATTTAATTTATTAAATCTAAATATTATATGATTATATTTTGTATAAATTTGTAACCTTTTTTTTTTGTAGAAATGAGTACCACACAGAATGAAAAATGCAAGGGCAAGCACTTTACATGGTCTAAGCCTATGTCTCACATGCTACTTGAGATATTAGCTGAGGAGGCACTTAAAGGAAACAAACCTTCTTCCACCTTTAGAGTAGAATCTTTTGTTAAGGTGGCTACAGAAATTAGTCAAAAGTTCAACGTTCAATGCGAGCCTAAGCATGTTGACAATCATCTCAAAACTGTGAAAAAAGAATGGGGAATAATAACCAAGCTTAAAAATAAAAGTGGCTTTGGTTGGGATGATTGTTTGAAGATGATTACAGTTTCGAAAGATATTTATGATGAAGAAGTGAAGGTATGATCAATATTATACTCTTCGTAATTTTTATATTTACTTTTGTTTCCAAAATGTTATACAAGGAACTAAAAAATCTCATATTCTCAACTTTATGAACAGGCACATCCCAATCATGACAAGTATCTCAACAAAAAACTTGATATGTATAAGGCAATGACAATTGTTGTTGGAAAAGATATGGCAACCGGAAATTATGCCAAATCATATTATACTCTTCATAATTTTTATATTTACTTTTGTTTTCAAAATGTTATACAAGGAACTAAAAAATCTCATATTCTCAACTTTATGAACAAGCACATCCCAATCATGACAAGTATCTCAACAAAAAACTTGATATGTATAAGGCAATGACAATTGTTGTTGGAAAAGATATGGCAACCAGAAATTATGCAAAATCATATGTTGATGTCAACTTGGAAGAGAACACTAAAGAGCAATCAATTTCAATTGAAAATGAAGGGGAATATGAAGAAACTTCAAAAGGAAAAGGGACATCTTCCTCTAGTGCACAAAAGAAGCAACATAGGAAGAGAAATCGCATGTATGAAGATGATAGTGTTAAAAAGTTGTCTAAAAATATTGGAGATATAGCATTTGCAATCCAAAGCCTTAGCAAAAATCAACTTGATGTTAATGAGTTATATACAGAAGTGATGAAAATTGAAGGCTTTGATGAGATCACTCTTGGGGATGCATTTGATCACTTGGTCTAACATGAAATGTTGGCAAAAGCATTTATGGTAAAAAATGCTAATTTGAAAAAAATTTGAGTTCAGGATTTTGTGAACCAATGCAGCTACATGCCTAATTGCTAAGATGATTTCACTATGATAAAGTTTGTTATTTGACAAGTATATTTACTTGTTTAATTCGGTCTTGCATATTAATGTTTGTTAATTTGAACTAATATGTATGAGTATTATATTAAAACTTAATATTTATGCATGACTATATTTGATGTTAGATATTTATATTTATTTCTTAATGCTTCTTTGATATATATTAAAGTGATATTACAGGGATAATTGACTATACCCGTTAAAAAAAAAGCAATTTTTATCCAAAAAATCTATCAAAATATTTTTGTATTTATTTATCTTTTAAAAAAATCTTCAAACCAAAAAACCCAAATATCTAACTCTTGGTTAAAAACATCTTAATACCATAAACTAATTTGGCTTTCTTCATATGAGAAAAAAACATATTTTAAGCTTTTAAATTTGAAAAAAAAAATTAATAGGTTTTATTTATGAAAAATTTCACAAGGTTATATCTCTATAATATTATATGATATATATAGTTATATTTTATAAAATAAGCTATATATGAATATAAGATATAATAAAAAAATTCATCATTATACTTTTTAGATTTTATTCTTTTATCGTAAGTGATTAAATATTTATATTTAATATTTTTTATATATTAGATAAATTTGAAAAAAAATTAATTCATTAATAAATTATTTTCCAGTTCATTTTCCATAACATAATCAAACACTGGAAAATGTTTTCCAGTTCATTTTCCATTACACTACCAAACATCGGAAAATATTTTCCCGGAATTCACTTTTCAAAAGGAAACTACTTTTCTGCAAACAAACGGGGTCTAAATGTTTTACTTTAAATGGTTTAATATGAATGCTACTTCAAAAAAAAAAAAGGGAATGACATGGCCTATTTTATAAAAAGATACCTTAGGGTGAAAAGATTTTTACTTTTCCCTACTTATTGAAAAAAAAAGAATTTGTTTTCAAGACAATCATGTAAATTTACTTTGCCCTGTCACAACTTCATTAAATTCATTAAATGATTTGTTTTAAATGATCTCATATGAATTCTACTTAAAGTTAAAAAAAATAACTTGGCCCATTTTATAAAAGGATACCTTAGGTTGAGGAAGATTTTTACTTTGCCTTCGCTATTGAAAAAAAAAAACTTTGTTTTTAAGATAATCATGTAAATTTACTTTGCCCTATTACAAGTTCATTAAATACTTTAATTTAAATGGTCTAATATGAATGTTACTTAAATTTTTTTTTTTTTAAGGAATGACTTGGCCTATTTTATAAAAGGATACCTTAGGGTGAGGAAGATTTTTACTTTGCCTAGTTATTGAAAAAATAAATAAAAGAATTTGTTTTCAAGACAATCATGTAAATTTAAATGTTTGGAAAAAGAATATCCCATTATAGTCGAGTCTTGCTCTTGTAAATTACACACTACAACATTTAACACTTTTACCTATGGAATTTTTCCGTCGGTGTAAGACACATATTCCGTTGGTAATTAATTTACCAACAAAATCATTGATGAAAATGCTCTGTCAGTGCATCTTTCATCGGTAATTTTTTATCCATCGATAAATTCGTTGGTAATAAAAAAATATTATTACCGACGGATTTATTGATGGAACAAACGTGTAAAAAAAAATTATCCGCTTCATTCCATTGGTATATCCCTCGAAAAATACCATCGGTAATTCCGTTGGTAATTATTTAAAAATATTTTTAAAAAATCCATTTTAAAAAATTATAAAATAATTAAATTAACATAAATCAACACTCTATAATATATTCTCAAAATGATTGGAAAAAAAAAGAAGAAGAAAATCAACTCAAACAAATTTGCAACAAATAAATAAAATGAAAAAATAAATTCAACTAAAAAATTTCATATGAAAAAAATGAAGTTGCGATTGCTAAAAATTTAAAAATCCTATAAATAAATCAACTAAAAATTTATCTCATATGAAAAAAAAAATTCTTACAACAACATTCATATAATTATTAAGAACAAAAAAATTAAAAATAAAATAAAAAACAAATATAGTGAAAACAAATCATGAAAAAAAAAAGAAAAATCTTACCTTAATGTAGTTGTAAGTGAAGTTAAGGAAAAAAAATCTTTTTCGTAAAACATATTAATTAAAAAAAAATAAGAGGATAAAAGAAGAAAGAAGAAGAAGATATACCCAAGTATGAAGGAGAATAGAAGGAGATGAGGAGAGGAGAAGAGAAATAAATAAATATTGATGTTTTTTACATATAGGGAAAAAGAAGTAGAAAAAGAAGAAGAAGAATAAGAAATGAGTTTGTCTCTTGTGAAATAAGGGGATTCAGACTTTTTATTTGGGTGCGTTAGCAATGGTTTTACCGACGGATAATTAAATATTAATATTTTTTAATTATTTCATCCGTAATTCCTTCTGTAATATTTAATTTAAATTTTTAATTTCATAAAAAGTTTTCAGAAACCGCCAACAATCACCGATAATTTTTCAATCCGTCGGTGATTCCGTCTATAATATTTAAATGAAAATTTTAAATTAATTGAATTTTTTTATAAAACTGTCAAATAACACCGACAACTTTTCAATCTGTCAGTGATTTTGTTTGTAAAGAACAACAATTAACAGTGCAATTGGAAAGTAAACAGTTCTGGAGCTCTTTGGAAAATACCGACGGAATTTTTCATCGATGACTCCCTTTGTAATTGACATGATGAACAGTGTTCACAGTTTACCAACGATTTTACCGACGGAATTTTCTGTCGGTAATTCGGTTGTTAAAAATGACATGTCATCATTTTTTTGCTTTGTTTTATTTTTTTTCCCACTGTAATTCCCTCGGTATATACCAATGGAATATTTCCGTCGGTAAAATCCCTCAAAAATATGCTGACAAAAATATTCTCTCGGTATTTCCATTTGTATTTATCGATTTTCTGGTAGTGACACTAGATAACTCGACAACATGCAATACTATTTTGGTACACATTTTCATATTCAAGTATGGCTTAGAGACCATTACTATTTATGAATTGGTCATAATTAATTGCCTTTACTAAATTAGTAAAGAGATCTATGTAACTACAAAATTAATACCAGTTGTTTGTAGGATTTAGTAAAAGGTGAAGTGGAATTTATAAGACTTATAAAAAGAGAAAGAAGAGAAAAACCTCATTTATAAAAGATCATATAACCTTTATTTGTTTTGGAGAATATGTACAATTCTTCCTGAACCTCACTAGTGTAAGCGACATAATTATATTTCTATTGGAATTAACTAAGGCAAGGTACGAAAAAGATTGAAAACCTTATCCCAAAGGACAAATCATATTCTTATGATCCTTATAACCCACACCTAGTGGTTAAGCAATTAGGATTCCTCTAAGGAATTCTCTTTTTCATACTACATGGAGTGGATAAAGGTGGTCCAAATAGACTAGTATTTGATATTATGGACCACGTGAGGGAAGTTTACCACCTTAGAATTGTTATACATTGTTTTCTAAAAGATATAATAGCAAAGTTCTATTTTGATGATCAACCTCTCAAGAAAAGGAGCGAGATAAGAATTATAACTAACCTTCTAACTACATCGAGTAAAAGGTATACCCTTAAAGGCTTTGATAGTAACATTTATTTCAAACTTATTTTTTTATAGTTTGTTGTTTTTTTACATTCTCGTAACTTTTCTATATACAGTCTCACGACATAAGATTGATCCTACTCTTAGTGTTTATTACATAAACTAGTGACTCTATCCCTTCTAGAAATTATACCCTCTATTATTGCTATTTAAAGCCATAATGTCTCACTCACCCAAGCTATTAAAGTTCCTCTCTTATTTACTTGTGAAGTGCCATCAACTTGAATTACTTTTACCTAGCAATGTGATCCTGTCAAAGTACCAGAAAAAACTTAGCATGTTTTCAAGTTTTAATATAAGCTCAACCTTGGTGATGGAACCTCACAAGGTACCCTATTTCCAAGTTAAAGGTGTGTCTTAAACTTTGAAAGTTGTTTTTGTAGAAGCATGAGTATTAATTACAACTTGGTTATTCATTCTTTAAAGGAAAAGGCACACCAAGAGTACTATTATATTCCCCTTAAAAGCTATACCTTCTAACAAAGAAATGGATGATCAAATTGAGAATAATCAAGGTGAATGATTAACATTAGTGATTGATCCAAAGGATAATATCTTTAAGAGGCCAATGCATTGATGCTTTTGCATCTCTTGTTGAAGAGGAAAAAAATCATGGTGTTATATTAATTTTCTGTAATGACTCCACAAAATTGGCATATAAGTCCATGTTGTTATTTAACTTTTAATTTCAATATTTCTAATTTAGATGAAAATTTTTCTCTTTGTACCAAAGAAACTTAGATATCCAACTCTTTTAAATCTATGCTCCTCTACTAGTAGACATTTCACATCTTAAAATAAACTTTAAAAAAAAAAAACCAATTGTGAGAGTTATTACTAGTCATTCTTGCCCTAGAGGAAAGTGTTTAAGGTAATCAACCTTTTATTGATGGTTTGAAGTAGTTTATGAAGGACAATCTCCCTAAAGCGCAAAGATTTATTTTGTCAAAGTGTAAATAAAGTCTTGGTACAACTACAAAAGGGTATTGATTCTTTTATTAGTACTAGAGATATTGCAACAAAAGTATTATAGGACTATGAAACTATCTAATAAGGTTTTTAGAGCTTAAAACATAATCATGAGAGGCTATGTATTCAACTATCCAATAGGTTAGCCAATCATTTAAAAATACTTCCTTACTAGTCTAGTCTCAAGAAGCCAAGGTGGCTCATATAAGGGAAAAATTGGATAGGGAGCTTTTCGAGGCTAAGTCTAATCTAGCCTTTAGAGAGATTAAAGTCATTATTCATGTAGAAAAATGAATCTTTTTAAAGGTCTGTCAACACTACCTCCACTCTTTTCAAACAACAAAAGCCATCACAAAAAAAGGTGTTGAATGATCTTAATAAGGCTTATTCACCTAGGAAATCTTATAAAGATATAATCATTAGTTATTTCACAATTGAATAATGTTCATGCACTGATCTTTTATGAAATATAACCATAATTTATTCTTTATCTTATTTGAAAAATAATTTTTTTATATTAAATGATTTTTTAACAATTTGAATTCATGATTTGAAGAGAAACTCTTGATTATGACCAATATGGCTTCTTATAGTCCTAAGCATCTAAATAATATTCTCATGAGGCATAACATTGCTTAATAATAGGTTATGGTATGGAATAAAAATTTTATGGAGCCAATTAACTTCTGGTTGTTTCTGTACTTGAGGAGTATGTAGAGTGTTACAAGTTATCATGTTTAGATTGGGTTGTGATTATTGCTACATCCAATACACTAAAAAATATCATATTGTGGAAGGTATAAACATTCTAAACATCCTTACTAAAATGCTTATTATTGTAGATTTTCCTGGAATTTGTCCCTTAAATGTGTATATGTTGGGTTTCCTAAAACTCTTAGATGCAACAAAAATAGTAATTTAAATTTTTTTAAAGTCCCAATGATATAGTTAGACAATAATTTAATTTTTTAGAGTTCGAATAATCCAATTAGATAATCTAGGATCATTTATGGTTTGAGCAAAAATTACTTTAAGATCAGATCTTCTTTCTCAGGTTTGATATATCAACTTCTTCAAGGCTAGCATATCGCATGTCATAAGTTATTGAAGTGTTTGGCCTCTAATAATAATTCATATGAACCATCAATAAAAAAAACATCCTAAAACCTTTTTAGAAATGAAAGATCTATGTGCCTTAAGTGCTAGCGTTTTCTTTTCTCTACTCTGAATGTTAGTATAGATGTAGTGTGTATAATACATTATACATACGAAACATTAGACACAACATTCTATTCTTAGGAAAAACTTAATAACCATGGAAAAATATCACTTTGCCCCTTAAATAATATCATATATATTATTTCAAGATCATTTTTAAAATTTATTCAACTAAGTCCCTACTTGATTTTTCTAGGTTTAGAATTATAATCCCTTGTATCAATTACATTTTAGTCCTCAAACTCTAAAACTTAATTCATAATCAAGCCACACTTGATTAATTATTCCAATTTTATTTTTGATTAATAGTGTTTAATATGTGCCACTTATTAGGATTCTAATAAGTTAGCCCACATAAAAATCATAATCTTAAATAAACTAGGTTTAAATAAATTCAATAATTTATTTATTAATTCAACAATTAATTGATCTATATTTATAGATCAAGTGCACCGTTTAGCAACGTGTTATGATCTCCTAAATCTTAGAAAAGCCATGTGTGATTTGACTTAATTTTTTAATGAGTCATTTTTTAGAATAATTATTATCTTTTCATCAAGAATGTCATGATCTCCTAAATGTTAGGAAAGTCATGTGTAATTTGACTTAACTTTTTAATGAGTAATTTTTTAGAATAATTATTTTCTTTTCATCAAGAATGTTTTAATTTAAATACTATAGCATGAAATGTGTTTGCCCTATAAAATTATATATATTTTCAACATTATAGTCATTGATAATTTGAATAAGAATTAAAACTCTTTTCAAATCTAATTCTACTTGGCACAAAAATTTCACAATCAATAATATTTGAGAACATGTGGAATATTTTTTATAATTCACCTAGGATGTTAAATCCTTTCTTAATCTCTCAAATACCTTTATATAGTTCATGTTATACATAATATTTGCTCATTTATCACCCTTGATTAGGACAATAAATAGTCAAGATTAAAGTATAACATTCATTATATAATATAACTTAGTGATATTAAGTCTAAGGATCACTTCTTGAGCATTTTCATAGAAACATGTAATCTTTCCATATGAAATCCCAATGCAAGCTAATTCAATGTATATTTCATGATATGCACCTATATATTAGTTTCAAGTATTTCTAATGTCTCAGTTTATGAGAACAATTTTTTTCTTTTATAAAAAAATAACATAATATATACAAGTCTCAACAACTCCAATTAATATCCAGTTTTAATATAGTACCGACAAGGAACATTTATGAATAATATTTTGATAGAATATGAATATCATAATTATAACAATTTTATAATTTTATTTGCAAAGCATTTTTATCTAAATAACTTTATCTTTCCTCTCTATATATTAATCAAATATTAGATTCATTCACATAAATAAATTCAATATCACATGTAAGCAATTAATTGGCTACAGAGCATATACACTAATAATACATTCATATTTTACTAGGCCTATTATGATTAAGCTTGTATTATATCATATTTAAGTGATTAGATATGGCTTACATAGTTTAGTTGACCGCCATTATGTTTTTGTGATAGGTTATGCTACTTGTGCTCTTCATCTCCATCTAAAAAGCTCTTATATTAATATTAAAGATATTTATGCATTGAGAGTAAACTGCTCATTTAGGAACAATCATGGTTGGTTGGCTAAAATTTACTATAGATGGTTCATCATAAAACGTTGTATAATCCATACAATATATACATGTATAATTGTGTATGAAGTGATGATGCATAAACATGTTTGTTCATAGTTGGTGGTGAGGACCCTATTAAAACTGATGAGAATGTAAAAGATTGTTTGAGGGCACTAGCGTTGTTTTTAAATATAATTTTGTGTTGTAGTTGTGAGTTAGACATTGAATACCTATCTCTAGACATGTCTTCCAATAGTTGATCTATCAAAATCTAGGAAGATGGTGGATTTTTAGGCTAATCTTTCTCTATTTTTTGTACTAACTATTTGTCCAATACAATAAAAATGAGTTTACCTTTTTTTTAGCATGTTTTAATGACTTTTGAAACATATTTAAAATCATTTTCTGATTGGCATACTAATTTATTATGTTGCTAATTAAATATTTTTAGAATTGAACCTGTAATAGGACAATAACTACCTCTAATTAAAAGAAATGGGGATTTTAGATCTTGGACCATTAGTAAAGGCTATCTATTCTAAAATACCATTATGAAATAAAACACATAAGACTTAAGGGAGAAAAGCTTGCAATTATCTTAGTTGTAGACAATAAATAAAGCAATAAAGAAAGGAAATTAATAAATAAATCTAAAGAAATAAAACCCTTTAGGAAAAGATAGAATATACATTGTAGAAATTTGAATATGTTGGGCTGACCTTAGTTTATAATAGCATTTGATTCTATTTATAATGTTACAGATTTGAATCCTACTTATATAAGTAATTCTAATCTCATGCATATGCTGGTATCAGATAAAA
>Ga0325402_1001149_pt1 | contig 20964 bp, 14 predicted proteins | sample PopdelMetagenome_22_FD_207212 | JGI IMG/M metagenome (GOLD analysis project Ga0325402, IMG submission 207212) | Populus deltoides microbial communities from Bellville, Georgia, United States - Xylem-PdKOR-R3 | ecosystem: Host-associated > Plants > Phyllosphere > Stem > Wood/Secondary xylem...
TATGCTACAGTAGAATTCTCTATATGCTTTAATTGATCTTGAAGCCACTCATTTGTTTATATCTGTTAGAGTTGAAAAAAAATTAAATGTGTTACCTGGTAAGATGGAAAGAGCGATAATAATTAGTACACACGTTTGAGAAACACCTTATAGAATGGCACCTACTGAAGTGTTTCCTGAAGTGTTTTCATATGAGTTGCTAGGATTACCCTTGAAAGAGAGGTTGAAGTCTCTATATATATAATGTCTGGAACTACCCCTGTAGCCCAAACACCTTATATAATGGCACCTACTGAGCTAGTAGAATTAAAGGTTCAACTGCAAAAATTGCTAGATAAAAAGTGCATTTGCCCAAGTAACTCAACATAGGGTGTCCCGGTGTTGTTTGTAAAGAAGAAAAATGAAACCTTTCAACTTTGTATTGATTGCATACAATTAAATAGGGTGGCAATAAAAAATAAATACTCCCTTCCCCAAATAGGTAATTTATTTGATCAGTTGAAAAGACTAAGGGTATTCTCGAAAATAGATCTGAGGTCGGAATACTACCAACTTATAATTAAGGAACAAGATGTATCAAAGACTACCTTCAGAACCTGCTGTAGACATTATAAGTTTCTTTGTGATGCCGTTTGGGTTGACGAATGCTTTGGAAATATTTATAGACTTGATTAGTTGAGTCTTCAGATCTAACTTGAACAAATTTGTTATGGTTTTTATAGATGATAATTTGGTCTAGTCTTGCTCGTAGCAGTAACACAAGCAATATTTGAGACATGTATTAAAATTTTTAGGGATCAACAATTGTTCTCCAAATTTAACAAGTGTGAATTTTGGTTAAAAGTAGTCTTTTTGGGACATGTTATCTCAAGATAAGTTATATATGTAGATCCGAGAAAGGTAGAAGTAGTGCTGGAGTAGGAGATACCTGTAAATGTGATAGAAATTCTAAATTTTCTTAGGCTTGTCGGTTATTATAGAAAGTTTATTAAGGGGTTTTCAACAATAGAAACCCCTTTGACTCGGCTGACCTTGAAAGAAGTAAAGTGGGAATGGACAAGAGAATGTGAGTAAAGCTTTCAGGAATTTAAAGGAAGACTCATAACTGCTCATGTGTTAACACTTTTTTCAGGTTCATAAGGGTTCATTGTTTATAGTGATGCATTAAAGAAGGGATTAGGTTGTATTTTGATGCAGCATGAAAGAGTGATTACCTTTGCTTTAAGGTAATTGAAACAACATGAGGTTAATTATCTTGTTCATGACTTAGAGTTGGCCATTATAGTGTTTGCCTTTACAGTTTGGAGGCATTACTTATATGAATCTCAGGTTCAAATATTTATAAATCATGAAATATCTAATGTCGTGGAAAGAGTTAAATATATGACAAAGATGGTGGATAAACTTAATCAAAGATTATGATTGTGTAATAGATCACCATCTATGAAACATTAATATGGTGGAAGATGCTTTTCGTCGTAAGGAAAAGGGAGCGGAAGGAGAAATGGTGGCTAGGGATAGAAAAGAGATAGTAAAGTTGAAGAAGATTAATGCACAATTAAAAATAAGACCTGAAGGATCCTTGCTAGCATAATTCAAAGTACATTCTGTACTCCGAGATCTAGTGTTTGAAGCTTAGAGAGATACAAAAGTGGAGAAAGTGAAGAGTAAAGTGAAAGCAGGAATCGTAACACCCTTCTAGATCTTGGAAGATGAAATAGTAACAATGGATAAAAAAAATATGTATTCACCTGATGAAAAGACTCTTAAAGAGGAGATCTTGAAAGAAGCTTATGAATCAAAATTTGTTTTACATCTGGGTAGTACCAAAATGCATAGAGATCTTAAGGATTATTATTGGTGGCCTAATATGAAAAGGGAGATAGCTGAATATGTGGTCAAATATAGAATACGTCAATAGGTAAAAACAGAACATCAAAAACTAGTTGGACCATTACAATCGCTTTTAATACCAGAATGGAAATGGAAAAACATTATCATGGATTTTGTATCTAGATTTTCAAGGGGGAAGAAAGGCAATAATGTTATATAGGTTATAGTGGATGAACTAACGAAGTTTACTTTATTTCTGCCTATGAATACGACGGACCCTGTCGATAAGTTGGTGAGATTGTATATGAATAAATTAGTCAGATTACATGAAATGCCTGTATCTATTGTATTTTATCATGGCCCCCGATTTACTTCTCACCTTTGGCCTAATATTCAGGATGCTCTAGGAACTACATTGAGTTTGAGCATTCCTTTTCACCCTAAGACAGATGGTCAATTAGAGAGAACAATTCAGACTTTAAAAGATTTATTAAGAGCATTTGTGTTGGAATTTGGGGGACAATTGGGAGAATCACTTGCGTACATTATTATGTTAGGAAGAAATTGAAGATAAAGAGGTAATAGGACTAGAGTTGACCCAAATCACCACTGAGAAGGTAATGATTATTAAGGAAAGAATGAAAGTAGCTCAAGATAGACATAAAAGTTATGCAGATAATAGATAGAGGTCACTTGAATTTGATGTTAGAGATAAATTATTCTTGAAAATTGCTTAATGGAAGTATATGCTGTAGTTTGGTATGAAAGGTAAATTGGGATCGAGATATATTGGGTCTTTTGAAGTGGTGAGAAAAATTAAACCAGTAGCATATAAGTTGGCTTTACCCTCACACTTGGCCAAAATTCATGAAGTATTTCATGTTTCAATGTTGCAAAAAAAAAAGAGAGAGAAAGACCCTTCACAGATGATACCACAAGTGCCTTTGAAGATTAAAGAGGACTTGATAATTGAAGTGAAACTAGTGAAGATACTAGATTGAAGCGAAAAAAAAGTTAAGAAATAAGAAGATTATTATAATTAAGGTATTATAGAGAAGCACTCAAGTAGAAGAGGAAACTTGGGAAAGAGAATTGAAGATGAGAATGAAGTATTCTGAATTTTTCCCATACTCAAGTATAAATTTTAAATTTTAGGGATGAAATTTTTAAAGGATGGGAGAATGTAAACACCAATTAAAAGAATTAAAGTTAGAAAGATCTTGAAATTTTAGAATGGTGGGTTTGAACAAAGATGAAGGATTCAATTAATATTACATGATTTAGAAGATAAAATTAGCGGAGTCTAAGTAAGAAAACGGTCGATCGGTTCATTTAATAAATTAGTTGGGTTTCTTTCCATTTTCTTAGGAAATTGCTTTAAAAAAGTAAAGATTAAATGGGTAAGGTGAATTATAGAGTATGTAGTAAAGGTGTTTTGATGAATCAAAAGGGTTTTTAAAAAATTGAAAAGTTAAAGAAAGGGTTAGAATGGAGAGAGAAAGGTGGAAGAGGAAAGGTGAAGAGAACCTAGACTTCTCTTACATCTTTCTCTTGTTTTAGTATCCATTTGAGGTAAGAAACCCAACTTAAATTATCAGAGTGAATGGTTTTGAGTTATATGAATTGTTGAATGTGTTACTATTGATTTGAATGTGAAATTGTGAATAACTTATTATTTTAATATTGTTTGATGATGGGTAATGGTTAATGTCATGAAAATAAAATGGGTAAAATTCTAATTGAAAGAACTGAAGAGGAAAAATTAGTAATGGGAAGTTGGGATTATTTGATGGAATTGTGATGGAACTCATGTATAAATGCAAGTAATTAGTAATTGGGTAAGGGTTGCATTGCAAGAAATTGGAAGGAATTAAACCTCACCCTTAGTAATAGAATTATGGCCAGGATAAGATTTGTTTGAATAATTGGTGTAAAGGATGTGAAATTGTATTGAATTAATCTTTAGAAGGGTAAGAAATAGATTAGTTTTAATGGAATTAAGAGAAAACATGTTTTTTTTTTCTTTGAGTCAATACGGTGTTATTGTTTGCAGTGGTTGTGATTGGATATTTAATTAACAGGATGAGAGCTTGGTTTAAATATATAAAAAAGTGAAAACGAATCTAAACAGAATGAGAATTTATTCTAAGAGCAATATTGATAATGATGTGCAGACTAGACTGCAAGGGTTGCATAGACAACAGAGACTACTGCTCGCATGCAGACCAAATAGGTGTCCTTCACCCTGACCTCATGGATGATTATTAACTGCAATTTCTCATTCTTTACCCGTAATTGGCTATTTTCTCCTTCATTACAAAACTATCTCATACCACAAATAACACGTAAGAGCAGCTATTTTAACTTTTTAGTCAAGTATGATTAGAGCTCAAACTTCGCTACATGAGCCTGGAAGAGGTTCCAGGCGAGATGAACCGATGCATGATCGATCGCAGATCACATCAGCAGGAAAATAAAGTGGCGTTTTAAACCACCTAGTTGCAGATCGATGAGAATCTGATTCCACTACGCAATTTTTTGCTCGATGTAAATAGCAAACTTTTGAGCTGCGTAAAACAGCAGCAAAGCAACAAGTATAAACTTGATAAGAGATATTCCGCAGGAAGTCTTTCTTGAGAATAATCAAGGCGAAGTATATGTTCTTATTATCTGATTCAAGATTCTTTTGGGTTCTAAACAGTAATGAGCAACTGTTACACAACAGTTAAAGCAGGAAAAAAAATGGAAAAAAAAATAAGCTTCATCTTAAGACAAGCAACACATTCTGTGTTTAGACTTGAGCTAGTTCTAAAAGACAAGCCAAAATTTCTTATTAATTCATTGATTCAAACAGGGCATTCCCTGAGAAAACACTTTTCATTAAAGGTACTCATCTGTTGGTTGAAACTTTGATTTAGCAGCAGAAAACAAACTGCATGGGGGTCTTCAAATAGGAACCACCTACAGGGGGCCTGGAAACGTGCCATTCGACCTTTGCTCATTCCATCTCTCTACCTGCCACCAGATAACAAAGAAAAAGTTGGCTTACACAGCATTAATATAACCAGGTCAGGAGACTGAATCGAACATTGATGCCCAATTCAACCTTAAAAAGTAATATTATGATCTGCAGCAATGATTCATGGTTATGATACTTAGCTCGGTAATCATCTAAAAACCTAGTATCAGAATGCAGCCCAAGCATAAATGAGAAGCTTAAATATAGCAGCCTAAAACAAGATGCCTCATGAACAAAGCACTGCTAAAAGAATATCTAATAGTGCTCCTGGATAACCAGAACAGAATTTGCAGTGGCAATTATAGATGTGCTTACAGCCTAAATTCAACAGAATCTGAGTATGGGTTTGTGGAAGATTTTGACTGTCACGATTATGGAGTTGGTTGTTGGCTGGTAGGGACAATATGGAATAGAAGTCTGTTTGAGGATAACAGAGCTATAAATGATGAGGAAAGTGCAATTTTGTCTTATGCTAAAGATGTTCAGCAAGTCTTGCTGCTATAACGGGAAAGACATATTGACATCAGAAAAGATAGAAAACCTAATCGCAAGTGTAAAGTTGAACCTTGATGGAGCCCCTAAAGTTAAGCCAGGAATGCCAGGTGTGAGCGGTTTATTGTGTGATGAGAGGGGGTGCCCCATCTATAGTGCAGGGCCTGTTTCAATAAAGCTCTTGCTTGGCACTCTTTTTGGCTTGCAGATGTTAGGAGGCTTTGCACACAAATTGGGACATCAATTGGCATGGATTTTAGAGTTCAAGAAGTTCATCCTAAATAGTTGATTCAAAGGTGACGCTCAAACAAATCAACACAGGAGCCAACCTGTGTGGATTCTAATGCACCTTTGGACAAAGAAATCTGGAGTTTGGAAGAGGACTTGGTTGTGAGATCACAGCAATCTTAAAGGTGATGAGAATGCTTATCAAGTTGAAAATTAAGATCTATATTTAGGACTTGGTTTTTTCTTTCTTCAACATCCCATGGCATGACAATGGTATATATCAACACAACACTAAGGTCTTAACTTCCGAGATTTTTATGCCAGGCATACATCCTTCGACATTTAAAGAGCACTAAACAGCTTTGGAATAGCCTGTTGTTGAGAGAAAAAATAATATCATGCTCCTTAGTATATTGAAGATCTCAGATATACATACCCATTCACTAGGGCAGAGTGAACGATAATATTTGGCAAACTTATCACACTCTGAAGCATCTTCACCCTTGGCAGCTACACACCTGGAGAAAATTATAAGAATAAATGTTTTATCTTGCAAGAAAGAGTCAGCATCAACTTGGAAGAATGATGATTAAAAAAAGATGGCGGTAGAAGAAGAAGAACCATGGGTGTGGTTTCACTTACCGATGATATTCAATGTATCTGGTAAAGCAGTGCCTTGTTTGATTTGTAGTTGGGAATCGGTAATCAGCTGGTGCTGTCTCAATCTAAACATCAACAAGGCAATCCCATCACAAAATGAATATATGGGAAACATGAAGATGGAAGTAGAATGAATATGACACAATTATGCCACCACCACGAAGAATATCTTGATAAATGGTTACCTTAATCTCCCGCTTCTCTTCTGCAGCTTCTTTTCCTGAGTTCTCTTCTGTAGCTTCATTGGTTTCTTCAGCAGCAGCAGGGGTATCTTCACTGTTGCTTTCAGCAGTTGCGGGAGTTTCAGTGCTTTCTTCAACAGCAGCAGGAGTCTCTTCAGTTTTTTCTTCAGCAGCAGGTGCTGGTGGTTCCTCAGCTTTCTCCACAATTTCCTCAGAAACAACAGTTGCTGGCTTCTCGTCTTCTTTTACTTCTACAGGTTTTGAAACCACATTGGTCTTCTCTTCTTCTCCCTTCAATAAATATTGCTGCATGCCATAGCATGTGAGTAAATGGGTTGGTTAATACTAGTAGCACGCCAATGCAGAAAAAATTTCTTGAACATGCAAAATGACCAAAGGGCTGGAGGTTTAACATCTCATCACACTTCAAATTTTTCACTTGTGCAGGTTAACAATAAAGACATTTACATTGGTGAAAGGCAACGTTTGTTAGTGAGCACAAAAATCAAATTTGTGTCAAATTCTAAATGTGCAGACATAGCAAGTAAATGTTGTGAAAAAAATCTATCTCTTACAAACCAATTTGCAGCTGAGTTCAGAGCATATGAACAAGTCAAACAGCAGCTGATTTTATACTGAAATAGTAGCCTATCTTGACGCCAACAAGAGTGTCCCTCAACTGTTAAAGCTTGGGTTGATCTGTTGATCAAGCTCAAGTTTAATGGGCAGAACAAAACACAACAGCGAGGGAAAGGCATCAATCTATTGGGTCCCGATCCCACAAATACTTATCCTTTGGTAATTGAAACATATAGCCACAGGTTCATTTGAAGAAGCATTCGCTTTAAAAAGAAAAGGAAAACAGAGACAGAACTTGTTTCCAAAAATGCAAGTTATTATGACAGCATTAACACAGATTGAGAGAAAAAAATTAACAGCAGCCGGCAGTACATCTGTAATTGCACATCTCTTATGCAAAACATATGTTTTTTGCACAATCTGTAGCAACTACAAATCGAGATTCTCACTCTTCCACCCAAAAAAGGGGGAAAAAAAAGAATCAACCAATCAAAATATCACCATCAACGTTTTCCTTCATGATTTACAGCAAAAGAAGATCCAGTCAAAGAAAAAAGCGCATAATTATCCTCATTTTCGCCAATAATTTTCTACATGAAGCGAAAACATACTAACGATCCGAATAAAGAAAATGCAAAAAAAAAAAAAAATACTTTAGGCCGAGCTTAAAAATTTAGAAACTCGAAGTAAACATTTGAACAGTGAGAGAGAGATAAGGAACCTCAGATAGGGTTGGGGCTTCGGTGGTTGCAACAGCAGTTTCCGCCATTTTGTGGAAGAAGAGGAAAAAGCGATCAGCTTTGCGGTTGAGTTGATTCAACAAGAGGGAGCGGCCACCCAGAGTGATATCAAGAAGGCAGCGCTCGGGTTAGGTTATGACTTGTCCTGACCTCACCAGTAGTTTCGTTTTACTGCGTGTTACTGTGCTGGTAAAAGTTGGTGGAAGCTGAGTTTCACGCATTGTAATCCACGTTTCCATCTGACGGTAGTTTAACTTGAAGATAACTTTCGGAAGCTTCGGGCTTGCTGGCTCGGCTCATTATATTTTTCTTGGACCGATGAGTGAGGGATTCAAGAGTGGGCCAGGGAGATATTTTTTAGCCAAGATTGGATGTAGCCCTTCCATTGATGACCCCAAAAACACCTTGAGCATCTCGTAATCGAGATTTTAAAAATGATTTTATATAATTCTTGAATAGATATTGTTTAGTTTTTATGTGATTAATCATTAATCAACAAGTTTTTTTAGAAAAATGCTTTAAAAACTCAATTTTAAGACAATATTTATTAGAAGAGGAAGCATGCCTCCTAACAAAATTTTTGTGTTGACCACCTTAGTTTTTTTGAAAGATGAAGATCATCATATTATATCATCACATAATTAATTTGAAAAGAATTTTAAACAAATTAACTTATAAATTTCTATCTTAGATATTTCCCGGCTTGTATAAATAAAATCTATTGGATTCAAAAAACATTTCTACAAATCAAGAGAACATTTAAATCTAGGATGATAAACAAAGAAGTCTCAAGAATCCGATGCGAACACTATTAATCTCAATTATAAGCTTGTAACATTAGAAGAATTACTTTAGTAACAAGTAGTTTAACAGGGTGTTTGAGAATGTAGTAACAGTTGCTTTTCAAAGTGCTTTTCACTCGGAAATACATTAAAATAATATTATTTTTATTATTTTTTTAAATTATTTTAAATATTAACACATCAAAAAATCCAAAAAAATAATTTTAACCAAAAATTTAAAAAATTACTCAAACCTCATTTGAAATGCAATATCAAACGAGGTATAAGTGTCTGTAAAATGTCAAATAAAAATGTATGTGATTGGAAACAAACACTTCATTCATGAATGAAAAGGCATTAGAAGGGAGGCCTTATCGATAGGAATGACAAGGCTAATCTTGTATTGCATGGGAACATCCACCATATATACTGAGAAAAGGCTTGAAACATGCAAGAAATGGTGCAAAACTTTCCCTTTCATGTCCTTGAACCTGCTTGTTCCATCCTTTGGCAGGCCACAGTAAGCTAGCCTTAAACTTTGGGCAAATATTGTTCTTAGCTGACACGCAATATCTGTTTTATCCTTAATGTGATGTAAACATGGATAATACCAAATCTCTTTTGTTCACTTCTTTCACACGTTGAGTTTTTCAAAACATATGCATTCAGTAGAAAAAGTATATTTAAAAACTTTTTAGAAGTTTTAAAATCTTGTTAGACAGATTTAGGGTTGTTTAGGATTTATATAAAAATTACATTAAGATTAAATTTTCTTTTCGACTTTAAATAATTACTTTAAAGCTGAGTTGTTGCAAACCACAAGTTGTCCAAGTGTTCAACCTTTAATGGTAATGTATATCAATTACTAGTGAAAAATCTCCTAAACCTTTTTAGAAAAGAAGGATTGTTATGCTTTTAAGTATTATTTCTTTTCTTTAGTGTTTTTCAGGTGTTGTATAATGTATTGTGTATTATTTTGAAAATAAAAGGCATGACATTTTATTTATAGGAAAACCTGTCATATAAACGGTAAAATATCAATTTGCCTCCTAAATAATAAGACATATATTATTTCAGAAAAAAAATTAAAATTTATTCCATCATGTCCTTACTTGATTTTTTAAGTATAGAATTGTGATTCTTTATATAAATTAAAATTTAGTTCTTAATTTCTAAAACTTATCTACAATCAACTCACACTTGATTGATCTTTCCATTTTAATTTCTTACCAATGGTTCTTGTATGTCTTACCCATTACGTTCCCTAATAAGTTGGCCCAAATATAAATCATAATCCTAATTAAAATAGGATTAAATTTATTTATTTATTATCAAATTAAACAATTGATTGATTTATATTTGAAGATCAAATACAATGTTTAGCAACCTATCATTATCCTCATATTATTTGAAAAGTCAAAAGTAATTTGATTTAACTTTTTAGTGATCAATTTATCAATATAATTATTATTCTTTCATCAATAATGTTTTAATTAATTAGATATTATAGCATATAATGTGTCTACTTTGATTATTTGAACAATATTTGAAACTCTTTTCAAATCTCATTCCACCTTATGAAAAAGATTTACAATCAATATTAATTCATCTAGGGTGATAAATCTTCTTTTGATTACTTAAATATCTTCATATAATTCATGTCATACCCAATATCTGCTCATCTGTTACCATTGATTAGGACAACATATAACAGTATCAAAACTTAACACTCCTAAGATAACTTAATGATCTCAAGTCTAAGAATCACTTATACAACCGTCACCGTCACCGTCACGTGAGTCTTTTCATAAACATATGTGATATCTTTATATGAAATTCTCATGTGGGTCAGTTTAGTGTACATATCTTATGACAAGTACTTACATATTAGTTCTAGATATCTCTTATATCTCAGCTTATGAGAACAACTGTTTTTTTTATATAAAAAAAGAACATAATATGTATCGGTCTCAATTACTCTAATTAATATCTCGACTTAATAGAATATTGACTAGAACATTTTAGGAATAATATTTTGATACAATAGAAATCTCATAATTATAACAACTTTATAATTTTATTTGCAAAATATTTTTATCTCAATAACTTTAACTTTATTCTAGATTCATGAATTAAATATTTGATGAATAATAAAGATAAATAAAATCTATTAAAATTAAATATGTTTATATGTAAGGTTGTTGAAAACACTTTTTTGACACGATACGAAAAATTCAATATAAACTTGAATTGTAAAACCAGGTTGTAAAATCACAAGTAAATTTTTTGAACTAATTATATAGATAATTTTAACCAAATAGTAAATAATAGTATAACACAATTAAAACAAAAATAAAACAAACAATATAAAAGTTCAAGTAAAATATATAGTTCAAATAAAAATTCATATATAATTTAACTTAAAAATCTCATACAGTACAATTATATTTATAAAATTTCATTTATTAGCTAACAATCAGTTTGCTAATTCGAAAAAGAAGCTGTGGCAGAAACTAATTTACCTACTATATACATTGCAAGTTGTTATAGCATATAACAATTATATTAAAAGGAGAAACAAAACATAAAGAATATGATGCAGAAAAGAATGATATTACAAATCAAATATATGGGCCGAGAGCAGCAGATATAACTCACGTCAACTAGGATCTATATTACATTTTAATGTCGAAACCAGTCACCAGAAAAGAAAAATAAAATTACAGAACTTCATTTTCCATCCTTGCTTCTTCGTGTTCTCTATCCCTGAATTACATCCCGGATGAGGACGTCCAACGCCCAATTTTGGAGCAGCAGGTTTACCTTGGCCCCTACCAGCTGCCAATGGTTTGGCCCTGGTAGTAGGTGAAGGAGCAGCAATGGTGCCCAGGGGTCATCAGTAAAAATTCATGGTTTGGCCCTGTTAGTAGGTGAAGGATCCTGATGCGAATCTCCCAAGCTTTTGGGGGTTCAACTTCAATCTCTTCTATCACCAGTGGGTCTCCAGGGTTTCGGCATATTGCAGCTATTTGTGTAGCAACAAAATAAGAACAAGAATGGTATCAGTGTGTTGGGGACTGGTGCAATATAATAACATGTGAAAGCAGTAAACTTAATAGTCTATTCAGAAAAGAACCTCTGCGTATTATGGCTTTCCCTGCAGTTTCCGATCCGTTATTAAAAGCACAGACACTCAAAGTTATAAGATCTCTCTCCTTTTGCACACAGATTAAAGAAACAGAGATTTCCCGGTCTTTCCTGATTTCATTTTCTGTCAAAATGTATGCAGGGGATATGCAGTGCCGAGATGTCAGGTACCAAGTAGTCAAAATCGCGAGGCCAGAGATTCATTTCCTGATTTCATTGATGAAAATGTTGTAACATTATTGTCATCTCTCGTGTTTCTTGACTCTTTTAATTAGTGTAGTTGAGCCTGTTGTTATATGTTTTTTAAAATATTTTTTATTTTAAAATGTATTAAAATAATATTTTTTTATTTTTTACATCAATACATCAAAATAATTTAAAAATACTAAAAAAATATTAATTTAAAATAAAATAATAATAAAAATTTTTTTTTTAAAACCCCCGTAAAAAACCACATGGTGCCTCAAAAAGACGCCGGCGTAACCTCACAGGCCACAGCTGCTATCTTATAATATTGTATAATATTGGAGTTCATGAATCATTTGTTCTTGCAGCCTTTTCATCTGACGAGGAGGGTACGTTGCCAGCCTATCTGTCTCCATAGGCTCTAAAACGGATGAGAGACTTAGTGTGTGCGTGTAAGAATTATAATGGACCCCATGTTTAGGTTGATTTGACGAACAAGACAAAACAAATTGCTTGCGCTCATAGATTCGAAATCCAATTTATAATTTTCACACGATAGAAAATAGCTATTTTATTGTTGCTGCACATATAAAAAAACACTCGAGGCCCGTTGACATAGCCCAAAAATTGCAGCCTGAGCCGCGAGGAGATTTGTCTACCCACCTTCGAGATAAGCACCGTCTACCCTTTACATCAATGCCAGTTGCCAACCACTTTAATAACACAATTAGTCATATTAAAGAATATGATTTTTTTTTTTAAAAGGCTGAGAAGTTAAGAAATGTTTAATCTGAGTTTGTTTGTTTGCGAAAAGTAATTATTTTAAAAAATTTATTTTTTTTTAAAATAAATTTTTAAATAGTAAATTATTTTGAGATATTTAGTAGTATCATGGAAAATAAGTTGGAAAATATTTTTCAGTATTTGACCATCTCATGAAAAATGAGCTGAAAAATAAATTGTTAATATTTTTTTCAAATTTACTAAAATAATAGATAAAAAAGTTGAAAGATGATAAAATTAAAAAAATTACAATTTCATAAATTATTTCAAATAAAATAAATAACAATCAAAACCATGAGGACCAAATTTGATAGATAAAAAATTTCAATTAAGAAAATGTTAAGAGAAAGCAAATAACAATTATAAAAATAAGGACCAAAGTTGATAAATAAATCAAATTAAATCAAATTTTAAGGGATAAAATTGAAAAGAAAAAACAAGATTTAAAACAAAATATATAGCAATCAAAAGTTTGAGAACCAAATTTGATAGAATCAACAAATTACATAACATTTTTAAATTTTTCACAACTCTGAAAAGTGTTTTTCATTCAAAATAAAAAGAAAACACTTTCTTGAAAACTAAACTAAATTTTTCTTTGATTAAAAAGTGTTTTTCGTAGATCAACTTTTCTAGAAATAAACAAATACAAAATAATTTAAAAAGTCATTTTTCATAAAATAATAGATCTTGCTTGGATTTTCTTTTGTTATTTCAATGACTCAACCCATTTAACACATTTCAAATTTGAACCGCAAGCTGCACTTGGAATTCCTTGTCTAGCTTCAATTTGAGTAGTAACTGACTGATTTGGACCGTGCAATATTTTTTTTTTTTTTGCATTGAAATTTCCAAGCTTCCATGTTACTGGGCTCTAATATAATTGGACTTTTCACCGTCAAGTTGCACTTTGTAAATAATTTTAGAGAAATGCTCTTTTTGTGGAATATTTTTTATTTTATTTTTAAAAACTCTTATACATTAAAAAAAATATTTCACCCACAAATCCAGTTATTTTTATTATTAAAAATGATTTTCCTTGATTTGGAAAAAAACATGAAAATATTTAAAAAGATTACTAAAAGAAATTTGAATAATGCAATATCAACAAACAAACATTATGTTGAACGAACACATACTTTTTTTTTTATTTGACCAATTACTTAATATTTATAGGATTTACCATCTTTTATATTTATATATATATATATATATATATATATATATATATATATATAACTTACCATATCATTCATTTGTATAATTCAAGATGTTGCCTCCAATCTTCAATGAAGTTTACTCTATTCCTTCACTTCTTGGATTTAAACTCTGAGTTTCACGTCTAATTTTTTTATTAAACTTTTCTAAATATTCTGGATTGCTTAATTATGATGCATCTTTAAAATTGATATGCAAGATAGTCCAAAAATACCCTTTTCATTAAAAAAAAATCATATGTTTCTTATGAGATTTTAAGCGAAACTTATTGGATTTAAGCTTTTCAATAATAGATAATTAGGTTGTATAATTGAAGAAAAAGGATATTTTTGTAAACTTAAGAACATTTGCAAAACAAAAGCTTTATAGAAAAGATGAAGATGTGAATACTAGAATGTTGAGAGAGAATGTTAATACCTATCTTGAGGTTTATAAAGATGTATTTATATTAATAAATCAAGTTTACTTTTCATAGGAACAAGGATATAATAGAAAAATAATTGTGACACATAAACAAACAGTAATCATTTAAGCTTAAAGTCCCTTATCGATGGTGGTATTATGTTCAAGGAAAAAAGATCGTATCGCGTGGCCCATCAACCGATAAAATGAGTCCAACAAAATTGTTGTTGCTCTGTGTGTCTATTGGTACAAATTGATGTGGGTGAGTCAAACACTAATGTATGCATTCAGAGTTAAGGTACGTATGCTCAAGTACATTGCCTCATAGACTAGTTGATTCAATTAAGAGTCCTATCATACCTTTTGGCTTCAAATATGCCATGCAATTTCTTATAGGTCCAATTTTCTATTGGGCCATATGGTATAATCGAGCCCAATTGAGAGATGCCTCATGTCCAAGCTTGAGGATCCCAAGTACGCTTCTAGCCCATCAACTTTTGGACTCAAGCTATATCCTATGTTTATGCTTTTAGACTTAGGTTGTGTCTCGAATCTTATTCTTTGGGGCCCAAGTTGAGGATATAAATACTAGATCCATCAATTACCTTAGTAATTCTTTATGATGTAATAATGAAAAGACTTGATCAACCACTATTTGTATCTATGATTTTTTTTTTATGGTTGGGCACTTTCTTACCTTTTTACTTTGTCATTTTGTTGCTTAGGGTCTTGAAATGTTATTGTTTGAGCGACTTTATGTCCAATATATGGGATGTTTAAAAGGAAATTATGTAAAAGAATCTGAAGGGCTAACATCCTTTAATATCATATTTTTTAATTTATTAAAATGATACTTTATATATAAGGGATATAGTTATCCTCACATTATCATTTTCACAAAATCATTTTTGTTATTATCTTGTCTTTCTTTTATTTTCTCTTTTAATCGTAATGATTTTCAAAGAGAAACAACTATTATGAAATCATATAATTACCACCCATACCACCCCAAAAGCACCATTAAATTATTCTTATTCCTATTTTGATTGTTATGGAAAAATTAATGTGTGATTTTATGATAAGGAATTGGTAGATTCCAATTATATTTTGATAGAATCAGAAGAGCCAACCTAGTTTAAGGCTAACCATTTTCTCTACTACTTGTAAAAACATAAATATAATATGTTTATTTTGGAAAGTTAGGGAGTGTGGGGCTAACTTGAGCAGAGAGGAATTAAAAAGCTATAAAAAATGGGATAAGGACTCCTAATAGAGATTATGGCTATCTCTAAGATTGCCATATAACCTAAAAACCAATTAGAAAATATTACCCTAGCACAACTATAATGTAATAGGTAATGGATATCAATGTCTGCTTAGGAAACAATTATGTGGTTAAGACTTTCTTTTTTTAGTAGAGAATATAGTCAAATAACCTGAAAATGCTAAAATAAAAGGGATAAAGATAATTATACCATTTTGTATATTCAAATATGGTATGAAACTCTCTCTCTTTTTGGTTTTTATATAGTGTATTTTTCCATTATAACCTTTACGTAAGTCAAATACACTTAAATATATGAGTCATCAAAGCTACCTTTAAAAAGTACATAAGCCACCATAAAAAGACGTCATCCTTAAAAGTACTTAGACATTACTATTAGTTAATATGATGTGCTAAAAAGGGATGTGAATTGGCCTAGTTCTACATCTTTTTCCTCTAGACTAATCGTCCTATGTTCAAGATCTTTCATAGTAAAACTTGTAATTTGAAGAAGTTCAGAGGGAGAATGGTGTATGGTAAAATATAGAGAAGCAATCTCCTTATATAGACCCTACAATGGAAAGGGGAGTTAGGTTCCTTGATCCACAAGGAAGTTAAGGAATCATCTCTAATGTAAAAGGGGTGAAGAAGTTTAAAGATAAAGAAAAACATAAATAATAGAGTAAATCTCAAAGAAAAAGACGAATTTTGGTACAGTAATATCAAAGCTTGTATTCGGACAATACAAAAAAATAAAATAAAGGACTCATTTATATCTTCCAATTTTAAAGGTGACAAGGAACCTAACTCCCCTTTCCATTGTAATTATGTCAGCTAACACTCCTACTATGAGCAAAAGTGTGACCCCCTCCCTCCTCAGTCTGTCTAAGATGTGATGGCCTAATTGTTGTCAGCTACTTCAACTAAAGAGATACAAGTGAGGTTTATTCTTCTTCAACCTCAACAACTAACTAAAGAGAAAAACCATGCTATAAAATTTTATGTTTGAGTGAGATGTCACTCTCTAGAGGATACTTGGTATGTTTAGTATCATATGGTAAGGTATTTCATTCAGTACATAAGAGATATAAAAAATGAATGGATGTCGGGCTTACTAACCATTTGCATATAGTTACCTAACTTATCTTCAATATAAGTTCAAAATTTTTTAAGGTGTTTATAATTTAATCTGATGCCTTTGCATTTTATATTTGACAAATATATTTCAGGACTTCTTTAAAAAATTATATAACCTTTCAAGTTGTGAAGCCATGTACAATCACATTCTCAATATGATTTTAACAACTCATGTGGGCTGCCTAAGCTTTCATAGAGAGATAATTAACCAATTTTAGGGATGTACTCTAAAAGGTATTACAAGATAAAGATGTCTATTCTATGGAGTTTGAGATTTTCTATGAGAGAATCATAATGGTTGACTAGGATTTATTGACTTACCAATAACAAGTAAATAAGTTGGAGCTAGCCCTGACCAGGCTAATAATGAGGCTTATCGGGCCCTAATAGAATGTTCCTAAATGTGTACTCTAAGAGATACATTGAAAAAGTTCAAAGATGATTTTAAAGAGACTTAGGTTTTATAAGAGACCTTTAAACATAAATTGATAGAAATAATAAGCAATATTTACTTTTTTAATTAGTCTAAAAGTGATGTGGTTTTTTTTTTTAAATCTTCCACCTAGATCTTATCACGAACTTTAAAGAGATCTACATTAGAAGTGCGAATATAGCTACTAAAAACTAATACTTGGTTTTGGACATTAAGAAGAATGAGGAGAATGGTGAAGATAATCTTAAGACCATAAATAATCAATCAGTAGTGGAGGAACCAACTATAGAGCAACTTGAAGAGAAAGCCTTAAAGGGTGAGGAGTCTAAGCCTAATGCGATTAGGGTTTATTAAAGCTTTGATGTGGAGATTATTGGTGAGAACCAAACTATGGAAGATCTGAAAGATAAATAATGAGCAATTGTTTTTATTTGAATATATACTAAACTTTAGCCTTAGTCTTATGGGGTTTTTTTAATCTATATGTAAGAAAAATTTATCCATCATAAACTTTTAAATTTTATTTTTTCTTTTATTATATGAAATGAAAAGTTTTTCTAAAGTGTCGTAGCATTTATATTTTACATCTTTTTTATCTAAAGCCCTAATACGCCTCCTATCAAGTGAACTAAAATTGTCATACTTAGACCTTGTTTAGTGACATAAAATAATTTTCTTTTTTCCTTTTCTTTTCCTTTTCAAGTTTTTCTTCTTCAATAGAACATTAAAAAAAAGGCATGTTCATTTCTTAAAGTTTCAGAACATTTTTCTAACTCGGAAAAATGAAAAATATGTTTATATTGTAGTTTTTTCATACGTAGAAAAATGGAAAAATAGAAATCATGTTCAAATAACCTATTTTCTATGATTTTATATTTAGAATACATATTATCTCTACTAGCATAAATAGATACTGACCTACGTGAATGTTGAAAATGTTTAGCTATGTTTTTGTTTGATTCAATAACATAAAATACTTATTATCACTACCATATAAATTCAAACTAGAATACACACATAAATATCGATCAATTTCACTTGCTTTGTTAAATAGAGGAATTCAATAAATCTCAATTTCTTACTTATAGTTCTAAAAAATATCACACTCATATAAATTAACTATTTTTATTTGAAAATATTCATTAATGTGGAAAAAGATGGAGACATGCCTTTTCTACTTTGTTCTAATTTATTGAAAGATTTTGGAAAACATCTTTTATATATTTTCCAACTTCAAGCATTATGGTGGAAAAACTAAAATGTATTTCTCCTTTTTTCAATTTGTAAAAATATGTCATCTGAACATAAAATCCTTTTTACATGTTCCTTTTTCTATTTTTCTTGGAAAAATAAAGTGAAACTTTATTACTAAACACACCCTTAGAAACTTTTAGTCTTAAGACTCTTCTGTGTATGGATAAAAGAATTTATACTTTTTTTTTCGAGTGTTTAGCCTATGCATTTAAATGGAACCCATACATGAAAAAGTTTTGAAATTCAAAAAGTGTCTACTATTTCTTCAGGTGTATGTTTTTGTAAATTATTTGATTATTAGAATTAATAACATTTTAAATACTAACTTATAATTGTTAACGTTGATTAATATAGCTTTGATCATGAAAGCATATTCATATTGGACATTAAACGAACTAGGGTAATAATATGTTTGACATTATCACTCAGATGCCACTATGTATTGGTTCTAAGTAATAATAAAATAAAATTAATTCTAGTCAACATGTTATTTATATAATTTGAATGTAAAAAATATACTAACTTTGTGGCTTATTATGTCAGATGGTGTGGGGTTAGATATTTCATAATAAATCCCACTCATGTCTAAGAGTTTTATCAAGATGAGTTGGACACACATCAATCATATCAGGTAGGTGTTACATGTGTATTGAATTTTTTGTTATTTGAATGTAAATTACTTATTATTTATTTGTTATCTAATATAAGTATTCATATGTCCTGATAGGTTACATAGATGTTATATACAAAGGACTTGATACTTTTAACTTCATTTATATGCCATGAGGGATGGGATCTGACCTTTGGTTAACATAGGTTTCGTTGCACGACTTCGACATTATTAAAATGCATTGTCTAGATCGAGTAATGTGATAGTTTGGACTATCTCAGCATATACCAGATTATATTGATACCGGTGACAAGCTACACAATATTAGTCATCAGAGTAAGCATAATGAAAATTGGTTGGTGATTCATACATCTTACCTAGCTCTTTGGGATGCTAGGAGATATTGTGTTTTTAAGGAGCGACATCTAACGATTTATGTAGATACCTACATGAAATGATATCTATCCATTACATATCATTTCATTACATCTACCTGGTCATGTTTTCTAAGGTGTCATCGCAATCCAATGCATTATGTGCCTCGATATCGAGACAAAACTGATTGGTATGCAATATTATTTTATATACAACATTTATTAAATACTAGATTATTTTTCTTATGGATGATGACTATTAATTTGTTTTTAATATATGTATATAGATTCATTACTTGATCCAGGAGGCTAGGAAAACAACAACAATTATCTGTGAAGGTGTTGATGAGATGAGACGTATTGTGGCCAGCACTACGCTTAATTTATGTTGTGGTGAAATTTAAGAGGTTAGAGAGGTTAAGCATTTTAAAGTGGCATTAATGGAAAATGAGATTGCTTATCATGAGAGTGTTGAGGATGCTGATTCGTCCATGAGCATCCTAGGCCTGTCATTAAGCATCTAAGTCCTGTCCATAATCGTCCCAGGTCCATTCATGAATTGAGATGATATTGGTCATCCTCACACTTACATGGATATTACAGACCCTTCCTCAAGTTGGACGAGTTAAGTTGATACTTCAGACCCGTCCACAAATGCTCTAGTCCTTTATACGAGCTGTAGCAATTATTATATATAGTTACATGTTATTATATGTTATGAGAATTATGAATTGATGTTTTGCTAATTTGATTTTAATAAAATGTTATGTTATGTTAATTCTTGGTCTAATTTCGTTACTTATGATTGAAGATATGTGTTGCTTATGTGAATTGTGTTTTGATGTTAGAAAATTAGTTGTTTGAATTGTGTGAATTGTAGTTTTTTTTAGACAATAAGTTAACAATACAAGAAACTATCCTAGGGTAAGTCTATTAGATACGTCATAGATAATATCTATAGTACTTGATTAAATATACTAAATTCCTCAATATTCTTTTATTTGTGTTATTTTTTTAATATTTTTTTAAGTGTGCTAAATTTCAAAACACTCGATAAAAGTTTGGGACATGAGTTTGGGACGAAGGAGTGTTTTGGCGATGAAAGATGATATACCAACCCTTTTTGCAGCCTAGATTTCTAAACGGCGCAAGGATGATGCCAACTCTGATTTTGAAATTTGTTGGACGTTTCAAATGCTACTGTAACGCCAGTTTGACAGGCAATAGAAAATTCCAAGAGAGATAATGCGTCGTTTCGTTGGAAAAACATACACCATGAACTACACCAGTAAAACATGGCAAATACATTAATTATCTGAATAAACCCAGTCCCCTCGGTTGAATTTGCTGCTTCTTTAAGGGTTTTTGGTATAACAGTAGAAATTATTTTTGGTTGGAAATATATATATATATATATATATATATATTATTTTTTAAAATTTATTTTTAATATCTGCACGTTAAAATAATTAAAAAAATAATTTTAAAAAAATAACAAAAAGAGGATTCAACCGCCATACCAAACATATTATTAATCATGCTATTATCCTAATTTTTTTTTAAGAATAAAATACAACATCCTCTGTGGAAGAATGAAAGAAAAGAAAAGGCAAGGCAAATCACTTGGAGCAACGGGATCAG
>Ga0325402_1001150_pt1 | contig 20960 bp, 6 predicted proteins | sample PopdelMetagenome_22_FD_207212 | JGI IMG/M metagenome (GOLD analysis project Ga0325402, IMG submission 207212) | Populus deltoides microbial communities from Bellville, Georgia, United States - Xylem-PdKOR-R3 | ecosystem: Host-associated > Plants > Phyllosphere > Stem > Wood/Secondary xylem...
ATGAAATTGTAAATAGTTTAATGGAACAATAAAAAATATTTTATATAAAGTATTATTTATTTCATGATGTAATAGCAATAGTTAAATCTATAATATTTAAATTAAAAACCATCAATATTAATATATATATTTTTAAATTTTTTTATAACCTCAATTTTAAAAGCATTCTTAACCAAACACATTAAACTACTTGTTTTTCAACCCTCAATTTCAACCACAGTTTTAACCAAACATATATTTTTCTAAACCAACCTCAACTAAAAGTACTTTTTATAAAACAACTATTTTCAAACCATAACCACAACAGCTACCGCAATACCAAACACATATTTCATAACCTTAGTCTCGTTTACGTACCGACTATGTAACAATTACATAACCTTGGTCTCATTTACATGGCTGGCATAGTAGTTAATTTCATAACCTTAGTCCTCATTCAAAGGTTAATTATAAAATCAACAATCTTTTAGTTTCCATCCTCGACAACTAAATCCATAGTCCTCATCACAAGAGCCGACTATGTAATAATCACTAATCCTTTAGTTGTCATCCCCAAACAACTAAGTCCATAATCATCATCACAAGGGTTGACTATAAAATCAATACTCTCTTGGTTGTCATTTCCGGCCAACTAAGCCTATAATCCCCATCAAAAGGGTTGACTATGTATCTTTATAAAATTTATTATTAGGGTCTAATTCAAATTCACACATTTCTCTTTGACATTGCAATCATTTATAATTTATTGGTGGGTATCCAATGTTACAGTTGGTTACAAATTACATATTCATTATCTACAAGTAAGGTTCCTTTGCAAATTCCTCCTATAATTCTTCTTCCTTCTTCAAATTTCTTGTTTCTCTCTCTTTAGAACTCTAAACTACCAACTTGTTTTTCTCTCCTGAATCCTTTTTTTATTAGTTTCTTTCCATTAAAAATCACTCTCACACTCTTCAAATCGCATTATATAGAGAGAATAATACAAATTTTTAAAGAAAGCAGGAAGAGAATGAAACTTTCTCTTTTATCCGTGGTTGTTGGCCATTTATTTATAAAAAGAGAGGAATTTTGATTAAAATTATAGGTCTACCACTTCTTATTTCTCTTATGTTTTTTTCCCATTGGTATTTTTGTACACTGTTTTATTACTTAATTCAATGAGATTTTCAACTTAATTCATTGGGGACTCCATCCATAGTCACAATAAAATCTTCCTCAAAGTTTTTTCCACCAGCAGTTAACGTTAATCACGCGTAAAAACATACATTATTTTATTTAGAATTCCACTTTATTATAATTATAATTAAAATTATTATTATTGTAACTATTTTGACCCCAATTTATAAAAAAAAGTTTCATTTAAATAATTATTTTACCCGATTGAGAAATTTACATGATTTGTCATTGGTTGACATTTCACATATTGATTTATTACTTTATCTCATCCAAAATTTAAGTTAATTTACTGGAAATATTCTTTCCAAATCATAATAATTTTTCTACTTAATTTACTATTTTTAAATTGAGGATTTCCCCAATAACACTAGTTTACCAATTTTTGAAGTGGAGGTTTACAAATGTAAACCCTAGGATAGAAATTTTGGGAATGTGCTCAAAATATTATAATGGATTTAAATAGGTATTGGATTGAGAAGAATGATTGTAAATTGTTCAAAACTTTTAGAGGAGAAGTTATTATTAAGAAGATAGTGTGAAATATAATTAATTAATGTGTTTACGAAGTAAGGTGTACCAATAGCTGAAAAGTTTATTTAAAATAGTTAAGAAAGTTTTTCCTAGTGGCAAAACTATAAATAAACACAAACTTCCAGTCTCCCTCTCTATATATATTGTGGCCAGCTGCCATGGGAGAAGGAATGAAGCTTTCTTTCTTTTATTTTCTTGTTTTTCTACTCAAATCTCTTCTAAAATAAGGGTTTGAGGGTATAATAAGGGTGATTAGTAGAGGATAAAAACTTTAACACGAGATTTGAAAGGATTCTAGGAGAGAGAAAGTTGGGAATTAGTGAGAGAAATATAAATTTTAGGTGAAGAAAGAAGATCAAAAAGAGAACTTTACAAAGGAAATGACAAATTGGTTTCAAAGTTGCTTGGTAAAATATCCTAGACCATTAAATTGTTATTAATTTAGTTATTGTGTGTTGGGGGAGAGAAATTCCTAAATTTCTCACTTAGGGTTTACGAGGGAAATGTGTAGATAGGTGTGGAATAATCGATGATTGATGTGAAATTATGAAGAATTAAAGAAGTCATAGTAACAAAAAGAGCCCTATAAGGTCAACTATTAGTTTAGTTTTTAGGAAGTGGTTTAATTGATTTTAATTTTTATAAATGGTATGTGAATTAGTGTGTATAGTTGGAAGGATGATGTTTGGTAAAGATTTGGTTGAATATGTCTATATGATTTGGAATTTCCAACACATTTGAAGTTAGGGTTTATAAATGAAAAATTAAGAAATAAGAAAATAATAATAAATTTAGTATATGAAAATTTTGTTAATTAGTATAATGACTTGAAATTTCTTAAAAATAATATTATCATCAGCTACTATACGTGTAAAATGGGGTGGATTATATATCATCTTAACATTGTAAGACTTTCCATTTAAATAAAAAATTCATCCCATTTAGCAAAATTTCAGTTGAACTTCTACTATATGAAAATTATACCCAAATTTTTATCCCATATTAATATCTGCAATATAAACAACAATACAACTCATATTTGGCTTATGTCGTCTTATGCTCACATAAGAATGCCCTTCGACCACCATCCATCATTTCAATAAAATACAGTTACACATCAAATATTTCCAATAACAAAGATTACATATAGTTGATACTTAAATTATCCACACATCAACATAACCATTTCTTTCCATACAATATTGTATCATCTTAACTTAAGGTTATGTAATTAGAATACACATATTAGAACTTATTTAAGAGTTATACCTAAATAATGTTACAACAAGAAATTATAAAGTAAGTAGTTAAGGTTGAGGCGACTAACAAAAAGTATTTTCATATCACAAATTAATTGTAAAATAAATATGTTAATAATATCTCAGGATTTATTTTAATTCCTATATTCAAATGAAGATAAATCACTTAACCATTTTTTTACTTTACAAATATACAATCATCACCTTTATCCGCTACTTTCATACATGGAAGTTCATTCGTATCTTCTCAAATTTCTCTTTTCTATATTCATTGTGCTATTATCTTCATAATGATTCTCTCATTTCTAATCTATTTCTTAACCCATCTTGTTATAATCATCACTTGTGTTTTTGAACTGATCAAATTCATTACAACATCACAATCATCCTTGTTTGTGTTATAACTTAACTACTTTTATGAAATCATCAAAAATACTTTTAACTCATAGTCCATAATCAATTCATTTAATTCCTTCAATATTCATGAAGATTACTTTGAGTTTATCAACCACATTTAGTCCTTTTAAAACATCTAATATGTTATTTATGGTCAACCGATTTTGTTAATTCATTTTAATGCCTATTATATTATTTTTGGCTTATCAATATCAATTTTCAATCTTAACATCTTCCATGCTTATTATGGCTTATCTATAATTTGTTTTTTTTTCAAGCTCAATATATTTTTGGTCCAACTATGACTTATCCATATATTTCTTTCATTCTCAATATGTTTTATACTTATTTTGGCTCATCTATTTTATTTTTCCATCTTAAATGCTCTATGTGCCCATTTATTGAACCTTCAAATATTTATTTTATTAAATTTGAACCTGTTGTTGTGACCATTTCTAATTTTACATATTAAATCTTGTTGTTATGTTCAATTCAAAGATCACATAATAAATTCTACCATCGTGGTCAATTTAAGTTTTTTTATCTTATATTCCATTGTTGTGGTCAATTTATTTATTTATTATCTTATATTCCTCCGTTGCAGTACATTTAATTAAACTCGTCGTTATGGTTAGTTCCAATTTTACGTATTAAATCCCGCCATTGCGATCCACTTAATTCTCACATATTAAATTTTGTTATTGTGATCAATTTAATTTTCACAATATAAAATTTTGTCATTGTGGCCGAGTTAATTTGAACATATAAAATTTTGTCGTTGTGACCCATTTAATTAAATCTCACCGCTATAGTTAATTTCAATTTCAGGTATTAAATTTCATATTTGCGGTCCATTTAATTAAATTCCACCACTGTAATGTAATTAATTAAATCTCACCATTGTGGTTAATATCAATTGCATTATGTTGTTGCGGTCTATTTAATTAAATCTCACCATTATAATTAATTTTAATTTCACGTATTAAAATCTACCTTTGCAGTACATTTAATTAAATCTCATTATTGTGATGCAATTAATTAAATCACATCATTGAGGTTAATTCTGATTTCACATATTAAGTTATATTATTGTGATCCATTTAATTCACAAAATATTGATTTCCAACGATGAAATTACTTTCTATTCATATCATTTTTCCTCACCTCGTACATATGTTTTCACTTAATGTCATTACCATGCCTCAAAGGCATAATTGATATAATATCAATCTAGAGCTCTAAAAGCATAATTCACATCATATTATTTTCCTACCCTACAAGCATAATTTATATAACATTAATTTCATCCCCTATAGGCATAATTTATCTAGTATCATTTTCCTGTCTTAAAAACATAATTCACATGATATTATTTTTTTCCTACCTCGAAGGCATAATTTCTTTCTAATATCATTTTTCCACTCTAAAAGCATAATTGTTTTATGATATTGTTTTCTTGCTTCAAAAGCATAATTTTTCTCATGATACACAATTATACAACATATGTATGATTTTTATTGCATTCTAACATTTTTTTTTGCAACCTTTACCTTGAACTCCCGCTACACAAGCTCTTGAGAAGTTGGGTCCCACACCGAACCCAACTCCCAAACAATAATTATTAATTTTCACACCACTAATTAAAACTCAACATATAAATCTCCACACTTCCCAATTATATTCAATCACACAAATTCCCACACTTACATCAATAAATTTTTCATTTCTCTTGGCCGCCACACACAAATAATCAACCATATTCTATTCACATTCAAATTCAAATATATAAAACATTGCAACAATATATATTAATCAAATCTTTAGTTAATAAACATCTTAACCACATTAAACTTATGATTTCAAATTCCTATATTTTCCAAAATCATGGCCATAATTATCCAAATATACAATAAATCTTAATTTCCAATAACTTAACTCACATTTTCATCAAATTTCTATACTTACAATTTATATTCCATGATATGTCCTAACTTCTGAACATATAATTTTCATATTCTCAAATCACCGAATTACGCTTGAATACAACTAATTTTATATGTTCATATCAATACATATCAATCCAGTTATTTCTTGTCACCCATTTACATTTAAACATAGAACCCTCATATCTCACATGAGTAGATTCTTAGTTTCAAGATGTCATTACACCTTACCATAACCAATTCCCATCCAAAAACACACAATCTCCTCATATATGCCGTATTAACATGTATCAATCTATTTTATACACCCCTTATAAATACTAGCATTTCATATCACTAGCTTTCTAAAACATGTTAACTTACTTCCATGTTATCCTTTTTAATTTAAATCTCAAATAGACCCATTTCAAATCTAACTAGATTAACAACTTAGCTTGACATAAACTCAATTAAACTTGACAAGTAAATTTTTTCAAATTTGTATACTTAAACCTTTTATATTTTTTTTCATAGTAATTCCATCTAATCTTATTCACAATCACTACCTCACACATACAACATTAACATAACATAATTTTGTTGTTATAGGATTAAGGCGACATTAATTCTGTGTTCCATTAATAATAACCAATATTACAATTAACTCAATTAAACATAATAAACACAATTAACCAACAATGAAATTAAAGTGCTTAAAGTAAATAGTATAGGGATAGAAATTGTAAACTCGATTTTTAACGTGGTTCGGTAAATCTACATCTACTCCTCAAGCACTAAACTAGTCTTAAGTATTGTATTCTTCATCAATCCAATCCAAAGATTACAATGTCCTTAATGAATCTTCATTAAGCACTTTTTCACCACTTGAAGAAATACTCTCTTCAAGATTTTTTTTTTCTTAGTGATATACCTCACCAATGACCAAAAGTTTTTCATTTAAACTCTTAGATAATTACAATTATTTGAAATGTAGCAACACTCTCTCAAAGTTAGACAATAACATTAAAGCTTATATCTCTATAACTAACTCAATAACATTTAGAATGTATAAAGGTATTAATTTAAGTGTATTGAGTGTGAGAATTTATACTCTTGTGTAAGAATATGAAGGGTTTAATGCACAAATATGAGTATGATTTAGGATTGATAATTTAAAGTTGTTTATACTCTTAAAATAGCTTGTATATGATATATATTCAAATTTTGCACCTAATTCTTCAATTAGATAAGTTATATATATATATATATATATATGTTTGTAGCAAAAACTAGTCATTTTATAACTTTGATGAAATGGTCGATCGGTTCATATTGGTCAGGACAATCAGCTGGCATGTTCCTATAGATTCCTAGGTGTTTATTCTTGATGAACAAACAGTCGACCGGTTTAACTTAAAACTCAGATATGATAATTTTGAATCGACTAAATGCATATCAGTCTTATAATGCATACAACGTGAAGTGTGTGAATTCATTTCAATTTGTGCTATCAAGTAAGATATAAAGATTTACATAATTAGCACTAAGATAAATCCTCAAGAACTACGTCTTCATTTTCTTTGTATCTTAGACTTATTTATTTCTTCATTTAATTCTTCATGCTTGTTGATATTCTTTATATAAACATGTTTAAACTTAGTCCGAACTAGCCATATCATTAGTTCATTTTTATTTAATTGTTATCATTAAAATATATAAATATTAATATGTGACCCAAAGATCACTTTCTAAATTTCTCAAAATTTACTAAACTAATATTTTGACCAATTGTTAACAACATTCACAATTTTATCATAATATCCACAATTTATAATCCATACATCTTTCCTTTAATATCAAAACACTATACATATAAAATTCTAATAATTTCATATACAATTAGAATAGTTTTTCACTTCTATAATATAGCAATCATGCTTACTTTTAAAATTTTCATAATTCTTAATTTCCATGCATTATACATTTAACCTATAATTCCACTTCAATCTAATACATACTTACACATTTAAGGTTTTCAACTTTCCATGTTTACATTTTCCTTACACACAATATAACATGTAATCTACATAACCAACCATAAGATCAATGCTAAACATAATTTCTCGTACCTGCTCATTATAAGATTCAAAACAATTCTCCATCTCCCACCAGGTTCTCCTCAAAATCATCCTATATATGAGTAATTCCCCTTTTAATTTACTTTTAATTTTTCTTTGTTTTCACTCTAGTTTTTACCCATCTCATGCTGCTATCATAAGTTTAACACAAAACACTCAATTCCAAAACAAATTTCATAAAACCTGAATTAGATTCTATTATAGACTGTATTTTTCATCTATATTTTAGGCTATAAACTCCTCAGAATATGAAATAGCTCATCTCATAGGCCTTCTACACTCAAGATCCTTACAAACTAACCCATCTCAATGGCTAGCTAAATTGGTTCTCAATCCAACCATCTTGTTCATAAACTCTTTGAACCTCATGTTCATCATCACCAATTATTGTTGTATGGAAAAATAAACCTATTTTGGATTATTATTATTCTTTGATGGTGATAATTCACATTTGGTTGACATTTTCAGGATCTAAAAATCATGTTAATATCAAGAAAATATATCCTCACACTCAATAGATGTCACTCCTCTTGTGATATATATACATTGTTTTGGCTTTTAACTATAATAAGCTCATTTTTTGCCTTTTACTACTCAATTTCAAAAACTTTAGTTCTTTAAGGAACTAATTCATAACAAATCAAAAAAATTAACTTAGTGGCACAATCCAAAATAATATGTAGACTTAAGAAGAAATATAAAAAAAAACCTATTAATACAAAACCTATGAATGTGAAATTGCAAATAATAAAGTGAATTCATATGAAATATGAACGATACGAAGACACAAAAAAATTGGCAAGAATAAGAAAACTAATGAAATAAGACTCAAATAACCTAAACTAAGCAAATACATTATTTTTAGACTGAATTTTGTGTAGTTAACTCAAAATCAACAACAAAATAGTTTTTTTTTGGCACAAAGCTACTAATTATGAATTTTGTTTTTTGTAATTCTTAGAAATAACCCATTAAAGTATGTTTAAATAATCTCAAAATCAAGATTTGACACTAAAACATCCCAAGAATCAAGAATTCTCATATTTGAGTTGTTGAATCCAAGATTTGATGAAAAACCCAAATTTACGGCATAAGCTCTACCTTTTCCCGTTATGCTATTTCTTTGACATTTCTTCTTTGTTTTTAATAAGATTATAGAGCACAAATAATCTTCCCTTTGTAAATTTGCCACAACTAGGTTTTAAATGATGATAACGATGAAACAACATAAAAACTAAAAGATAAAGGGATATAACATGATTTTAGAGCTTTACTCTAATACCAACTTATGTGAACCCCGTGGTAATAAAGATCCAGAAATCCATAGTCCAATCGACCCTTTCTAAGAAAGCAAAATTTAAGCTTGTGAATAGGCTTGACAAAATGATAACCTGTATTGAGGCACCAAGACTATAGAAATCAATCTCTCACCCAACACCTATAAAGGAACACAAATAACAAGTGAAAAAGATACCATAAAACTTGGTTAATTATTTGATAAGCTAGGGTAGTTCAATGAAGAACAAAATTAAAAGAATCCTTTTACAATCAGACAATAGATTATCCTGAAATCATATTCTATATAAAAAAAACCCTAAATATAAGTTAAATAACTCTATTTATAATAGATAAAAAGTCTTAAACATGTCTAGAAAAATAATAAAATGTTTCTAAATAAAATAGAAACAAAAATCATAAATCAACTAGTAAAATAAAACAATTTTTGCATGTTAGATTCCAGACCATATCGCAAGGTCTTTTTAATATTTGATCGCTATAAAATTTTAATCGTGTATAAAACACGACCTCTAAAAATTTTTGGTAAAATCTTAGCCTGATTCAATGGTTGGATATAAAACTATGCTTGTTAGTGTAAAAATATGTATTAGAAAAAATAAGTCCAAAAACCATATCTAATGTCCTTGAATGATAAGAAACATTGCCAATGAGAAACCCATCAAAGAAAAAAACAAGTTGCTAATTGGAAACCCTTGCTAAAATAATTCCAATTGCTACCACCTATGCTTTCCTTATAGAAAATGAATCTTGCTAAATAAGAAGTCCACAAATCATAAGAAAACAAATAGCAAAACTCGCATAGAAACTTTTGACCTTACTTCAAACACGTCTTTCTCTCTCATTTTGATAAATTACTAGGCATCCTATATATTGATGAAAATATTTAGATGTTCAGTTTTCAACCCAACTAGAATCGTAGCAAAATGTCATTTATAGCTTCAGATGTGATCTAGATTGATAAATTTACAACTTTTTAGCCCAAATATCTAGAATTAACCAATCAATTACTCTAGGATCCGTTTAGTTTCAAAACTTTTAATATATTCAATTGGTACCTTTAATAAATTCTTTGGTGATACTCGTTGATTCGCATCATCTAGGTAAGGGTTTACCTATCGATAAAATTGTGCCTTCAGGCAGGAAAATTATATAATAATAAGTTATGCCTTAATGGGAAATTGATATCGTATAAAAATATACCTTGAGGGCAGAAAAAACGGTCTGAAAAGGAATACATCATTGTGGTGGGGAGGCAAATAGAAATTTTTTTCTGGTCAAATCCAGGGAAGGGATTTGAGATATGAAAAGTCAATCACATATCCAAGTACGTGGTTTACCAAGTATGAATGTTATTAAAGTAATCGTTCGAACAAATATGTGAGGAAACATGATTTACGTAAAGGACCAAAATAAGCACAAACTTTGACAACAAATGAAGCCTGGTCTAAAATGTAAGATTGAATTCAATGAATAAATGAAGAGACACGGTTAAGTACTACAGAATAATTAAGAAAAAAACATGATTAGAAGAAGTTAATAAATTGAACTGAAGAAATACAAATAATCTTGAATTTCTTTGATCACATGAACATAAGTAGACAATTCTTTGATCACACTAACTGGAGCAATGAAATAGCCGCCTCCTCTTCTTTTAATCTCTTTAATTTGCAATTTGCTGCGCGCTCGTTTTCTTGTTAATGCGTCTGCTTCAAATGGTCATGGTCTTTGACGAGCAAAACCTGGCTGAATGATATAATTGACGATGTGTGGTCCAAACATGAACACAAACCAGAAACATGGATATGCAAGCTGCATCAGTTATAGAAAAAGAAACTCATATCCATAAAAGACACATCTAGACAATATTTGGACCACCCTTGTTTCTAGGTGAACACTATATATTAGAATGTTTTGCAAGAATCCTTTGAGCCTATGACATGAACTGAAAGAGCATACCTGAAGAAGCATGGATGGAGCTGCAGCAGTGTTATCAGCAATGACATGACTTCTAGTTTTTCTTCCATTTAGTGTAGCAACTGATGGGCTGTTAGCTGTTGTTATGTCCCAAAAGCTTCTCTTCTTTGCTGTTGGAATTGGGGACTTGAACCGGTGGCTTGGACTCTTCAATTCACCGTTGTTTTTTTCCTTTGGCCGCAAACTAGCTCTTGTCACTACCCTCTTTGCTCCTTGCATTGTTCCTCCTGCTGATGGCTTCTCACTCTTTCGGGAAAGCTCATGTATACGGTCATCCTTCTCCTTTAGCTGTGTAGAATGATCTTTCTTTAATTTCTCAATTTCTGCCTCTAATGCCTTGACAGTCTGCCGATGCTCTCTGACTGCTTCCTCTGCGCCCCTTTTTCTTGATTCTGGTGTGAAACAGTTCCCACCTAAGAAAGAGGGTCTAGCTTTCCTTTTTTCAATTGGTCTGGCAGTAGACGGAGGAGTCTGAGTAAAGGTAATTGAAGGAGGAGTTGGAGAGGTATTTGCAGCCAACAATTGTGCCTGGAGTGAAAGTAGCTTTTGTTGTTGGTGTACTAATTGCACTCGCAATTCGCGATTTTCTTTTTGCACTTCAAGCAACAGCTTGGCCTGGTCAGTTTCACATTCTGGTAACTGTATTTCTTCTAGGGTCTCGCATGCCTGCAATTAAAATGAGAGGTAAGAAAGCTTTCCCCCTCCATATTATAGTTTTATTATAGCAGAATCTCTAGGCCGTAAACTTCATCGTGGATGGTGCAGAAAAACCATTATGAATCCTCATTAGGAAAACAGATATGAGTTATTCCTAATGGAATAATAGTCAAAATTGCAATGAGTTGTACGGAATACATGAACAGATGATCAGCTAAAAGGATGACCTTGGTTCGGATCTCCTTAGCTCGATCAGCCCAATGCAAGGTGTTTTGAGTTTCCCCAAACGAGAGATTACTTGGACTTATATTTGCAATCATTGCAGTGTTACAAGCTCCTCCTAACGAATCCTTGAGAAGTTGAGTGAGCTTTGAATTTCGGTATGGGATATGTTTCTTACCCTCTACAAGGGCATTGATGCAGCTGCTTAGTGCAAGAAGTGACCTGTTTATATTGGCACCCTCAAGTGATCTAAGTGTTCTCTGATCAGTTGCAAGGGCCCTCTCTGAGCCAGCAAGGTCAATGAGTGACAGCTTTCCCACTCTTTGGACAACATTCATGGAAGCATCTCTAACTCGGTATTCAACAACCACCTGAAAAGAGCACAGCCAAACTTTAAAACAGCAAAAATACAAGAAAAAAAGGACCCTGTGCGTGCTTGTGCATGCTAGAGCAATATATACGTACGTAAAGAAACAGATATTACCTGCAGTATAGCATGGGATCGTGAAGAGGTTTCGTTGGCACGAGTTGGTTCAGTGGTTCGGTTTTGGTTTCCTTGCTGAAGCAATGCCATCACCTGCCACAATACAGGGCAAAATAGTAAGACGTTCCAATATATTCGCTTACGAAGAGTTCGAACTTTATCATATCTTAAATGTTCAAATTTATGGAAGTAGGAAATTACTTCATCAGTGGAATAAGCTCTGTACTGAGTGAGACCTGCTGCTACTATTCCCTGTTACATTGAAACGAATATCGTCAACAGCATATCAAATCTAAAATGACTAATGTAAGTTGAATAATTATCATGTTTCATTGCTGGGATCCAATCCTGTTAAGCTGGACTAGAGGAAAATCATGATATAATCTCCTTTAACATTTACTTGCATCAAAATTATGTTATGCCTATACCACAAGAGTGAACATAGTGAATATGTGAATTCTTCCTGGAAAATAACAGGGGAATATAACAGGGGAAAAAAAACCAACCAGGTCTTTCAAGGAAAAGAAGAACTTTCTCTATAAAACATCCTAAGAGGCACAGGGTCATTCCAACTAGAGTAACAGAAAATTTAGTTGTTTTCTACTAAGAAAAATAGAGGGAAGACCTGTTTATCTTCTCGAAGCACCAGAGGCCTTCCTGGAGAGAGCAAATCTCTGACAGTTTCATTATAAACTTCAAGATATGAGAGGTGAACCACATGGTTTCCATCACAGCTCCTTTGCCTAATTTTGGTAAAAAGATCCTTAATTGCCAAAACCATCACTCCTGGATTCTCTACTGTCCCCAGCATTGTATATGTTTTACCAGCTCCTGTGGCACCATAGCAGAACACTGATCCATTCCTTCCTTGCAATACTTGCTCTACAAGATCTGCCGTCCTGAAAATGCAATTCAAATGGATACATCTTGTTGGTTAAGCAATCTATCACATACACACATACGGTCCCCTGACGTTTCATATTGTCAAAATGAAACGCTGGGACAAATAATTGAGCTGCAGTTTCTCCGACAGGAAAACTTTATATTCTGTTTGGTTGCTCAGAAAATACGAGGTAGGAAACTAACAACAACACTAAGTTGTTCATAATGTGATTCGCTAAACAGCGACTCCATTGAATCATTAGACTCATTAACTTTATCACTCTTCAAATATTTAGCAGAGATTTGGTAAGTGATCCCATATCCGAGTACAAAGACCATGACATGTCTTAGACAACATTAACAGAGAGATTGCTGCGAGAACCATAAAATTCAGCTCTCAAAATTGTGTTCTAGTATCCGAAACTTATTTAAAAAAATGGGCTAACTACCAAATTACCAAATCAAACATTATAATTATGGAGAATTCAAACTGTGCACGAGAACCATAAAATTCAGAACTCAATTTTTGTCTCTAGCAACCAAAAAACTGGTGCCGGAAATGAGCCAGCTCTACTAATCACCAAAACAAACACCTATATAATGAATAATTCAAAAGCACAATACCAAAGAAGCATTAAAATGTTGCAGAACCAAAAGGAAACAAATCCATGTAAAACTAATTAAAGCTGTTTTTTTTTAATCACTCACGTGGTCGAATAAACTTCCTTTTGAGATGTTGAATCTGGAAATGCAGCGTCAAATGCAAAATGCCGTCCACGGAGCCTCTTTAGCCTAAGATAATCATTCTCGTTCGCAAACTCAGTCAGATAAACATCTCTCCTATTCACAATCCTCACACAACACCTCAAACCAGCCTCTCTCTCCTTCTTGGCCATTGGCCTAAGCCTCACAAACACCAAAATCCGGCTTCCACTTGCATCATTTTTACCGGAAACAGTCTCCAATCTTTCATTTTCTTGCACTTTCTTAGGCCCAATAAACCCTCTCGGCTCTGTCTGTGACACTGAGCTCTCCATTGAAAGCTTCCTCGCCACCGTACTTGAGTCTTTAGTCTTTCTTGGACATGTTAGAAACCTGATAACCCGATCCGGACCCATCACAAGATTCTCCTTGGCATCATCAACAGGCGGTTCTGGTAACACAAAGGTTCTTGTCACTGTAGAACTAGGCTTTGCACTGGGCAATGTAGGCAATGCATTGTCTCTCATTATATTGTTTTGTTTTGGATCTTTCGTTTCTTTTGAATCTTTCTCTTCTCTCTTGCAACCATTCAGAAGATCCACACTCGAATGTGTTGAGAATCGCTTCTCTTCAGGTTTCGGAGACGAGTTCCTTAAAGTTAAAGAAGATTTCTTCTGCTGCTCATACAAGAGAGTTAAAGCTTTCATCTTTTCTTTCAAGCCATGATGTGGATTTCTCAACAGAACATCCATGTTACTGTCTTCTTGATTTGAGTAGCTGGGTGGTCTTGTTTTTAGATTTGGGTTTGGGCCATTTTGTTCTTGGCTGATGGCTTTAGACCTCGTTGACACTGGCATTGTAAATTCTCTCTCTATCCAAACATGCCCTGATGGTTTTTTCAGTGACCCAGTTGGTGAAACTTATCAAAATGCAAGAAAGTTTGGATCTTGATGAAAAATGGTTGGAAAGAAGGGTTTGGACAAGTGAATGGAAGCTAAAGAAAAGAAATGGGAAGAGAGGGAAGATCAACATCACAAGTTTGACTGATTTGGTGGAAAATACGAGCCATTGATTTGGATTTAGATCGGACGGTTTGTAGTAAAGCGGGGAAGATGACTTTCAAAGTTTATTGCCAGTGTCAGCCCTCTTTTTGCTTCTTGCACTCCGCTGGAATCCAAAGTAATGCCCTACATAGGAGGACGAAGTGGAGTGGAAAGAGTTATAATTGGGGGAGTGTTAGGGTTAGATTTTTGAAATGAAGATTTAAAAAACGATTGATTGTAACGGTCAAAATATTGTCAGCCCAAACGGTTAGCTATTCGAAGATGTGGGGTCCATCTGGGAATATTAAAAGCAAAATCTTTTTCAAAATCTTTTTTATTCTCAGTTAAACATAAGAAACGAACTAAGCCTTTGAATATATAAAAAAGTTGGTAATTAATGAAAATCTTGAAAATCCCATATCCTATGAATATTATTTTATTGCTAAGATATATTTTTATTTATAATGCTTCGTGGACATGGTTTTTATTTTTATTTTTAATTTTTTATTCTAGGCTTTTTAATTTTTTAAATTTTTTATGTAATTTGGCTTCTCATGTTTGTTTAGATTAACTTTTCATTCTTTTATTTTTTTTTTTGAAAATTGATTTTTCTTTTGATGGTTGTAATGTATATTCATGTAAAATAGTGATAAAGAAAGAATATATATAAAAGAAAACTATTAAAGTTATATTTGAATTACTTTTTACTCGATGGACATGGGTTTATCATTTTTTGAATTCACCAAAATTATTTTTTAGATTTTTTAATTTTTTATGTTTTTGAGGTTTTTTTAAAGTCTATATACTCTATAGACTAAAAGTATAAAGTCAATGTACTTAGTGTTATTTTTCTTTAATGTATTTGAATTTTTTTTTATGATGTGAGAGACATTTCATCAAAATAAATGATAAAAAGATATAAAAGAATTATATATATATATATATATATATATATATATATATATATATATATATATATGAGATATATGAGAACAAAAAATTCTAAAATTTTTATTTTTGTGTGAGCGTTGTTATAGAATATACATTAAAATCTGAGAAAAATACATATAAGATAGGGTAGCAATCACTATAATAGTGTAACTAAAAAATCATTGAATTTTTATGAGGAATTAAAAAAAATTCAATCTATTAAAAAAAAAGTTGAAACACAATTCTATGAATTAGGTATATATGAGTTATAACAAAGTTATTTGTAATTTTGTAGCACTATAAAATAAGTCTTTTCCTATGATATGAGAATAATACTAGTTTGCAATTAAAAAGAGGATGAACTACAAAGTTCTTAATGAGTTCTATATTTCTTATAGATAGTGTTCAACTTGTAGTTCTAATATATATATTAGAACTTCTCATTCTCCCTCTTTTCCATTCCATCTTCTTTCTCACTAAAACTTAGCCAACAAAGAGGAATCTAAAATCTTACTTCAATTGGAAAAGGGATCATCACAAGAACAAAGTGAAGTTGGATTTTGTCAAGGATCTTCAAAAAAAATAAAGTGTGAGTATGATAAGTTCAAGTTCCATATAAATAGCTTGCTTGATAATCTAATGTCTATCATTATGCATTCGTTGGGGATGGATTGCCATAACTAAATTTGAGATGGCTAAGCAATAAACATTTGGCCATGCAATGTCATAATGGTTTCAATTATGGAATGAAATGAAAAATATCATAATTGTTTTGGTCATTTCTTGATTTCCTTAATTTTTTTAATTTATGCCAACTCTTTCTATTTATTGACAACTTCAAAGAAAAGTTCTCAACGACAAGGAACCTTTCAAAAACATATGTATAATGTTTTTTGTCCCTTTATGTGCTATTTTATCTTATATTTACAGTATCATATTGAATCAATTTACAATTTATGGGTCTTATTTTCTCCTTGTATAAAGTCTGAATTAATAACTTCTTGAGTACTAATATTTTTCTCAAGAAGAAATTTTTTTTGCTTACTGCTTCGAATGGAAATATGGTGTTTGATAAAATGCTAATGTAAACTAGTTGGGATAGGCCACATGAATTTACTTTCTCTATCTCTTCTGATTTGTGCTAAAGTTTAAAAACTTATTGTGACATTCAACCTTCTAATTTGTAACTTTGACTCTTTAAGAGATTATTTAGGAATTTAATATTAGGATTAGGGTTTAGAAAATGGAGAAAAGGTTAGACATACAAAGTTAATGGAAAAATTCATCATTTATAAGGGAATATAAATCTGAATACAGTGCTAAAAGACCAAGTCAAAGACTTTTCATTTAAATTTTCACAAAAAATTCTAATACGTGGTTTGAATGATCATTATATACTTTGAACAACCCTTTAAATCTAGGGAAAAACCATAATAATATAATTGAGACGAAAATAAATGAATTTGATAAAAAAAAAAAACTAGACAAATAATAATGAACACATATTTTTTTACGTATTAGAAACATAAACAGACGCAAAAAAAGCTTGAAAAATAAAATAACCATAACTTCTTGTACATAACTTTAATACATGCACGGTTGGATAATCAGAAAAAATCATGTTTTGAACTTAAAAAACACACAAGATTAACTTATTTTTCCATGCAAATTTAGGCTCAAAGTTGGCCAATGAGTTGATAGTAAACAACATCAAGAATTTTATTTGCAATGTCAATCCAAACTCAAGTAGTTCAACATCAATACGACCATCAAAGAACACTCACATGTCAAGTTTGGTCCTTTAATTATTATTTTTTGTAAATTTGGTCCTCTTTTTCTTAAAAAAAATTATGTTTAGTTTTAAATTTGATTTTGTTTACACTTCAATCCTTAATCATTATTGAAGAAGGGAGAAAGTAATTAAAAAAAAAGAAGAGAAATGGTTTGTTCAACCATATTCCAACCATTAAAAAAAAATCAATCTTGTCAATGAATTCTTCACGAAGAATAGAGTTTAGTTGAGGTTGTGTTGCTCTTTAAACTTGTCAGAAAAAGTAAGTTAGAGCTCCTATAATTATTTTTTATTTGGTTGGATTTTTTTTGAGAGTGATTAGATGGTGTTTTGAGGTTGGAAATAAGTTTATTGAGATTTTTAGATTGTTTTTGGGATTTTTCCAAATAAAAAACAAGATGAGAGTTAGGTTTTTGAGGTTAGAAGATTTGAATTCCATTTTTCTAATCATTAAATGTGCCTAGAAAACATGATAGTTGATGACACATCGTTTGCCTAAAAAGATAATGAGTCATCTGATCAATTTTTTAGAAAGAATAGACTAATAACTTGTGATCTACACATTTCTTTTGAAAAAACAAAAGAGATTTATAAGCATTTAGACTTTTTCCTTTTTAACTAGGCTTGTAGGCTTGACATTCTAGGACTAGCAACTCTTGACCTTTTTTTTTTAATTTTTCATTATTTTTACTTTTTTATTTGATTTTTAATTAATATCTTGTCTTTTATTTATTTTAACTTGTTTAGTTTAACTATTTTTTAACTTGTCCATATCATTACTTTATAAATCTTTTTTTATTATTTTTTATAGTTTCATAATACCTCAAAAAGATTATTTTAATTAATCTTACTTCCTTTTTTTTTTGTTAAATTTAAGATAGAACAATTTTATTTGCATTATATATTTATAAGAATAAAAATCATATGTATTTAGTAACTGTAGTAAATCTCCAAGATAAATAAAAGAAAATGTGCAAAATAAAAAGGAAAGTTGAGGTAAAATATTTACATTTGTATCTATCTTTTACTTCTTGTTTAAAAAATTATCTTCTCACTTTAGTATTTAATTAACTTTCATTTTGTTTTTTCAAATGATATTAAGTATGAATATCATTTTTACATTTCTAAGCTAACAAATTTCATGATATCAAAAAACAAATTCATAGTATCAGTATCTTTTTTTTAATATTTGAAATTAACTTGAAATTCTACTCGTATCATAGTATGTCTATAATAGCTAGTTTAAAATATAAAAAACCTATATAATACAGTCAAATCATGTAGTGGAAACAATTTATAAAGTAATGATATGGACCAAACCTTACACAAACAAAGTAAATCAAATCCAATTAAACATTTAAATCAAATATGCATAATTATTATTTGTCCACATCAAGATAAAAGCTCTATCAACCATGTTAGAGAATTCAATATATAATGTAGTAGTAATACTTTATATATAATAAATTATCTTATTTAACACACTTGAAAAGTAACAACTTGGATTTCATTAAAGAAAGAATTATAATAGTTACTCAGAGAAAAAAAAAAGAAAAAAAAAAGAACATACTTTATATTTAACACATTTGAAAAGTAACAACTATAATAGTTACTCAGAGAAAAAGAAAGAAAATTACCTTTGACTATAATACATAAATAAGAGAGACTTAAGAGAAATAAAAAGTTTCATATTATTTTTTTTCCTTATAAAACAAAACCACAAATTGGATTTCATTAAAATTGATATATTATATATTTTAATTATGCATTATCCTTCGAACATCTAATTGAAAAATCAATTAAGATAAAATCCAAATAACTCTAACCAAGAAACCAAAATAGGCTAACAAATTAGAAGTGTTCTATGAAACAATGCGAGATTAATTTTTTTTTTTTTTAGTGATCTTTAAAGAGGAATTTCAATGTGTATCATAGATCTCAAATTATGGAGGTTGGGAGTAAGGTTATTAAAATCGCGAGTTGACTCTTAAAATCTTACAATTTTACGAGTCAACATGTATATAACGTGTCAAATCGGGTTAAAACTCGAAATCGATCAAACTCGTAAAATCGGTCCAACTCGGTTAAACGAGTTTGACCGATTTCGAGTTTTAACCCGTAAAAGTTAAAAAATTTACTGTCTCCCTATCCGAGTCCCCTGACACTCCACTACATAGTCTCCACTCCCCAATCTCCCCTTTCCCCGTTGCCCAAATCTCAAATTTTCAATCTTAGCAGACTAACACCAACATTAGAGGATCTTGGGTATGGGAAAACCTTATACTATATTTTAGGCCGGGAAGGCATAATCGGGGGATCGAAACCATGGGAAGACAAAGATAGATGGTGAGAAATCAAAGGAGTAAAATAAGAGATATGAATACTTATATAGAAAGAAATACCATGTTTTAAACTAACCATTTGTTAACTACAAAGAGAAACGACAAAAACTCAGAGAGAACTTGAAATACATGTCTTGCTTGGTGAGATATTTGGACATTATTTCTAGAACTTGTTACTAACATAAAAAGGTAGAACGTGAGGTGGCATGAGATTAAATTGATGTCATTTTATATGTTTTTGTTCTCGTTATTCTCGTTATCACGGGTTCACTGTATTGGTCTTTGTTAATTTTCTTTTAAAGTTTGTGATACACCTTAGAATGTTGTATCATCTCACTAGTTGTCTGTAGTGTGTTTCAAGACCTGTCCTTTATAAAATGTTCTGAAACTCTATCAATAAAACATAGTTGTTCAATCTTATTTTTTTTCTTTTCGTATTTTTAAGTTATTTAAATCATGTATGAATTTTTATTTGAATTATGTATTTTAAGGTGTTTGGACATTTGTATTGTTTATTTCATTTTTATTTTAATTATGTTATATTATTATTTACTACTTGACTGAAATTGTCAATATATAAATAGTTAAAATATTTTTCTTGCGATTTTACGATTCGAGTTTACGATCCAAGTTTATATTTTCGTGTCGTGTCAAAAAAAAATTTTTGACAACCTTGGTTGGGAGACCTAATTTGGCCTTTACCTAGGGGAATTTAGAAGGCTTGTGACAACAACAACATGATGAGGCCAGTAGGCACTTCATCTCTCAATCTTATTGATCTTTTCTTTACTTTTTAAAAATTGATGTATTTCAATAACGTGTTTGGAACTATAATTCCGATTTTTAAAATATATTTTACTTAGAAATATATTAAAATAATATTTTTTTTTATTTTTTAAATATTATTTTTAATATCAGCGTATCAAAATGATCTAAAAACACTAAAACAAATATTAATTTATAGCAAAAAAATAAAAAAATTCAATTTTTTTAAAAATATTTTTAAAATACAAAAATAAATAAAAACATTTTTAAAATATAAAAACAAATAGGTTTTTATTTCACAATTCTCAAATAAATTACATATAATAGTTCAAAATGAATAAATTAATAAAGAGAAAACAGTTTTCTTTTTTCCTTTGCACCAAGTTTTCAAGAGTGTTTTTATTTTTTAATGTTTTGTGAGTTTTTATTGATGGATTGATTTGATA
>Ga0325402_1001151_pt1 | contig 20958 bp, 11 predicted proteins | sample PopdelMetagenome_22_FD_207212 | JGI IMG/M metagenome (GOLD analysis project Ga0325402, IMG submission 207212) | Populus deltoides microbial communities from Bellville, Georgia, United States - Xylem-PdKOR-R3 | ecosystem: Host-associated > Plants > Phyllosphere > Stem > Wood/Secondary xylem...
GCATAACATATAGCATAAAAATCTGAACTAAACCTTCCTCGTGGGATCGACCCCTTGCTTGCTCTATACTATCTTGTGTGTTTTAAGCTAGGGTAATTAATTTGTGCGACCGCGACATCGCAACATTCACCCCACAACATAACATATGGAATGAAACTAGTAAATAGTAAAAGAACTAAAGTATAACCGTAACTGCTTCACTATTTATATGAACAGTGAAGCAACTTAATTTTTTTTCTTTATTTTTTAGACTTTTTTTCTTCCAATTTAATAGCCTAATTAGATGAAATTAGTTTTAAAATTATGGTACAACTACCAAATTAAAATAAATATGATTGAAATGTAACACACAAAGAAAATATATGCCTGACCCTAAATTCTTGACAATTTTTATTTTAGTTTAAAAGCTTATTTTCTTTACATTTCAATCACTGGGTTTGAAAGAAGAGAAAGAAAGTTACTTGAAATTGACTAGGAGACAGAAAGTCATTGGTTTCTCCACTTTTTAGTGAGGAAACTCATTGTTCTTTGTGTCACTGGGTATCCTTCAACAAGAAGAGTTCGATGATGGCAGATTTTTTCTATAAACATACCTCAAAAAAGGATTGATTTTTTATTTGATTTGATTTGATTGATTTTTTTCGGTGAATTTTGGGTGTTTAGGTGTTGTTAGATGGTTTGTATTGCTTTTTATGGTGTTTTTGGGTGAAAATTGCCTGAAAATAGATTTTTTTTTAAATCCTTCTCCTGATTTTTCAGCTAACATAATGGTGCTCAGATTTTGAGACTAACAGGCTATAGATTAAAAAAATAAGAGCAATTGTTCGCTCCTCTTTTAAAAAACAAAAAAGCCTTAACATGGGTGTGCCTGCCTAATTTGTTTATGTATTTTTCATTAATTTAGTTTTCTAAAAATAATTAATTTAAAATATTAATAATATATGAATTTATTAAATTCTTAAATTAATTAAGAATATGCTTTAGATGTTATTTTATTAAATACTATCCAAATTTTATATTGTTTTTGAATAAGAGTTTAATAGTCTTTTTATAATATTAGTAAGTTTTTTTTTACAACCTATTATTATTTTTGAAAAAAATAAATTACCCGGTTGTTTTTGTAATAGTGTTTATTCTTATTGTCATATCATTAAATAAAAATTATTTTTTAAAAATCAATGTTAGTAAGCCTAATTGAGTTCGCTACTCAAGTCACTGATTTAATAAGTTTGTTTAGGTTAACCCCAGTTGATCTACAAATTAATATTTGAAAACAAATATTTCATATACATTGAATTTGTAGTTTATAATAAAAAATTTACTTACAAATAAAAAATATATTAACCATGCATATAGTTTTTTATGTTTAAAAAAATTATATGACCTACTTTGAAATGTGCACCAATTACTCTAGTGTAAAACTAAAAAAATGTTTTTTTTTAGAATATAAAATGTTAACAAATGCTTTGGATTTTTGTAGGTAATTTAAGAAATTCTTTGAAAAAGGAAAAATATACAGAAACAGGCGTAATGTTAATTTAGAAAATACCTTAAACTTGGCCCACTAGAATAGGAAGTTATATATAAAAAAAAAACTAAACTTAGGCCTTGTTTTAACTATAAGTACTAAGAATTATTTTTACCGTCACACTAAAAAGATTCAATCACAATTTTAGATGCGTCCAAATAAATACAATTGTTTTTTGAATTAAATAATTTGCTTGTTAGGGCATAATATAGATTTTATGAAAGGATATTATCTTTGGATTATCTAATTTTTTCCCTAACTATTCTATAATTATTCAAAACATTATGCTTTTTATATATACACATAATGATTGTCATTACATATTTAAATAAGAAGATATCATTTCATACACAATATTAGATATAATGAATAATTCATGTTGGTCTACCCTTCTTCTGATTGAAAAAAAATATTACCTATTAATTTATATCAATTTTTATCTTAATGTGTGCTTCAACAAAAGAATTATAAACCCACATATCTAAATGGTGAAGCCATAATTATTACAAAGAGAAAATTTCTTCGCTCACACGAAAAACAAATTATGGAGTAATTGATGCATTTTTATTTGGACTAGGTTGAAAAGAAAAAAAAACATATAAGAAATAAAGAGGAAAGTTCAAAAAATTAAAAGAAAAATTAAAAGAATCATCTAGATATGGTGTTGGTGAGACCCAAAGACTACTAGATTTGGTATTGGCTAGATTCAAGTACTGTTGGGTTTGGCCATCGCCAAACCCATCTCTTGATGAGTTTGGTGCTGCCAGACCTAGACGTTGCTGGACTAGCAACAACTGCTAGGTCTGGTAGCTTGGCTTGACATTGATAGATCAACGAGCTGGTTCTAGCACGCTGCTTTCGAGGATGTTGAGCAAGGGAATTTTCTACCATCATACTCCAATCATGGTTGGATCTGCTACACCTATGAATTCACACATAATATTTGAATCTAACACTATCAAATTTTATAGATTTTTATATAAAATCTTAGAGGAATTATTTCTCAATAAATAAGCTTAATTAAACAAGTCTACACTCCACCAATATCATTAGGTGTATTAAATTCTCTCATGGCCTACTATGTCTCCATCTTTTAGCTAGATAAAATGAGTGGAATATAGCTTGCAATACAACTTAAAATATCACAAAGGTGAAATTACACTCTAGCTTGTCCTCTCCATAAAAGGACAAAATTTATGGGCTATAAATACACCAAGAATCTTTCTAAATAAATCACAATCTTCATTCTCTACTGCAAATATATTTGAGATCATCTCTCTCTAGAATATTATTGTACTTTCTTTCTCTAAAAAGATATTTACTTAAGTATTTGAAAGTCCTCACATCTACCAAATGAGATCTTTTGCAGGTATTGACCACAAGCCAACCACAAGTCACCTTGACTTACCAAGCACCAAGTATAAGCTATCAACCACCTTGGCTAAAGAGAATTGATAAGATTACTAAGACCATTTGATTAACTGATTATCCAACCTGAGAGTCCTGTTCCTAAACTACTTGGATTTTTAAGACATCATAAATGGCACTGTTTGTGGGGACTGATAAAAACACCATTGGTTTCTTTCTAAAACTTTCTTTTGGCATTTCTAGGTCAATCCATGACACATAACCAATTCCCACCTGGGATAGAATGCGAGACAAGTCTACTCATTGCCGTGGACACTCCTAACCAATCAGAGTTTCAACAACTCACTAGTTATGCATAACTCCTTACCCATACCGTATTGGCAACTCGATGGAAAAATCAGACTTTGCCACCCTAACAAGTCTTAATACCCTTAACAATACACAATGCCTTAGCGCCATGGCTACTGAATGCACTAGGAGCCCGAAGACGATTACATTACCTTGAGGACACTAGGCAAAATAACAGTCATAGGAGTTCCTCAAGGGGTCACTAGTGCCATTGTAAAAACCATGCATAGAGCAAATACTTTAAACATACTCCCCCTATCTACTATGGGATGAACATTAGTCACCATAATTGTCATTCTACGCCAAGATCCCAAGAGCCCAACAAACAAATGATTAAAAGACAGTATGTGCATGAGCGAGAATGTCTATATCCCCCATCAGTGAAGAGGTTTTTTCTTGTCCAAACATATATTGAACACTTGACTTCTTGAGAACTACATTTCTATAAAAATGAGTTTGGATAACTATGATGGCTTGATCAATCCAAGATAGCTTAGAGTTGGTCATCTAAGACTGTGACTCGATGTACAAGATATTCCCCACAACCTTCAGAGGATCTGCGGTGCTTAATATAACAACTTGGAACTAAACTCTATTGAAGGATTTAATGACCTCTATGCTAAGTTAGTGACACGCTTTAGCACTAGTATACTTGCCAATAAAATCTCCATAAGCTTTTTAGTGTTTTGTAAAAAGAGGGCGAGTCTACACAAGCATATTTAAGGAGATTTAATGAGAAGATGCTCAATATGAAAGAATTGCTTGACCTAATAGTCTCAGAAGCTTTGATAGAAAGAGTAAAGGAACACACCTTTTAGAAAAACTTTTATGCCTTACCAGACATAAGCTTTTCCAAATTGAAGCAATTTATGAAAAATCGCATACGGGTTGAAGATGTTAGTTTGCTATAATATGGATCTTCTTATATTTACAAGGACAACCAACGTGAATGACCTTCAAAGTAAAGTAATCAGAGTAGTCAAAGAAAACATCTTAGTGCCACTTCCAAGATATGTTTCCTCCAAAGAACCTCTTCTATACCTATCACTCAAATCACTTTAGGATGATTTTCTTGATATGAATAGAAGTTTCTTGAATATGAATGACATATTAAAAATGAATTTTTATTTTTTTGAGGTGATGGATAAAGGTCCATCAACACTTATCCTATGAAAATACAATTCTCCTAGGAAAGGATGGACTTGGTCTCCCAAGTGCTATTTGCACCACTTTTCAAGGGATGAACATGGTCTCCCCAGTGCTATATGCACCCCTCTCTAAGAGACATACTTGGTCTTCCCCAGTACTATATGTACCACTTTTTAAGTGATGGACATGGTCTCCCTAGGACAACAATCTCACTCTCCAAGGGATGGATTAAGTATCTCCCTGATACAATAGCAACACCATCCAATCAACACTCTTTAGCGAGGGGCTCTCATGCCCCGTAAAAAATATGATCATGATGACCACTCTTCAATGGAGGGTTCTTCAACCCCATGGAAATGCTGGGAAAACAATGGGCTCCCACTCTCTAAAGAACCTATAATCACTTAGAAATTTCTAAGTATATGTTCACCCTTTTTGGTTTCCATACAACAACTTAGAAAAATGATAGGCATGGTACCCTCAATCTTTTAGAATTTTTCTAAATATAGATTCTTGATATTTTTTATCTGAAAGAATTTCTTTCAGTTTAGATTTTATACGAGCAAAACTCACCTCTTTACCTAAAATGATATCGCAAAGACTGGAGGCTATTGATCAACCAAGATTTTTTCAGTATATTTTTATATATTTTTTTCAAAAAAATACCGGATAAAAAAACATAAAGGTATAATTTATTGTATTTTTGGGCGTGTTAGACTGGCACGCATCAGCACCAAATGCACTCCAATGAAGGCGCCCTAGGTCTGGATTTGCCAGAAATAAATGCTGCTAGACTAACAGCTACTGCTAGGTCCATCAGCTTGACTTGGCATTGCCAGACTAACGAGCGGGGCATGGCACGCGACTTCTGAGGGTGTCGAGCCTGGGGATTTTCTACCATCGTGCCTCAAGCATGGTCAGATTCATTACACCCATGGATTCAAATATAATACCTAAATCTAATGCCATCAAAGTCTATAGATTTTTACTTCAAATTTAGAGTAATTATTTCTCAACAAATAAGCTTAATTAAATAAGTCTATACTCCACCAACACTATTAGGTGTATTAAAGTATCTCATGGTCTCCTGTGTCTTCATCTTTTAGCTGGATAAATTGAGTGGAATACAGCTCATAATACAACTTAAAATATCACAAATGTGAAATTACACTTAATCCCTTCCTCTTCGCAAAAGAACAAGACTCATGGACTATAAATACACTATAAAACCTTCAAAATAAAAGTTCATAATTTTTATTTTCTACTGCATATATATTTAAGAGCATCTCTCTCTAGAATATTATTGTATATTTTCTCTCTAAAAAGACACTTACTTAAGCATTTGAGAGTCCACACATCCATTAAAAGGAATTTTTTGCAGGTGCTAATCACAAGTCATCTTAGTCTACCAAGCACTAAGTACAAACTATCAATCACTTTGACTAAGGAGAATGGATGAGATTATTAGAACCAATTGATTAACTGATTATCGAATCTGAGACTCATGTTCCTAAACCACTTGTATTTTTTAGACATCATCACATATATTTGATTTATTGGAGGTCTAGGGTATTAGTCGAAAACAAAACAGCTTTATTCCCTAATATATACTTATACTCTTCTCACTCATTTAATTAGTTATCTCAACACTTGAAAAATTCATTAAAAATCATAAATAATAATATATTAGTTTTCTATATATATATATATATATTGGATAGCAAACGCCAAACAATTTTGCCACCCATAACCTAACCTAGTTGGTAATCTCCCTTGATCACATGATTTGAATGGGTTATTTTTTTTTGAACTAGTTTTTAGTACATAAAAGTAACTTTAAATTTTCATGTCTCTTAATTAATTAACTTGGTAATAGATCTATTATCTTTAGACAAAAATAATAAAGACAAAAATATGTTTGGTTGACAAGGTAGAGATGAAGAAATAAAAAAAAATTATTTTTAGAACAATTTTGGAGTAAATTTCTGTATTTTTAAAACAAAAGGTACATAAAAAACATGTTTTCACAGACAATATTTTTTTTTATTTTTGAAATATCCTTGTAAAAACTCTCAATTTTAAAATTTCTCAATTAAAATATGTTAGAATAAAAATGATTATTATCAGAGTTTTAAAACTCAACTTAAGGGTCGATCTGGGAAAAATCCTTGGTCACGGGTCAGGTTGACCCTAGTCAGCATAAGAATAAAATTTATTATTATCATAGTTTTAAAACCCAATTCAGGGGTAAATCTGAGGTAAGGTCTGGGTCACAAGTCAGGTTAATCATTGACCACGTTGACCTCGTTGACCTAGGTCAGTGTAATGATAAAAATGATTATTATCATAATTTTAAAACCCGATTTAGGGATTGACCCTATATAAGGCATGAGTCACATGTCAGGAGGGTTACCTAGGGTTGATTAAGATTAACATAAAATAAAAATGGTTATTATCATAATTTTAAAACTTAATTCGGAGGTCGACCTATGACAAGTCCAGGGTCACGAATCAGGAGGGTCAACTCGGGTTGACCTGAGTCAATGTAAGGATAAAAATTATTATTATTATTATAGTTTTAAAACCTGACTTAAGGGTCAACGGGACAAGGCTTAGGTCACAGGTTGGGAGGGTCAACACCTTTTGACCCTAGTCAGCTTATGAATAAAAAAAAATATTATTTTCATAGTTTTAAGACCTAACTCAAGAGTCGACATAAGGCAAAGTTCAGGTAATTAGTCGGGAGGGTCAACCTAGATGACTTAAAATTTCTTTAAAAACCAAAGCAACTTTGTTTTGACCGAAAAAATTAAAAAAACAAAATCAAAAGGTTCTTGACCCAAGTTTTATCTTAGGTTAACTTGTTTTTTTTGTCTGGTTCAGATCGAGTCAACCCTTCCTATATTTTTTCTTAAACTTGGATTAGTCCAAGCTTTGGGTCAACCCGTTAAGTTAATCCTGGTTTTATAACTATGATTATTATATTATTATTAATTTCAACATTCAATATAAACTAAATTAAAAAAAATCTAATTATTTTTTAAAAATATACAAGTTTAACAATAATATATATTTAGAATAAAATAAAATTTTTTATATTTTATTCTATTTTATCCATCTAATCAAATAAAAAACAACAAAAATCATTACTATCAAATACAGAATTGTCTGTCTCTTTTTCTGTTTTCTTTCTATATCTTCATTGTTTATGTTTCTTGTATCCGGAGAGAGTAACCAATCTCTACCCTAAAGAATACTCAAACGCTCGCAATCTGACTTCGATAGTACAGATTAATTCATTTTCCCAGCTTGAACTTTCGTTAGAATGGTAGCCTTGGAGGCCTGACATCATATGGTTACTACTTGCGAGATCTCCTTTATCTAGGGCAAATTATTTGGCTTGTTTCTTTCACTTCTCTGAGGGTATCTTGAAGCATCTGGGATTATTTTCCTTTCCTCTTAATTGGTTTTGAGATTATTGATTTAATTCCCTTTTATTGATTTTAAAACTTCACTACTTGAGAATTATAGACTATGATCATCTACAGAATATCTAAGTTATCTGGAGATGATATCATTTACGTGTATGGACAGCAAAACACACCCACCAAACTTTTAATAACCAAAAGCACATTCTTATACATCAATCACTGGTATGGCATCAATATTTACCAGCAAAATGTAGTAGTATGAGCATCATGCAAAGCACATACACAATCATGTCTGTAGCAGTAGAATAAGCTAGTTAATATTATATTTCTTGAAGGATCAAGTACTCTTACACCGAAAGATTCAGAACACATAACATAATCATAAGTAGGAGTTCATCAGATGTATTTTTTTTTCTCACTGATCTACATTTTGAGCCCTTGCATGCTGCCATCCTGCAAAATCAACCAAAAGAGAACCAACACATATCTAGCTAGCTAGCAAGCTATTTCCTTTTGCTCATCAAAAAGGTTTTCCTTACCTTGGAACCACTTTGAGCTGAAGCATTATTAGCTCTTTTTTCCATAAACGCCATTGCCTCTTTCTCTTCCTTTCTTCCACTTTCAGCTTTTTTGTTTTCCTTTGGTTTGTTAGCTTTCATCTCCATTTGATACTTGCCAACATGCTTATCTTCTTCCTGCTTCAAATGAGCTATGCCATGATGGCTTGGGCCAGAAGAAGCATCAGAAGCCATAGAATCATCACTGTCATCATTGTAACTTTTATTGTCACTTCCACCACCATCAGAACTATCTCCATCGTCACTGTGCTCATCGTCATCACCACCATCATCATCCTGTGTTGGGGAGCCAAGATACATGGTCCACCCAGATTCACTACTGTGACACTCTTCCGCGACAAAGATTTGGGAAGGCTCCATTACTGCGAGCAAGAAGTTGAAGAACAGGATGTTTGTGAAGGGTTTGGCCTTGGTGAGAATTAACAGACAGGAGAAGCGTGTGTTCTTATATAGGAACTTGAGGACCTGTGTATGTAGACACCTGAAAAAGCCACTTAAGCCTTTTATCTCTCTGACCAAGAACTGTTTTTCAACACAAAGAACAGATATACTCTTCTCATATATATTTTGAAAGCTACACAAATCCACTTTTCTTTAATGGCTAGGATAAATATCACCACCTGGAAATCTAAACACAACCCATTAATTCTCTGACTTGAATCAGCTGAAGACAGCTAGAAGCTGTCAAGGAAAGTGAAATGCATCTTTACAAAAGGCATAAATATCAAAGTTTCTTGAATTTGAAAGGACATGAGTTGTTCACTTGGTCATTGGGTTGCACAAGTGAAGATACAATCCATCTTTACTCCTCTGCATTTGTCATTAATAAAAAAGGATGCTTTAAATGCAGAGGGCAGATTGGCTCAGTCCACAAAACTAGAGAGAATATATATATATGTATATATCTGCAAGACTCAATGTTTTAAAAGCTAAATAGCTAGAGGAGTACCTCTTCAGTCTTCACTACCAGCTCATTTAACTCTCACTCCTTTATAATTATGTCCTGTCATTAAAAAATGAACAGGCTTTTTACCTGTGTAAAAATTGCAAACAAGCCAACTGTGAGTTAGGTTTTAGATAAAGCTACTTGAGAGGAACTTGTCAAAATAGCTTTCTGCTTCTGCAATCGTGTCCTCCAATATGCTGGAGCCTGTCCCCTAGGCAAAGCAGGATTATGTCTTTGGTATGAGAGGTACTGCGTGCATATATATATATATATATATAGTCCAGTTATTAGCTCCTCGATAGACACATTTCTTACTCTGTCTTATGAGTTAAACAATTTGGTATCAGTAACTGGTATCTCTTCCCGCGTCAATGGAATATGTTTTTCAGCTTGTTAGAAGTGATATCTAATGAAACAATATCGGACTAGATTGGTAGAAACTCAAGGAGATCCATTAATATTTCTGCTGGGAAATTAACGAAATATTTGGGCTCAATTTGAATGGTCATTCCCTTGTACATTAATGTTTCAATTTCTTTTTTCCCTGAGAAGTACTGCTTTATATAAAATAATAGTGATCAGACAGATAACTTCCAGAATTTACTTCTGCATTAATTCATCTCTGAAAATGAATTTCGTAAGATTGGAATGACCCTTTGAATGGTCATGGTGTATTTACTGAGCTTTCATGGGTTTGGTAGGAAATCTGTCCTCCTTACTGGGGTGGGTTCATTTTATACTCTTGCTGTACAGCATATTCATTGTGAGAGACCCATGATATATTTTATTTACTGCAATGTAAAATTACTCCTTGCCATGATCGTATAGTCTTCATAGCTTCATCATTAACGATTTGACTCTTGCTTCTTTAATGATCATTGTAATGCAAATCAAGTAAAATTCAACAAAGTGGTCATCTGATGCCCACTTTTCCATCCCTTTTTACTAAAATTATATATATGGCCGTGCAATTCTACCAGGCAAAGCCATACCTACCAGGAAAATACATAAAAAAAAGGGTCTCGTTTTGCAAGGAGCACATGCTGCGCTCCTTGGGCACTCGTGGATTTGATGACCGAACACCAAGTAAGATGAAGAACATCTGGTTACTGCTAGAACTACGTGTTTGTCACTGCTAACCCTAGATAAAAACAAGGAAACAAACGTGGTTAATTTGCAGTGATGATTGACTATAGCTAGCCCGTCGATGGGGTCCTCCATGTTTTGGAGGTTAAAGAAACAAAAAGAACTCGAAGAGTTCAAATCCAGTAGGTCTGGGCACCCCATGTCCCCATACTCGAAAGCATGATTTTGATGGTTCCCCACTTATAATTAATCTATGACTTATTATACGGTATTACCAGACAGCTTTGGCCCATGAATTATTCTTGCTGCTTGTCCTGATCTTTTCGAATTCGCACCTTCAGCTGCTCATCTCTCTGGCCCCCACGTGAGGATTGAAAATATGCATGGTTTATTACAAATGGGGAAATCCTTTCTAGGATGGAGATGTTATAATTCTCATTACTTTTAGTTTTTACCATGAAGACGAGCGTGTGCATTAAAAAAGAAAAAGAGAAATTAAGATGCTGTTTATTCCCACTTTCTGTTCGAAAACTCATTTTAAAAGTGTTTTGAAAAAGAATTAAATTTTTATTTTATTATTTTTGTTTTAAATTAATCTTTTTAGATCGTTTAGGTGCAATGTATTATTAAAAATAGATTTTAAAAAATATAAAATATTATTTTAATATATTATATATGCATGTGCTTGGCTAATTTATTATTCCCAGAAACTCAGCCGGCAACAAAGCACCCGCATGCTTAGTTTGACAAGTACAAAGCTTGTAATTTTCAAACACTCCATCCGTCCTCAGAGAAAGGTGAAGGGGGTGGCCGGTCGCACTTTCTCCGATTGGTAAATTATGTGACTTTTATCCTATTATGGGCTCTCGCTCTATTATAACTTCATCGACTGCCTAAATCAGGCAAAATTGCACTCACTTGTAAGTTGACTACCAGTTGTCAAATATGCTTAAGAAACAAAACAAAATAATTTCTCTTAAAAATCAAAATTTCCCATGATGTTTAAGAAAAAAAATTATAACGACCCAGTTTTTTTTATTTCCTATAAATTTTTATTTTTAACTCTTCAACATTGAAAAAATAATTGTTGTGAAAGTTTGATATTTTCTTTTACTTTTGGAACTTGTAATTTTTTTTTCTTTAATGTTTTGAAAAATCTTAATTGTTGAGATGTTTTGAAATTTTTTAATTGTTCTATAAATCAATCTTTTGACTAATATTATATTGTTCAATTCTTAAAAAAAGGTTAAAAAAAGTTATGGTCCATTATTTTCTAATTGTTTTGTTAAATATGTTTAACATTTTGACTCTTTCACAATTTAAGATTTTCTAAATTATATGTTTTTTTAAGAAAAATAAATAATTAAATTTAAAAAAATTATTGTCTGACAATTTTTGTGATTTTTTTTTGAGTAATTTGAACTTTTTTTAATCCTTAGAAATTTAAAAAGTTTAGTGCCCGAGTATTATTAGAATTTTTTATTGTTTAAAGTTTTGAGAATTTTTTTTTTAAAAAAACTTTTTAATCTTCAAACATTTTTAAAAATATAACTTAAAAAATACACTTTTCAAAAACCCTAATTTGTAATCTTGTTACAATGTAATATATTTGAGTTTAATAAGCATTTCCGGTTCGGTTCAGTTTTTTTCCCTTCCAAACCGGTTCAAACCCAATGATCCTCTCTACTTCTCCTGCAACCTCGTATAGCAGATCCCAAGTTGTTGGAGGTGAAGACCCATTCGAGCTTCCATCGAGCTTCCACGGCTAGATCCTTGTCTACAACCGCACCTTCGTCCAACTGCACATAGCGTTGATTGAGGCGATCCAAACAAAACTCAACCTTGCAAATCAGGCAAAAAACCCAAGACCCGAACATTAGCCCCAAAAACATAATCACAAAAACCAGAGCAGGTTGTCCTACTTTAAAAAAAAAAACACAAAGGAAGCAATACCATAGTCTTTTTGGTGCCGCAAGGGAGGTCGTTTTTCTTGAAATCATCTTCAAAGGTGGAGTGAGCCATTTGGCGAGTTCGCCCAGCCAAGTAATCTTCTTCGTCACTTTTGTCTGAGCCAACCACAGACTCAACAGGAGAACTAAGATCAGAAGAAAACCCAAAGGAACCAAATCCATAAGGAAGGGGAGGAAAATCAAAGCAAAGCAGAGAGTAAAGTGAGAGTAAAGAGAGAGAGATGCAGAGAAGGGAGAGGGAGGGGGTGACGACTGATGGCTGATACTCTAGGGTTAGAAAACATTGTATTTGTACTTGTTTTTTTTAAGTGCTGGTTGGTTGAACCGGTTCGGTTCGGTTCGTTTCAAACTTTAAAAACCGAAACCGAACCATGAAAATTTTTTGTGATTTTTTAATCGATTAATTTGGTTTTTTTTATTTGAGTTTATCGGTTTTTTTGCTCACCTCTAGAATTGACTAAAGTTTTCAAACACATTAAAATCTGACCAAATCTTTTTTATAGAAACACATTTGTTGAACTGAAGCAAATACATGGATGATTTTGAGGTTTTTTTTAACTAATAAAACTTATTTAATTAAATAGATTTTAAAATAAATATTGCAAATAATATAGGGAAAAAGTTTAAAATCTTCAAAAAAAAAAAGAAAAGAAAAAGAAAAGCCAACCTCATCTTTAGAACAAAATGGTCACAATAATTGTCCACTTACCCCCCCCCCCCCCACACACACACACAAATTATACGCAAAAATATAATTAAAAGTTTTTTCTAAGATAAATAGTTATGGGTGTATTTGCTATTATTATGGAATGAATATACGAGGTTTCATTGGACTTGAAATCCACAATTATGGAGTGCTTCAAGGCGTCCCTTTCTTGGCTAAAATAATTGTTTAGTGTTTTATTGCAGTAGATGTTGTATTAGTATAATTAACAATATGTAAATAAAAAATAAAAAGTATCAATTGTATTAGTATTCACATTATAAAATCTTTAATTATTTGTCACATCCAACTTCTAGTGGATTTGAATTTTAAATTTATGTGCAATTTTATCTATATAACGTTATAAAGAGGTTATCCAATAGATGGAGATCATGACCAACTGTGTTCCTATAATTTATTCACAAACTTTATGCAATTTACAAGCTTTTGTTTATTTGTTATTTTTTTTTATTTATATCTCTTTTCAATTTGTTTTTTACTTTTATTGCTTCATTTCTTTGCGTTTTTATTTACTTTATTGCTTTTGGCATTACCCTCATTTTTCTTTCTATTTACTTGTTAAAGTCACAAGGTTACTATACTTGTCTCCGCTCAAAATTAAGTTTTTAATTATGTTTGTCCTTGTTGGGAGGAAGAACCAAATAATATGTAGTATATTGATTGAAGAATCAATGATCAATCAACAAATTATTAACTGACAAATCAACAAATTATCATGTCTGGTGGGATTAATTTGTTAAAACAACAATAGAATAGCTAGTGACTAGTGATCAATCATCAACCCAACTGATTGAGGTCATCCCCTAGCCACGAGGAGGCAAAAAATAACTCACAAATATAGAGGTCTATGGAGTAGCCTCCATCAGACATGCCATTAGATGACTTTTCATCATTTAATTCCTCACATCAATATAGAATTGCATTAGGAGATAATAGTAATTTCCACATACAATCCATAAACTCTTCCATCTTTTCCAACAACATAACCTCTACTAAAGTCTAATGAGTATGTTAGTGTTTTATAGCTTTGAAACAACCACTTGGTTATAACTTTTAGAGGTCAGATGGTTTAGTCAAATGGTCATAGCTAGTTTGGACTAAACTCAAATCAGTCACCATTAACACCTATTAAATGCGTGTCTTTTTATTTGAATTTAAGTATATCTAATACTTATTTAAGGAATATTGAATTAAAGATGGAAAATACAATCAACACAACTTATCATAATAATATTATGCTAGTCAATAATATCATACACACTATGACATATCAACTAACTCAAATTCCAAGCTCAATAAAGTCGATTAAACACTCTTTTTTTTTATCCATATACATAAGGGCAAGTCTAAGGATATATACTGCAATAATGAAAACTCAAATTGAAATGTATGGAAGTTTTCAACCTAAGCCTAGGTATCACATTCCTACATAACATGCATCATAATAGGCCTTGTTTGATTTGGTCATGATCGATCATGAGATACCACCTACTCCATAAGTGGATGGGTAGACTTGTAACAATTATATGGCACAACAACCTTATCTACAACCACCATAACCTTTAATCGAGCAATTTAGTGCTCTATAAGCTGTAATTCAACAATGAAATCTTAATCTTTATATGCCCTAAGTATTAGTTGTTAACTAACAAATAAGAGAAATAATTGATAAGCTTGAGTTAGAAGAATGCGTAAGAGGGATGGGTTTATAAGTTGGACGATGCAAACCCTATGGATATAATAACCTAGAAACCCACAATTAAATTGCCTTTCCAGTAAAGCTAAATTCAAGATTGTGATTGAGCTTGACACAATGATAACCTGGATCGAGGCACCGAGACTATATGTAACCAAACTCCTACCTAATTCCTATAAAAACATCCTAAAAATACTGGAAAAATAATAAAAAGAGCTATAAATAAAATAGGAAAAGAATTATAAAGCAACTAGGAAACTAATGCAATTCTTCCATAGTAGCTTCTGGACCTTATTGCAAATCCTTCCCTATGTTGATTGCCCTAAAATCTTAACCCAATAGACCTATAGAAACCTTTGGTAAAATTCCAGCTCAATCCAATGCCCAGATAAAATATTATGCTTGTTAAAGTAAAACTGTGTATTAAAAAAAATAAACATTCAATTGCTAAAATTAATTAGCCCATGAAGTAGCTAGATTAGGCCCCTCTTGTGCTTGAATTAAATTGACTAAGGTCTGATATTCACTTATTGATGTTACCTCCTTGAAATCCATTTTGACTCAAATATTTTAAATAAACATATTAAATATATCTTTGAGCTTATTTGCCATTGATCTTGTAATTGGCCCAATTGTAACTCTCAATAGATCTTTTGGTGTAATTTGGATCATATATTTAGACATATAACCAAACTTATATATAATCATCTATACCTTAAATGGATTGATAGGCTACATCCAATTCCTGAAGAAATCAAAATAGCTAACTCTAAATAATTTTTTGAAGAGGATAACCAGTCAACAAGGGAACACATTACTAAGTTTACTGATCATTATAATGATGATGTTGCTAATACCTTTGTGAAATAAAAATTACATGGTTCATAACTAACTAAGACTACCTTTCATTAGTTCTTTATATTGCCACCTAATTAGGAAGAATTCAAGACTTATTTTCATAAGTATTTTTATAGATGTGAACTATCGATAACATTGGTTTACTTAGCTAGGATATTCCAATATCTAGAATAATCCATATAAAGTTATGCCCTTCATTTCAAAAGTTTAAAAACCAAGTGCACTCCACCCATAATGGAGCAGGAACGCATTAAATTAATTTTAGAAATAATGCAATATATATAGGTTTTTAGAAACTAAATATTAAGATTTTTATATTCTTATAAGTGATGTTGCTCGATATGAAAAGACACTAGCAAAACAAACAAAAAAAATCCACTTAGGGTGATAAAACTAGTTTGCTACTTAAACAAGGTAGCAATGGTCCATTTAATGGCTGATTTAAACTTTGAGAAGGATTTTGAAGTTTTAAAATAACTAATATCAATCCTAAAACTCAAAAAGGCATCGCTATATTAAGAAGGACAAAAGGAGGCTAACAAGACTATTGATAAAGAAATAAAAGTGGTCAGAAAAAACTAATGGAAATAAAAAAAATACATATTCAACATTAAAAGAGCTAAAAAGAGATATATGATCATTTGATACGAGGACAAATCAATCTCATGGGAAATCACATTGTTGTTGAAAAAAATAAAGGAGAAGAAATATTATAAGTGATAAAACTTATAAATACATGATATTAATAATTATGTCATCTTCAAAAATCAAATCTAAAAAGGCATTGGAAGCAAGTTGCATTCGCTTATTGGATAAGATAATTAAGTTAGGTAACAACCCCTTACTTAAAGTAATAATAGTAATAACTACTCCTCAATCAAATGGACTTATTGGTAAAGGAGAAATACAATAGACAAAGTTTGATCGACCATGATAAAGGTTGGAGTTGTTCATTAATTTTACCACCAGTAAGAGATATATCGATCATGATAAGACTAAATAATTGGCACTAAAAGATCATGTAAAATCACTTTATAAAATATACAGGTGCTCTACTTAACATTTGATCATACATAAGAGAGAAATATTTGAAGATAAAATTAAATATATTGGCACATATCAAAAGTAAAAAAAATAAAAATTAAGGTCAATTGACAATGAATGAAATAAACTTTAACCACAACATTAGTCATCCAAACTTAGAGGATGAAAAATTAGCCAGTGATCACCAGCATCTCCTAAACATTGAAAAATGGTGAAAACAAAATCAGTTAACCAAAACTCGATTTAAAAGGATGTATTCTTTGAACATACAAATGTGAAAGGATTATGTTAAATCATACAATATACCAAATGAATAGGTTTTGTAATTAGAAAAGACTAGTCAATAATAAATAGCAACAAACATTTGTTAGATTACTAAAATATGATATTAATGATCTACCACACATATGATTAATGCTATATTGGATTAAGGTAAATCCAGCATGAAAATAGTTATACAACACTACCTAATAGTTGATTTATGTAAGGACATACCAATTCTATATAAAAATAAATACCTTGGTAAAAAGGGTGGTGAAGGTTCCAAGTCAAACACCAACTTCATCCATTCAACAACTCAAGAGGCAGATTTTAAAGAATCTTTTAGAAAAGTGGAAAAAGGCTATCACAAAAATGATAAGGAAATCTAAATAAGCCAATCAACACAAGCAAAAAAAAGAAGAAGCTAAGATAATGGTTAATCATGGGAAAAAATAGAAACATGAAAAAGTCATTCAAAGAATAATAGCTAAAGATTTAGAGCTAAAAAGATGAGCAATACAACAATGGCTTAAAATTGTGCCACTCAAGTAAGATGCTCAAAATATCTCCTTGATCATTCATGCTTAAAGAATCGAGAAAGTTGCCCCAATTAAGAAGAAAACATCAAGTTGTTGCAATTATGGTGAAAATTAAACAAAACAACAATACTATCTAAACTAACCTTTCAAAACCTAAATAAGGTTTAATTGGTATCTTCATAAATGAAGATACATAACTTTAAATAGAAAATGACTTTATGGATGATAATGACACTTTCTTAGATTAAAAAATCATAGAAGAATTGATCTCTAAAGCTATCCCATTAGACCTGAGAATTTTTAGAGAGAGAAGGTCTAAATAGAGTTTAAAGAGAGAATGACGTTATTGGAGCCATAATGCCTCCAACCATTGTTAGATTTAGCTCATTTTCATAAATGTTATTCATCTCACTATGCGCTACAATCTAATCGGATGGATCTCAATTATGATTATTTAGCAGATGGTTATTGTCCTTGTGACATTTTAGGTTATTAGGGGAGATTTTTCTGGTTAAAAAAATCTCCTCATTGGCTTTTTTATAGAATATAATTGTTGGATTTGGCTAAGATTTCTATTGTGGTCTCATTGCCTTATTTCTTGTTGCTGAATGGTGGGAATCAGATTTAAAGTTTCGATTGAAACTCCTTTCTTTTTGAATAAAAGTTGTCTACATTAATGTTGTCTGATATTGTAGAGGCCATCTTTCTACAATCAGCCATTGAATTTGGATAAAACATCTTCTAGGACAACCCCCACACCCTCTCCAAACCACCCAAAACAACTTGAAATTAAAACCCCCACACCCTCTCCAAACCACCCAAAACAACTTGAAATTAAAACCCCCATTACCCCTACAAAAAACCTATAACACCACCACGGTGCCTAAAACCATCAACATAAACAACCCCACCCCTAACACTATTAACCAACCAAAAGGCTCTTGGGTTAATAAAGGAAGAGTATCAAACTCCACAACTCAATCTAAGATTGCAACATTCCTAATACAAGCCATTGGAATAATTTTAAAATCTTGAACCATATAGTTGATAAGAGCACATCATGATGGAACCGTTGTATGGTGGGATTCTTTCTGACTTCAGCCTTGAGAGTGTCATGACGGCCTAACAAGGCTTTATGATTTTTCAGTTTAAGAGTGAAGATGAAATTCATCTGGTTATAAAGAAAGGCTTGTGGATGTTTGAGGGGAAAAACATTGTCCTTCAACCATGACACCCTTATTTTATCTTAGATAAGAACAAAATCTCTAAGGTTTTAGTTTGGATTCGCCTTTAGGGATTATCGTTTCCTATATGGAATGAAACAGGGCTTGGAATGACTGCGAGTTTAGTGGGGTGACCATTGTCATGCGATGAGCAAACCCTTAACAACACCTATCTCGATTATGCTTGAGTTTGTATTGAGCTAGATGCTTTGTTGCCATTGGTTTATAGTCTCTAACTGAGATGTAGGTTGTCTTCAGAAACCATCATGATTTTGGTTAACTATGAGTGGAAACCGAGAGTTTATAAATCTTACAAAGTATTTGGACATTTATACAAGGCTTTGATTGAGATTATAAAATAACATGTTAATGATATGCTTAAGATCATGAATGGAAATGATTATTTAATGACATGTAACTCACAAATTAATATTATAGTAGTTGCTTCAACTTTTCCAAGGACTGTAGTTATTTCTAAGACAGTAGCCTTAGATACCATTACCCCATGAACTAGTTAAGTGGTTGAAGAATCCTAGGAACCAGCCAACGAGTTATACATAATAGTAGCCTCGATTACCAATGCCCTAGGAATTAATCGACTAGATTAGGAGTCAATTGATCAGTTCTCTCCGAAAGCAATTCTAGAAGTTATTAAACCTACTAACTTGATCGTTGTTGTTGGGAAGGACATATTGGATGATGAATGTGAGTCAATTTATGACTTGAATATTAATATCTCATATGTAAAAAGGGACCAACTAATTTTGCTTACAAATGCTTAGTGTAAAAGCTCGACTTCATATGATAAAACAAGGTTTTCAAAGACTTCTCCTCCTCCTCTTGCTACTAGAAAAGGGGAAAAAAAAAAAGGAAGGGGAAAAGTGTCTAAGGACCATTGATTATGTTCTTTTATTTAGTCTTCACTTACTATTTTTATGTTTGGTTGTTGGAATATTTGGGGTCTTAATGGCAAAAAAAATATATATCTATATAGCAGTAAAGGTTTGGATAAATAAATACAGACTTACTTTAGTTGGTCATCTTAAAACTAAGATTGCTTATAGCCAAATAGGGAGAGTTGATACAACTATTAATCCTTCATCATGATAGTTCTTTCTAATGTTTCAAATTCTATTAATTGTTATATTCTTGTTAGTTGGGATTCAAATGTGTATAATTGTCTGCTTTCTTTACTTAAATGGATAACCTATGAGGTGTCTAGTTTGGTTGATGGGTGCTCTTTTATTGTCACTTTTATGTATGGCCTTAATACACTTACTGGGTTTCAGGATCTATGGGATTATTTTAAATGTAACTTTATTGCATTTTAGTCTAGAACGTGACTTATTTTGGGAGACTTTAATGCTATTTTAAGCTCTTCTAATAAATATAGGGGTAGTTCTACCTGAAATGGTTACATGAATGATTTTGGTAGTTGTGTGTATGTAACAGAACATGTTAAAGTTTCTTATTTTGGTTTGAGATTTACTTGGCATAATAGTCGACAAGCCATCGACACTATCTTTAAGAAGCTAGATTGGATATTTGATAGCTCATGTTAGCTCTCTAACTAGCTAACTACTCGCTCTAAGTTTGTGTCTAGGGACTTCCCAGATTATAGTGTCATGTTTGTTCAATTTGGTATACCTTTTCTTAGGTAGAAGCTCTTTTTAAGTTGAATTTGTGGGTTATAGAGATGATTTTCCAACTATAGTTATAGATGTTTGGCAGGTTCCTATTGATGGTAACCTAATGGTTAAGTTCACTAATCTTTTGGGAATGCTTAAACCTAAGTTGAAGAGCTTACATCGACACAACACTAACCATGTCTTTAGTCATGTTGTTGAGGAAAAAGCCTAATAGACTATAGTATAGGTTCTCCTTGATGTCTCTTCACACTCTAAAAGGTATCTAGGCTATATAAATTTGTGGGCTATATGGCATCTGAAAAAGAGCTTACTAAGTTCCTTTAATAATGTGAGGATGAGAAAACCTTTTATAAGCAAGGATCACATGTGTAGTGGCTCACTTTGGGTGACATGAACATTAAATTCTTCCCACGTATCTCTCTTTTATAGGTAGTGTTGTAACCCATTTTTGGGTCCCCACAAAATATATATAAAAATATATAGCCAGAGGAGGTTAGAAAAATAATAGGAGGCAGAAGCGCTCAGAAAATGGTTGGAAAATTGGTCAATAAGTTAAAAAT
>Ga0325402_1001155_pt1 | contig 20943 bp, 27 predicted proteins | sample PopdelMetagenome_22_FD_207212 | JGI IMG/M metagenome (GOLD analysis project Ga0325402, IMG submission 207212) | Populus deltoides microbial communities from Bellville, Georgia, United States - Xylem-PdKOR-R3 | ecosystem: Host-associated > Plants > Phyllosphere > Stem > Wood/Secondary xylem...
TTGTAATGGTCCCCTGTAGAGTTTCTTGTCATTATGCATACATTGAGATCTGTATTTATAGTGCAAGAGTCTCATAGTGTGTGAGAAACAAAGTCTTAATCAAACTCAATTCTCTTCTTTGAAGTTTGAATTTCATTAAGAATGAAATTTGAAAGCGGATAGTTATCATTATCTTAAAGATAAATATAAAATGACAAAAGCACATTGTAGTCCCTAGTTTTCGCGCAAGTTGACAAATCACACTTTTTATCAAAATTATTCTCTGATCTTTTAATTTTATATTTTACCCCCGTAAAATTAAATCAAGAGCCAACGGTCAACAATTGGGTTATAACACATCTTTTGGGGAACACATATGTGCCTCTCCATCTCTTCTATCTTAGTAAAATCATAGCCATAGCTTAAAGCCACACTTAATTCGTTCTTATAATCAAAATCAAAAACTTGCTGCACACACTTATTTACTTGGTCATAGCATGTGATAGAATAAATATTGTTGTAAGGATATTTCATTGCATCATGAAAATTAAATTCAATTTTTTCATCTCCTACCTCCATAGACAAAGTATCTTTACCATAATCAATTTTCATATTGGTAGTTTTCAAGAATGGTCTCCCAAACAATATAGGAGTGTTGTTTGATGAATCACAAGAATCAAATTCCATATCAAGAATATAAAAGTCGCAGGAATAACCAAACTATCAATTTTGACTAGGACAACTTCTATCACACTAAGTAGATAAACAAAACTACAATCCATAAGTTATATTACAATACTAGTTTTAATCAAAGGCTCAAGACTAAAAGAATCATAAACATATTCAGGCATAACACTAATGGATGCACCTAAATCGCATAAGACCCTTTTAAAACTGGGATTACCAATAACACATGGGATAGTAAACGCACCTGAGTCTTTTTGCTTCAAAGGCAGATTCTTTTAAACAACAGCAAATACAACTTCACTCATACTTACCGTCTCGTAACCTTTTAGCTTGTAAGCTCTCTTGGTAGTACACAACTCATTCAAGAATTTGACATCTTTAGGAATTTGCTTGATAACATCAATTAAAGGAATGTTGAGTTCCACTTTCTTAAAAACCTCTAAAATCTCTTTTTCTTTGTCCTCTTTCTTAAACCTAGAAGAACTCACAGGAAAGGGGGGAATTTTCTTAAAACTGGAATTCATTGAGTTAGGACTTACCTTTGGAGTATTGGTCGTTGTTTCAATTTGTGGAGGAGGAAGGTGTTTCTTCTTTATATGCAGTTCAATTTCTATCTCCTCTTCTTCCTCCATCTCAATTTATTTTGACCTTTTCTCTTCAAGTTCTTTCCCACTTCGCAACGTGATCACACTAACATTCTCTTTTGGATTCAATGCTTGGGAGGGAAATTTTCCATTGATTTGTGCTTCCATTTTCCCTACACTTGAAGCTACTTGCCCCATTTGCTTCTCTAAGTTATGAATACTTGACCTTGTTTTCTGTTGAAAAGACATGATATTTTGTTGCAAGGTCACTGTGTTAGAAGCCAAGGTTTTCATTATCTCACGAAGATCATCACTCGATGACCTCATAACATTGGAATTTCTGAATGCAGGGGGCTATCTCGCTTAATAATTATGTTGGGACTGAAATCCATGGGGATGGAACTATCGACCTTGATTGCCTTGTTGAGGCGGGTCCCCATAGCGTAAGTTTTGATGATCTCTCCATCTGGGATTGTACGTGTTAGAAAAAGGATCATATTTATACTAGGGTTGTCCATTGAATGCTCCATCAACTGCATTAGCTTGTTCAATGTAATTTTCTTGCATTATTAGGCACATATCCAAAGCTTGTCCTTGTAACGAGTATATGCTATAAACTTTCACTTGTTGTACAATTCCACAAGCCAAAAAATACACAAGAGAAGTAAGATAAATAACTTTATTCTCAAGGTTAGCAATACTTACCTCATTTACCTGTTTGCTTTGAAGGTCTCCACGGGTGCCAAATTATTTCGAGTTGGCTGCCATATTTGAGATTCATTGGCGTACAGCCTCAGGTGTTTTATCTACAAATGCCTCTCTACTTGCCGCATCAATGATACTGCGGTCAGTAGACATCAGTCCTTCATAGAAATATTGTATGAGCAGCTAATCGGGTATCTGATGATGAGGGCATTAAATGCACAATTGCTCAAATCTTTCCCAATACTCGAAGAGTGTCTTCCCATGAGATTGTCGAATCCCACATATTTATTTCCTTCTGTTGGCAATTCGAGAGGCTGGGAAATACTTTTCAAGGAAAATCCTCTTCATGCCATTCCAATTCTAATGAATTCGAGGAGAATGGTGAAAAACCATGCTTTTGCTGTCCCTTTTAAAGAGAAAAGGAAAGCTTAACTTGTTTTGTCAACTCCATGCGGTTTCATGCCAATGCAAACCATGTGAAACTCCTTGAGATGAGTATAAGGATGTTCTCCGGCAAGTACATTGAATATTTATAGTAAGTGTATAAAACCAGACTTGAGCTCGAAGTTGGCATTGTTGTTGATGTTTATGCATAATGGTTGATTCTCCACGTTGGGAGCAGTGAGCTCTTTGAGTGTCTGTTGTCGTGCAACAGTCATGGTGTTGATGTGGGCTTCTTTATGTAACCTACATAAAGTATTTTCTATTTCAAAATCTACCTGCACTTGTCTTTGGTTAGTAGATCGGGTTACATGCATAAATAATCAAGAAAACTTAAAAAGAAATCAACCTCACGAGTGATTTAAAGTAGTGAAAATGAATGAAAATCCAACATTAAAACACAAAAACTGTTTAAAAACCCTAGAAAATAGTGGAATTTAGCCTCGATAGGGTGGAGCTATTAGCCAAAGGCCACTGTCTTGTTCAGAACATCATTTTCCTTTAGGAAACAAAATATTGAGACCTATTTCCACCAAAAATTTTGTTTTGAACAGTACCACCGTAACTCTGTTTTTGTTTTCTGTTTCTTTTTTTTAACAAAATAAATAACAATCACAACTCAAGAATTAACTAAAATCACTTCCCCAACAACAACGTCAAAACTTATTGCGATGTCCCAGCCACACAAATTAATTACCCTAGCTTAAATAAACAAGATAGTATAGAACAAGTAAGGGGTCGATCACACGAGGATGATTTAGTTAGATTTCTATGCTAGATGATATAAAATTAGAGGGGGGGTTCGAAGTTATCTAAGCTATAATATGGTAAACATAATGAAGCAATCAATCTAACTTAAATAAATCTAAATTTATCACAAGAACAAACTTGGTTTCAAGTAAACGTCCACTTACGGAAATCAGAACTGATAATGGAAACAAAACGTCTACTTATATTTTGAATATCTATCTTTTCTTGATATTAGTTAGTTAACCAATCCGCAGTGTAACTAACCCTAACAATTAAATAACCACAGTGTCTGCACTAGTAATTTAATTTAATGGCAACCTTAAGAACTAAACTTCATAACTGTCTGCAGTCTATATTTGATTTGATCGAATGTTTCCATAAGATTAATAACATAGATCTAACACAATTATTAAACTTAATTGCTTCACAAGTTTATATATCAACACTCCGGTTTTGATAGCAAACTTAACAATAGATTGATAAGAATAATAGCTTAGAGTCTGCTTTAGCAATCAAACTAAACAATCATAGGAAATAAGTATAGGAAAACAAACATACTCATACTCATCATATAAACAAAAAAGAAAAGGGTAAAATACATCTCATATTTCTTGAAATCCGAAGGTTTCTGTGTCCTTGCAACTAAGAAAAATAATTTAGCCTTACATGTCTATTGAGAAACTAATCCAAATGAAAGATGAATACATGATTTCAGGTCTTGGAGGGAAGGGTGAGTTTTTCTTCTCTTTCTAGTTGCCCCTCTCTTTCTTTCTCTCTTTTTTTTATTTGATAGCAAACCTTAATCCCTTCTTCCTGAAAAATATAGTCATTTTCTAAGTAGACAATTTACATTTAAATAATGCAATAACTATTTTCCTAAAAAAAAGGAAATAGTCTTGCATAAAATCTTCAAGCCTTTACTTTGGACTTAGACGAGTTAAATTGCCCAAATAGAGACTTGGATGTCGGTTTGGATCCTTGGGAAGTAAATTGGACTTATTTCTTCACAAAACCTATTTGTTGGTAGAATTTATGAGTCCTCTTAGAAAAGTCATATCTCTATCATGTGAGCTCTTTTTATGCTGCAATTTGGTAGGCTGATAGGTATTCAAGTTAGGAATCCAAAAAAAATTGAGTTTGCATCAAATGGATATCTCTAACTCAAGATATTCAAGTCGGAATAACTAAAGGTCAACATTGGCAAAATGCAAGATCTATCTTTGAAGGCTGCAATTTTGATGCTCTTTCTCCTTTTACTTTTCTTGTCATATATGTATAGAAAGATATGGATGTTATCTTTCTAATGCCACTAGAATCACTTCATTTCAACCTTTAGAGCTCAAGCTCTGCACAAAACATCGATTGGATGTCAAATCTACCTTCAAAACATAAAATAAAGAATATCAAGGCATTATATATATAAAAAATATGCAAAATACTAGGCAAATATGGGTAAAACTATCGAATAATATGGTTGTATCAACAACCAATACCAAGAGTCGATGTTGAGGGCAAGTTTTCAAAAAAATAAAAAAAAACCAAAAAAAATTGGAAGAAAGAAATAAAGAAAAAGATTCTACACATGTCTTTTGGTATTTAAGATAAAACCTTTAATGTCTTCGAATGATTAGTTATCCATCAAAAAAAAAAGTTGGAATCTTAATCTTTTAGGTGAACACAAAATGGGTGGCATGGTTATACGTCATTCTTTTACAAAGATAGTAAAATAGAAATATCGAGGAAAATAATTGGTAGAAAACCTTGAAATGTCCGTTGAATCGAGATTTGAGATAAGCAATGAGTTTTAGTATCCTCTTTAAGTTTGAGATTAACAATGAAAAGAGTGGCATGATTATATGCCAATGTTTGATCTTGATAACATTGAAAGTTCTTGATTGATGAAAAATCATTTGTTTGATTATGATGGTGTTTCCTATCCAATTTTAGAAAATAAGATTTGCTGATAAAATATGGCATGGTTATATGTCATTTGTCATACAAGGATAGCAAATGAGTTAATGAATAGTTGATAGTGATCCTAGATCTTTAAAACTCTCAAACACCGTTTGTAAAACCAAACAAAAATTAGTATTAGGTCGGCCTATGCTAAGAAGAAATTAAGGGAAACAGATCGGCCTGCTCTAAAAGAAATTATACGGGGGAAACCGGCTTACCCTAGGTGGGAATTGTGGGGGAGAAAACCAGCCCTAAGATAACCCAAGAGAGGGATAAGAACAAGAATGACTAGCACCCAAACACCCCATCTCATTTAAGAGAGTATTAATACAGGAGAGGAAAAAAGAGATGACTTTTCCGTTCCCCCAAAATTGACAGCCTTACTTGCATCAACAACCACCCCTTTCCAAGAAGAAAACCCACGTAAACCCAGCTGCATGTTGCCTTCATTGAGTGTTTGAGTGAAAGGGTGATGATTGAAACCATGGAAGAAGAAGGAGCATAAAAGGCTTACTGGTGTAGCAGAAGAATAAGGGAAGAAAACTGAGAGGAAGAGAAGGACAAATCACCAAAACCTTCCCTTGAATTGTTAAAAATGTGAGGTAATAGTATCTTATCCTTGGTTGGGTGTTGCCTTATGGTTCAGACAAAGAAGAGGGGGGAACTCAAAATAAAAGATTAGGGTTCTTACATTTTAACTCAAGAATTAGTAGCTAAATGAAAAGATCTAAAAAGAATAAGGGATGAAAGAACATATGTGCGGACCCTTTACAAAGAAATATGAATGATTTTGAGTGTATAAACCTAAAGGAGGACCGACTATGTTGAAAAGATGCATGGAATGTGAAATGCAATGATGAAATGCATGGATTGTGATCTTGTTAAACTTCTAGGAACATAATTGAGCTGAAAAAGAATTCATGTTGATGTTAATGTCTTGACTTTTCATATATGATTGATGAACTTGTATGGAATGTGAAATGAAATGATGAAATGCATGGATTGTGATATTGTTAAACTCCTAGGAACATACTCGAGTTGAAACAGAATTCATGTAGATGTTAATTCTTTGATTTTGTTATGTGATTAATCAATTTGCATGGTTATAAACCAAGTTAATAAAGGTATGGTTGTAGCATGTTGTTGTGAATATACTTGTGATAAAAATGATGAATTGCATGTGTAAATTAGGGGTGATGGACAACCATGAAGAAAACCTTGCATGGTGAACACCTTTAGAGAAACAAGATATAGGATGGAAATGGAACCGTTGTGTAATGTGAATTGACTATTAATTTGTGTTGATGAATTTGTCATGATGGAATTGAAAACATAAAAAGTATGATTGTGGCAACATTAGGTTTTGGTCTTGAAGTGATGGTTAAGAGAACCTTTGTAAAATTATACATGTTGAAACTTGGTTGCGTATTACTTGATAATCTTGTGATAAATTAGATGTGATTTGGTAACGGTCTATGTCCAACTAGGTTGCAGTATGTTATAAAGGGGGAAAGCTTAGCGTAGACCTTACACTTAGCTTAAGGAAAAAGTAAAACAAGAAATGACTCAACCGCCGTTGACAATTTATGAATCAGTAGCGACATAGTTTTCATTGACAATTTCTGGGTAGGCAGCGACTCAGTTTTCATTGATGATTTTTGAGTCAATAATGATTGTGTTTGTTGACCATTTCATGCATCAGCTGTGGAAGTTGTTTTCGTTGACGATTTTTGAGTTGGCAACAACTCAGTTTTCATTGATGATATTTTTTTTTTATCAAAATGTAAGTGTATTAAAAGATCAAAAAATATACATTACTAGTGAGCCAGCAAGTTCAAATACAAGAGCAGACATAAAGGGAACAGGCTCCCTTAATGTTCAATATAGCAAAGCAGACAATGGTTATGAGAGGAACCAAAAATTACAAGGTTCCCAACCTAACACAAAGCAAGAAACACAAGAATAGGAAGCTCAGACTGAAGATATGAGCAGCCTAAGAGCACGCAGCAAGCCGACGTGGATGAAACAGCTTTAGCTATAGGACAAAAGGCAGGAGAGACCTGAGCCAAGAATCCACAAGCCGAATTTAAGAACAGACAAGACGATGTGCGCTAGAGGAAGCCATGCAAGCCATGCAGAGAGTCCACATAAATAAAAAGGGCGCCTGACAAATTTAGCAATAAATAAGCCACTAAACGTATTCCCCCACGTGGATAAGGACCACAAATGGCAGCAATTGAAGAAGAAAAAAGAACCCTGCCAATCATAAGTAAACACATCAACGATGGATGTAAGATCACATGCTAATCCCTTGATGATATTTAAGTCAACAGTGATTGTGTTCACTGACGATTTCATGTGTCAGCCGTGGAAGTTGTTTTTGTTGATGATTTCTAGGTTGACAACGACTCAGTTTTCGTTGATGATTTCTAAGTCAATAATGATTGTGTCCGCTGATGATTTCATGCATCACTCGTGGAAGTTTTTTTGCTGATAATTTCTATGTCACCAACGTATCAGTTTTCGCTAATGATTTGTGTCACCAGCGACCTAGTTTTTGCTGACAATTTATGTGTTAGTAGCGACCCAATTTTCGCTGATGATTTTTTATGACAGCAACGAATTAGTTTCGTTGATGAATTTCATGTTAGAAATGATTTAATTCTTATGATGATTTCACCGTCAGCTTGACCCAACTCACCCTGAAACTTAAGAATTAAACATTAGGACGTCTGTGTGTGACCTACATTTAAAATTAAAATAAATGTCTTGATATGATGACTTTCATTATATGATTATAATATATGTGAAACACTTGAATGTGAATATGTGTATTCTTGAGATATATATGGTGATGCGATCCAAGCGCCAAAGGATCCATTGGAGGATCCAGTTGGTTCAATTACAAGGCTTAGAGCTAAGAGGTTCAAAGAGTCTTTCAATGGATTTCTTCAAGATACGTGAGCTAAGGTGGACTTTAAGAGGATAGTAAATACTGAGGAGCAAGCCATGATTAATCTTATTCATGTTCAAGAGGGGCTTGTTGATGGAACCAAGACCATTACACAAGGTTTGGGAGAAGAAGACTAGATTTAGATAGTTTGACCTTTCGTTACCTTTTTTATAATAAATGGAGCTACAGGTCGAATTTTAAGGTGATTCTAGTTGGGCTGGAAACTATACTTCCATACCTTTACAATGATATATTGCATGCTTTCTAATTCTTTAAGACAAGAGAGAACCATCCGTTTGCAGTTGGCTTTACTGCTGCCAGATAGAATGCGGAAATAATCGAACTTGTCTTATTAAATTAGTTGGGCTATTAAACTTTCTTTATTTTATGAGGAAACATTTTTTTGGGTTTCAAACTTATTTATTTTAATTAGTATGGGCTAGTTTTAGCTTGACTTGATTATTAATTAAATTGGGTTTATATATGACCCATTAGAGAAACTAAGATTTTTGGCTTGGGGTATAAATACTCTTGAGAATAATTTTCAGGACACTTTCTTTTGGCTAATAATATAATGATTTTTGCCAACTTTTGGTTGTCAATATTGTGCCACAGAAGAAGGGTGAAATCCCAGAGATAGGCTTTTGAGAATACAACAATAAATGAAATTTATGTTTGGTGAGCTGATGATTAGGATTGAAAAATTAGAGACTAGGTCTGGGGACGTAGTGAAAAGGGTAAAGAAGCTAGGAAGGAGGAGAGTGTTGGTGGAAACTCTGCAGATGAAGCCAAGGATGATCTTAACCGTGGTGGTGGGTTTCGTACACAAAGGGGAGAGAGGTATGAGAATCAACCAAGGAGGGGACATATTCATCCACATAAGGATTTTGAGTATAGAGGGGATTTCGAAGATTTGGGTGATGTAGACCAAAATTTGGGTAGTATTAAGTTGAAAATCCCAACCTTTAAGGGAAAACTGATCTAGAAGCTTACTTAAATTAAGAAAAAAAGGTGGAGATGATTTTTAACATCTATAGGTACTCAGAAGAAAAAAAAAAGGTTATGTTAGTTGTAGTGGAGTTTACTGATTATGTCATGGTTTGGTGGGAGAGATTGGTGGTAGAAAGACGAAGGAATAGAGAAAGACTAGTAAGCACATGGGAGTTGAAGACAAAAATGAAAAAGAGGTATGTTCATAAACACTATTATCGGGAGTTGTTTAATCATTTACAAATGATTATACAGTGTAATAAGAGTGTGGAGGAGTATCAGAAAGAATTAAAGGTGGCTATTGTCACACGTCCCCCGTGCGGCGTCTGCTGGTGATTTTTCGTTCGTTTGCTTGTTTTGGGGTCTTGAGAGTCGCCACCTAGTATTTGATTGAGGTTACTAGGAAACCTGGGTTTATTGGTCGTTGTCAAAGATTCGAGGGTAAGGGACTGATTGTGGATAAGGAAGGTATTAGCATCCCTAATGTACCCTACCTAAGGTAAGTTGCTTTGCGATTTGATGTGATTTGAAAATTTTGAAATATTAGTCAAATTCTTACAGCTTTAATAAATCAGTTAATAAATCCCACAATAGATGTAAAAACATGTTCTTACATTTTCATGAAAAATACAATATGATTTTATTTATCTTCAAGATATTTAACTATATTCAAATTAAACACTTAATTCTTTTTACCTTTTTTATTTTTATAATTTAATAAAATAATAAAAAAATACAAACACACACACATCCCCTTTTACTATGCTCAAACTCCACCATCATTTTTTACATGTTACAAAATAATATAAATTGAACAAAAAAAGATCAACAATAAATTAAATACATGTTCCAACATGTGAAAATTACAAAACAGACCCCTAAAACTCCAGGAATTGCAAAAGAGGGCTTTTGTAAATGCAGGAACAGTGGTGGCGCGTCTTCTCCACGCACCACCGCAATTGGCGGCGCATGGGTTCACGCGCCACCGCGAAATCCAGCGAGCGTGGGGAGATCCGTAATGGCTTCCTCCTCTCTTCACCTTCCTGTCGGCTGTGGGCAACACTGCTACCTGCAAAACACCAAAAAAAGCAACAAGCAAGTCTGTTTTAGTTTTGTTTTCAGATCGGCTCCTCTTCCTTCTCCTTATTCAGATCTGCTGCATCTCTGCAAGTCTTTTGTTCCCTCTTCTTCTATTTCAGGTGGCTGGTGGCATGACCAAGGATTGCCAGTCTGTGAGCGCTGCTGGGTTGTTGCTGCCGCTGGAGGCAGTTCAACGGTTGAGGAAGGAAAGACCTGTTGGCCAGCAGTTGTTTGGCGGCTGAGGAAGGAAAGACCTGCTGGCTGAAGCAAGAGCCGTGGGTCTGAGGAGATGGGGAGCGGCTCTGCCCGTTCTCTGGTTGGGGGAGATGAGGTTGTTTTGTGGTGCTGCTTGTAGTTGGTTGAAGGAGAGACAGCTGGGTCTGTCGGCTGTATGGGTGGCCGAGAGAGAGGGCCTCTGGTTTCTTTGCCAAGGGAAGGGAGGCGGCTTTAACAGGGAATAAGGGACCCCTGTGTGGCTTCTGGTTTTGGGAGCCAAAAATCCCAATGGGAGTGTGGCGGCCAGAAATGAAGGAGATGCTGTGAGCGGGGTCTGCTGGCCAGGGCTGAGGGGAGAAAACTAGAGGAGGAGGAAAACTTTGATTCTTTGGTTCTGTTTTTGACCAAGGGAAGGGCGAAGCTTTGGCTGATTTCAGGAAAAGAAAAGGGAGAAAACCCCAAAAATAGGAGGGGTGATCACTGTGCTGATGACCAGGAGAGGGAAATCAGGTGAAGGCTGCCTTGGAGAATTGGTTCGGTGTTGGGAGAGACAGCCGTGAGGTTCTCTCGTTTTGGTCCCCCCCCGAGGGGAAGGGCAGCGGCTTGCCAAGACAAATTTTTTAGGGGTTCTTTGGGTTTTAGGTTTTTTCCTTTTACGGTTCTCCTAAAATTTTCTCCGCCCCTGTGCCTCCCTTTTTTTTAGGGTTCTCTAGTTTGCTTTTCAAAGACAAAGGGGGGACGGGGGCGGCTTGTTGGTTTCAGGAGCAAAAAAATCAGAGAAGATGGGGGCGGCAGCTCCTTGTAGATGAGTTTAGGTTAGGTTTTTTCTTTTGTTTCCCCCCTAATTTTTCTCCGCCTCCCCAGACTCTAAATTTTTCTCTTCTCTCCCCATGAGTAAATTTTTGTCCCCCTTTACTATTTTACTGTAGCATGGTATTTATAGAAGAAATATTCCTAGGCTTCCAAACTGGTCCCTCAACTTTTCATTTTCTTTTCTTTTTTTTTTAATTTTGGTTTTTCTTATTTTTTTTGTATTTTTTAAAGCGAGCAATATCAATGTCGACTTAAAAATCAGTAATTGTAAAATTAACGCGTTAAAAGTTGAACGCATTCAAAATACCTTTGAAAATTTAAATTCTTTTGAGATAGCGTTGAAAATGCTAAAAACAATGCAAATATATCAAAAATATATATTTTTGGGATTTTCTTAGTTTTCTTTGCTATTTTTTGGTTTTTTCTGAAAATGTATCAAAATATGGGTCAAAAATTGGGTAGCAACAGCTATGATTTGAGTTAATGTTAATGAAGATGAGGAAGTTACTATGTCTAGGTTTTTTAATGGCTTGAATAAAGACATAGCCAATGTTGTGGAGTTGCAATCTTATGTTGAATTGAAAGGTGCATTTGGCCATTAAGGTACACGATTTGAAGCTTATTCAGGGTCTTTTTCAGGTTGGAAGATGAATTAAAGGAGAGAGGGTAGTGTGTCATCGAAGCCCTTGGTGATTTCTAAAGTTGCTGAACCTACCTCCATGAAGAAGCAGGTTTCAGCTAGTGATCACAATCTTAAGGGAGAAGTCCAGCCGGAGCGTAATCATGATATAAAGTATTTCAAGTGTCAGGGATTGGGACACTATGCATCAGAGTGTGTAAATCATCGAATTATGATTCTAAGGGATGATGGAGAGATTGTGTCCACTAGTGAGGAGCCTGATTATGATGAGATGCCACCACTTGAGGATACTAGTGATTTAGAGTATGTTGGTGATAAAGTTTTGGTAATTAGAAGGTCACTCAGTGTTTAGACTAAGGAGGATGATGTAGAGCAACAAAGAAAGAACATCTTCTATACTAGATGCCTAATCAACAATAAGGTATGTAGTATGATCATTGATATTGGTAGTTGTACTAATGTTGCTAGTGTTACTTTGGTTAGAAAGTTGGGATTGAATACCATAAAGCATGAGAGACCTTATCAGCTTCAATGGTTGAATGAATATGGTGTAGTTAAGGTGAATAGACAAGTGATGATTTCTTTTTCAGTAGGCAAGTATAAGGATGAAGTGTTATGTGATGTTATGCCTATGCATGCTACTCATTTGTTACTAGGGAGGACTTGGCAATTTGATAGAAAAGTCAAGCATGATGGGTTTAAGAACAAGTATTCATTGGAGAAGTATGGAAGGATATATACACTTGCCCTACTCTCACCAAAACAAGTGTATGAAGATCAAATTCAACTGAAGAAGGGCTATGAGAAAGAGCAACATGTGTTTGGCCAAAGTGGAGGAACAAAAAGATTCGGTGAAAATGAAAAAATAAGCTGAACAACATGGTGAGGATGTGAGGCAGAGAGAGAAAAAATGAGCCATGAGTTGAAAATAAAAAGGAACAAAGTTTCAGCCCTTGAGATATTAGGGGAGGATCACGACCAAGAACAAAAAAATCAAAAGAAGGCCGAGGTGGAGAGAAAATGAGTGGAGAGAAGAAAGAAAGGGTGAGAAAAGAAGAGTGTGTAGAAAAAAGTGGGGAAACACCTGAACTTTTTTGCAAAATCTAATGATCATAAACATGTCTATTTTTTTTACTTGCCTATGATTTTACTTGTATATAAGGAGGCATTCTTTAACTCAGGTGATTTAGATTCTTGAGTTTCTTGTGTTGTTAAACTTCTTTTGCAGGAATTTGAAGATGTCTTTCCGGATGACATTCCTAGTGGTTTGCCGCCAATTAGAGGTATTGAGAATCAAATTGACTTTGTTCTAAGAGCATCTATACCAAATAGGTTGGCTTATAGGAGCAATCCTGAAAAGACTAAGGAGCTTCAAAGGCAAGTGGGAGAGTTTATGTCAAAAGGATACATTCGATAGAGCATGAGTCCTTGTGCAGTTTTCGTGCTTCTTGTTCCAAAAAAAAACAAAACTTAGTGAATGTGTGTGGATTGCCAAGCTATCAATAACATCATTGTAAAGTATCGACATCTCATTCCTAGATTAGATGATATATTGGATGAATTACATGGTTCTAAATTGTTTTCGAAAATTTATTTGAAAAGTGGTTATCATCAAATTAGGATGAAAGAAGAGGATGAATGAAAAACTGCTTTTAAAACTAAATATGGTTTGTATGAGTGAGTGGTTATGCTTTTTGGACTTACTAATGCACCTTGTACTTTTATGAAATTGATGAATCATGTGTTGCGTGCTTTTATTGGTAAGTTTGTAGTCATTTACTATGGTGATATTTTGATTTATAGTAAGGAGTTTGATGAGCATATGGATCATTTAAGACAAGTTCTTGATGTGCTTAGAAAAGAGTCCTTATATGCTAATTTGAAAAAGTGTGACTTTTGCATGGATCAAATTATTTTTCTTAGATATGTTGTTAGCGCAAAAGGTATAGAGATGGATGAGGCATTAGGCTATTCAAGAATGGTCTACACCAAAATCAATAACAAAAGTTGGAAGTTTTCACGGTTTGGCTAGTTTTTATAGGAGGTTTGTTAAAGACTTTAGTACGATAGCCTCTCCATTGACTGAAATCATTAAGAAATCCGTAGGGTTCAAGTGGGGTGAAGAACAAGAAAGTGCATTTAGCTTGTTAAAATCAAAGTTAATTTCAGCACCACTAGTATCTTTACCTGATTTTAATAAAGCTTTTGATATTGAATGTGATGCTTCAGGAATAGGTATTTGAGCTGTTATAATGGAAAAGAAACGACTCATTGCTTATTTTAGTGAGAAACTCAATGGTGCAACTCTTAACTATCCCACTTATGACAAGGAGTTATATACGGTAGTGAGAGCATTAGAGACTTGGCAACATTATATATGGCCCTAAGAGTTTGTTCTACATACCAATCACCAGTCATTAAAACATTTGAAGGGTCAAGGTAAGCTAAATAGGTGATATGCCAAGTGGGTTGAGTTTATTGAAACTTTTTCATATATGATTAAATACAAGCAAGGTCAGGAAAATATGGTCGTCGATGCCTTGTCGTGAAGTTGTATCTTGATGATCATGATTTTGGTGCTATATATGACACATGCAAGGTTTCGGCTAAGGATAAATATTTTAGGCATGATGGATTTTTGTTTAAGGGAAATAAATTATGTGTGCGCGTAATTGTTCTTTACGTGAATTGCTTGTGAGGGAAGCACATATAGGAGGTTTAATGGGACATTTTGGAATTACTAAAACTTTAGAGGTTCTGGATGAGCACTTTTATTGGCCTAATATGAAAAGAGATGTACAAAGAATATGTGATAGGTGCATAACATGTAGACAAGCTAAGTCTAAGATAATGCCTTATGGACTATACACACCTTTGCATTTTCCTAAGGAACCTTGAGTTGATATTTCTATGGATTTCATTTTGGGTCTACCTAGGTCTAAGAAAGGGAGAGATTATATATTTGTTGTTGTTGATAGATTTTCTAAGATGGCACATTTCATTGCTTGCTATAAAACCAATTATGCAACAAACATAGCTGACTTATTCTTTAACGAGGTCATTTGGCTACATGGTCTTCTTAGGAGCATTGTATTCGATCGAGACGTTAAGTTTTTGAGTTACTTTTGGAAGGTTTTGTGGGGTACGTTATGAACTAAGCTTTTATATTCTACTACTTGTCATCCACAAACAGATGGCCAAACTGAAGTTGTTAACCAAACTTTAACTCAGTTGTTAAGGGCTATAATTCAAAAGAATCTTAAAATTTAAGAAGATTGTTTGTCATTTATTGAATTTGTATATAATCGTAATGTGCATCCTATTACTAATTATTCACCATTTGATATTGTTTATGGTTTTAATCCTTTGACATCATTAGATTTGATTCCTTTACCTGTTGATGAAAGGGGTAGTCTTGTGGTACTCAAAAGGCACAAGTGGTGCAGGATTTACATGCAAAGATTCGGCAACAAATAGAGAAAAAAAAATGAACAATATGCACACAAGGCTAATAGAGGATGGAAGTTAATGAGGTTTGAACTAGGTGATTGGGTTTGGGTGCATATGAGGAAGGAAAGGTTACCTAAATAAAAGAGATCAAAGTTGATGCCTCGAGGAGATGGTCCTTTTCAAATCATAGAAACGATTAATGACAATACCTACAAAGTGGATCTACGAGGTGAGTATGGTGTTAATGCTACATTCTATGTTGCTTATCTTTCTTTGTTTGATGTAGGTGATGATTCGAGGTCAAATCCTTTTGAGGAGAGAGGGGATGATGCGATCCAAGCACCAAAGGATCCATTAGAGGTTCTGGTTGGTCTAGTTACAAGGCTTAGAGCTAAGAGGTTCAAAAAGACTTTCAATGGACTTCTTCAAGATACGTAGGCTAAGGTCGACTTCAAGAGGATATTAAATACTGAGGAGCAAGCCATGATTAATCTTATTCATGTTCAAGAGGGGCTTGTTAGTGGAACCAAGACCATTACACAAGGATTGGGAGAAGAAGACTATATTTGGACAGTTTGACCTTTCACTACCTTTTTTCTCTTAACTGGAGCTACATGTCTAATTTTGAGGTGATTCTAGCTGGGCTGGAAACTAGACTTCCATACCTTTCCAACGGTATATTGCATGCCTTCTAATTCTTTAAGACAAGAGAAAACCATCCGTTTATAGTTGGCTTTGCTGCTGCCAGATATAATGTGAAAATAACCGAACTTGTCTTATTAAATTAGTTGGGCTATTAAACTTTTTTTATTTTATGAGGAAACATTTGTTTGGGTTTCAGACCCATTAGGGAAACTACGGTTTTTGGCTTGGGGTATAAATACTCTTGAGAATAATTTTTAGGACACTTTCTTTTGGCTAATAATATTCTGATTTTTGCCGACTTTTGGTTGTCAATCTTGGTTCTTGATTGAACTTTCAACTCTTCAAAGAATTGACCAATCTTTGTTGTGAATTTATACTCCTTTTGTTCGTCTCCAGGTGTAAGCGTTGTGATTGGGTTGGTTTATAGTCTTGTTGTCTTGGAGCATGTCTTCCATTGTGAAGCTTATCCTAATTTCAGCAAACTTAGGTTAGATAGATCTTAGGTTGGTGAATTCCATTCAATTTCGTTAGGGTTCACATCATATGGTGATGGGTTATATGATTACCGAATGTAATTATATTGATTAGTAATTGTTTGATATGTTCTGGTATGACTGGGATCGGACCTTCGACCTGACGGGGACATTCCACGAGAGGAACAGGTAGGTGGTTTCCACCCTCTTCTAGCATAATATAAATTCTCCAAAATGAATTCAATACAAAAGATTTATTACTATGTTGTGGTGAATAATGAATCATACATGGAATATTTGATTGATTATGATGATTAGCTTCAGCTAATGGCATCCTATATAGATGACTGGGTTGATCATAATGATTAGTTTTGGCTAATGGCATCCTAGATGGATGACTGTGTTGATTATGATGATTAGCTTCGGTTAATGACATCCTAGATGGATGACTGAGCTTGGACATGATTAGCTCCGGCTAATGGCATCTTAGATGGATGATCGGGTTGATTATGATGATTAGCTTTGGCTAAAGGCATCCTAGATGGATGGCGGGGTTGAGGATTATGATTAGCTTCTGCTAATGGCATCCTGAATAGATGATCGGGTTTGGGTATTGTGATTAGCTACGTATAATGACATCCGAAATAAATGACTAGGAGTGGATATTGTGATTAGCCTCGGTTAATGGCATCCGAGATGGATGACCGAGTTGGAACGATATGGATAAACATGTTTAGTAGTTTTTATAAGGGATGACCGGAATAAAGCGAAATAAATAACTTCAAAAAATGAATTAACCCCAGCCCTTATAGCTACTATAGTAAGGTTGGGACAAGTGAGTAAGGACAATATAATTGACAAAATAATGAAGGTTACATTATGCATATAAGGGATAAAGAAAGGATTATACTCATTTAGACCAATAACAAAAGGTAGCGAAAATATTCCTCTAGTTGTCCATTGTCATGTTTCAAATGGTCATAATTCTTGTATTCATTTTATGTTGTAACAAGGACGTCACACAACCAAGGTGCGTAGGAATCACGTCTCACAGGTCAACATATTTTGACATAAACTATGTATTTGTATGCTAAGACATTGTGTATTGTATGAACAAGTGTACTGGTTATGAAATTGTTGTTTGGTACTTTTGATAACTATATTGGAACAGAAATGTAGATTTATGAATATATAAAGATAATGTTGTGTGTTTGTGTTTTGAGTTCTCACTATGATGATGTTGGTTTATAAAGTCATATGGGTATTGTGATTATCATTGTTGACATAACGACGAAAAACAATTATCATTAATTTTGATCATAAAAAGATAAAAAATCTCGGGCTATTATACCATTTAAACCTGTGAAGTGCTTTCTTTATTGGCCATGAAACCCAGCCTTCATTACGTACCTTGAAAAGTCCTTTCTAATAAAGTGAGAAAGACTAATAAATAGTGCACTTAAGGAACCAATTGTGAGAGTAATGATGAAATGAAAAAATATTTGTCTTTGTTCATGTCGAGAAAATCCAAATGTGAGACTTCAAAAGAGTATTTGACCCTTCTCAAACCCAAATAGGCCATCTCCGACACCAAGCACCATGATGAAATACTTTTCTTCAAAAACTAAAATGAATCGTGGGTGTTATATAAACATTGTTATCTGACATAACATTAAAAAATCTTGGATTTTCTATAAGACAAGGTGAATTTTGCAAAGTCTTTGTTAAGGAAGTTATCCTAAAAAAAATCCCTAAAGCGTGTGACATGAGTAAATTTTTTTAAAGCTGAATTGCAAGGGAAATCAACTTTTAGGAGTCAATTTTGAAGTCAAATGAAACAAATGAAGTTTATGGACCAAAATTGGATTTTGGAAAGTTTAATGGTAAAATCAAGGGCTTAGTTGCATAAAATTCGAAGTCTAATGAGCAAATAGGAACTTAATTGAACAATCTATGAACCAAAGACCAACTTGCAAAATATGTGCGACTTCATGAACTAGAATTAGGTAAATTCAGGGGTCAAATCAAAGAAAATTAGAATTTTGATGGTTAATTTGGGGGTCTAATTGAACGAATCAAAGACCAAGTATTAACTTGTAAAAGATGCTCAAAGTTGGGGCTAAAAAAATGAATCTGACAGGAACGCAATTGCACGAAATTAGAAAGTTAAGGGAAAATTATGGGTAAAATCAAACGAAATTAGAAGAATAGGGATCAAATTAAAAATTATCAGATCCTAAATAAAAAAAACCCTAATCTATAGGGATTAGACAAAACAGCACCGTTCAAGGTACTGTGCATCTTGTTCTTCAGTTTTTTGCTAATTAGGTAGGAAATTTCAGGAGAATGAATGTGACGTTTCCGATCACTACAAAGCCTGCAACCACCACCTTTCAATTGAGAAGCACTCGCTTTACAACCCCATGTCTTTAAAATCAAACATTTACATCCCATATTCTCCATTGATCTCCACAACATCTTGTCCCTAGTCAACCAGCACTACAATTTCAGTCATCATGTTGTTTGAGTGGGCACTTTCAAACGTTTGAATGTAGAGATACAAACCTTCAAATCAAGCAAGAATGGATCCAATTGAAATGTGTGCACCCCCTTTACCAAATTCAGGTGGTCTCAGGCAATGTTGAGATAAGAGTTGCTCTGGCAAAGCCACGAAAGTGACCATCCCAGTCAACCTTGATAGGGACATCCTTTTGTAGAAACCCACCTAACTTTTTCATGTGCTCCCACTTAGAAACCCCTAGAAGGTTCCTATCAAGTGTTTAAAACCTTTCTCCCTAGATCTAAATATAGAAAACACCTTACCTTGATGTCCAAGTTTCTTATAAAACCACTTAAACCTAAAACCATTGGTTCTATGGGAAAACTAGCTAGGTTTTAGTCTATTAGAACCCTAACAAACCCATCTAGAAGACCTGAATCCGCCTATAAAAGAAAGGGATCCCGAAGTAGAATGGAGGAGAAAAAAAAGAGGAAAACAAGGAGCAAAAGAGAGAATAAAAGAGAAACTTGGGCTGAAACACAAGTAATTCGATCCAGAAACACTTAAAAGTTGCAGCTCTGTCTAGGGAAGTCTGAAGATAAAGAAGAAAGAGGGAAAAATCAAAAAATTGATTTAGATATGAAGATTTCTAAGCTAAAAAGGTATATCTTTTCAAACCTTGAAAGTGGAGTCCATGAGGCCTACTGGATTGATATCTTGTGTTCAATGCAAAGTTTTGAATGTTTTGACATGTTGTTAATTGGTTTTACATATTGCATTATATGTTTGTTTCGATTTAATGAATGCCAAAATGACAGCAAAGAGGATGCTTATTTTTTGTTGCTAGGTAGTTAGTTCTGGTTTTCTAGGTTGTTTGTTAAGTCCTTAGAGATGACAAAGTTGGATTTTGAAGTTCAGATTGTTCAAGCATGCCTTTTGCTTTGAGTTGGTAGTTCGTGAGATTGAAAATCAATGCATTTTTTAGTTTTGTTGTTTTTTATCACAAATATATTCATTATTTATAATGTGGTATGTGGGAATAAGGAAGGCATGTTTGAGAAGCTTAAAATGGTCATTCTGGGTTTGCTTTAGTTTTCTGGATTTTCTGGTCTGCTAGGTTATGTTTTTACAAATTCATCCGATGAATCTTGTCTTAAATAATAGTTTTAGAGCTCATTTTGATTAAATTTCAATTTACACAAGTTTGTCTATCACTGTTAGTAAGTAATTTAGGAATTTTTCACACCAATAACAGGTTTTAGTGTATTTTAATCTTAAGGTTTAGGTTTTGAATCAAAACTTATTTTAGCAAAATCATGTTGATTTAATAACCATTGAAGCAAACGAACCACCAATTCTTGTTCTATGTATGGTTGCGAACAAAATCATTCCCTCTTTTGTTCGAAATCTGGTCTAGATTGAGAGTTGCATTTTACAAAATAAGGATGAATGTTCTTCATTTTTTTTTTCTTTTATGCATTAGATCCATTTTGATTGAAAGATTTTCAAGTTTTTATATTTTTGTAAAGTTTGATCCATTTCGGTTTTGGTTTATTCAGTTGGTTTGTTTCTGAGTCGACTCAATTGGGTCAACCCAATCTAGTCAACCTAGTTGGTTTAACTGCTTTTGGGTCGAGCCAAATGTGTCCATCTATCCAGATCGACCCAGTCGGGTAAAAAACAAATGTCCATAGGCTTTGTTTGGATTTTTTTTTTTTTTGAATTTTCAGGTTTAAGGATATGTTTGGCAAGACCTCTTTAAACTTTTTAAGTATTTGTTTTATTTCAAGAAGTCTACAAAATATACAAAAAAATATTTTTGTGTGTTGCATATTGTCAATTCTCTTAAAAATATATAAAAAAATTCATATTGTTTAGTATTTCCATATAAAAATTCAAAATACATATTTGCATGCATTTTGGGATTTAATGACTAGCTTACTAAATCCATGAGAATTTGACCAATATTTCAGTAACCAAATTTTAATTCATGAGAATTAATAGTTAATATTCTAGTATAAAACGTTGTACCTACAAGTGAGGTTGGTATTTCAATGTCAAAAGTTGACCAGAAAAATTCT
>Ga0325402_1001156_pt1 | contig 20914 bp, 18 predicted proteins | sample PopdelMetagenome_22_FD_207212 | JGI IMG/M metagenome (GOLD analysis project Ga0325402, IMG submission 207212) | Populus deltoides microbial communities from Bellville, Georgia, United States - Xylem-PdKOR-R3 | ecosystem: Host-associated > Plants > Phyllosphere > Stem > Wood/Secondary xylem...
GATGACATATTCTAGGTATTTTGACCATTCACTATGTTCATTAGGGTGGAAATGAAGGAGAGTGGATGGGGTGTATACTGTTGAGGGAGGGAAGAGGTGCTCACCTTGTTTGGTAGGATAGATGCATTCTTGAAAAAGGAACAGAAGAATACCTTCCTTCCATCAATCTTCAGTTTTCCAATCCTTCCAAATTGGAAATATTGAAAAAGAGACACTAGTGAGATGAATTTTTTTTCCAGATTTTACATCATTTGGATCTTTTTGATTACCTTTTTCCCGCATTTAAACTACTAGAAGGATGTTGGAAATATTGAAAAAGAGACACTAGTGAGATGAATTTTTTTCCAGATTTTACATCATTTGGATCTTTTTGATTACCTTTTTCCTGCATTTAAACTACTAGAAGGATGGATTTGTTTTCATTCTTCACCTATCCAATTTTTCCTTATGCTGTCCCTATACTCCAACTAAGTAGTGTTTTAATATGGCGGTAGAAGGGCATAACCTCATGATGCGGACAACAAAAGAAGCAAGATTGGTGATGCAGGAAAAAAGAATAAGATTTATGTGGTCTATTTCAACTATAGAATACAAGGGTGTTTTAGTAATTTTCAGATGTGGAAAATCTGAAAATTATAGTTATTTATATCTATTCATTGTTTCAAAATATGTTCCAAATATCTAAGAAAACAAAAAATTAAAAAAATATGTTTTTGATGCATTTCATCTATTCACACGTCCCTGTTGTAATTCTCAATTATTTTCTCTTGTTGATGTCTTATAAAAAAAAAATCAAATTCAAAGAAATATGTTTTTGACGCGTTCGTGTTCATTTCGTATTTCTTGATTACTTTTCTTAACAAATTAACATTAATGTTGTTTTTTTTACAAAAAAAACTAAAATGAGAAAATAAAAAAAATAAGGAGCAAAATAGACAAGGGACTAAAGTGTAAAAAAAATGAGGCATCAAGATATAATGGAGTTGCTTGGGGGACCAAGTAATTAAAAAAGCTATAAAACAAGAGAAATGAGAGACCAAAACAAAATAAATTGGGTTATGTGGAGACCAAGCAACTAAATAAAAGAGAAAATTTGTGGGTTATAAATAGATGAGTGAATTGTAGACGAAGGAAGCCCACCACACAAAAAAACCTAACTTTATCTCTCCTATATAAAATCCCTAGCCTTATCTCTTCCACCACAAACCCTAGCCACTAAGAGATAAAGAGAGAAAGAGCGAAAAAAGAAGAGAAAGTGTACTGAAATTTGAAAGAAAAACTCCAGTCATAAAAAATGAAGAGGAAGAAAAAACAACAAACTCTTCACTCTTTACCAAGGTGAAAACCCATCTCCAAGGTTGTTAAAATTGCGAGCTGACTCGTAAAATGTACGAGTCAACGTATGCTTATCGTGTAAAATCACATAAAAATTAAAAAAATGATAAAATCAGATTGAAATCGTGTGAAATCATTTAAAATTGGTAAAATCGATTAAAATTTTGATTTCACTACCAATTTTACAATAATTCTAAAATTTCAATTTTTATCTTCCTTGTTGCATACATTAACGCATGAGCCTCACAAGCACATGTATCCATGAATTTTTTTTTTCCAATCAATGATGAAGGAAACATCGTCTTGCTTAAACCCTTCCTAACAAATAAAAAATTATCTATTATGGGACAAAACTTTGCAAATTCTTATTCTATAGAGATATTTTTACGGACAAGAGTAATAGATCATAATCTGGAGTTTGATCCACTATGTGTTTATGTCTAAATACCATAGTCTTTTAAATAAGTTTACTACATTATGATTTCTCTATAAAAAATCCTATAACTTGTCTAAGATATGATCTAACAAGGATCCAAACTTCAAGATTAAAAGAAAGGTACTATTTTGAATTGTTTGATTCATTCGTTTTGGTTCATACGAAGCCTACAATTCTTTATCGATTCATTTGTTGAGATTCATGGTGTGTAACAAACAATATCTGAAACTTATGAAATGATAGCAATATCTAAAAGAAAGCATAATAATATCTAAAAGTGTTACATTATTCATCAAGACAAAATATATCAGATAAGCTAAAACACTACACTTGGTCATGCATTTGGAGGGAGGATTGGAATTGGTGCTAGCCAATAAAGGAGCGGAGCATAGTTGTGAAGACATAGCTATTTTTAATGTTTTTTCTTGGATGCAGAGTCTTACCAACCACTTACAACTTTTTTCCTTGGATCTTGCATGATAAGATTTTATCATGTAAGAACAAGCACACAACATTTTTATTGATGAAATTACTTTGAATTTTATGATTTATTTTTACAATTCGAGTTTACATTGTATTTTTCATGTCGTGTCAAAAAAAGGTTTTTGACAGCCTTTCCCATCTCCCTCTTCATCATTTTCCAGCACCACTTCCTCCATTTTCCAGCCCTGAAACCAGCCTCCAAACCTCACCATACAACCTAGAAAACTATAGCTGTAACCCCCACGTAACAGCCTTGAAAACTCCATCCAAATCATTGCTTGGTTTGTGGATTGTAATTGGAGCTACACTCCTCGATTTTAGATTTTTTTGGCTTGATGGAAAGATAAGACATAGGCCTAAACTTTTATGATGAGTTTAAGACTCAATCCTGCTGTTTTGATGCTCAAAACATGCACGAAACAGAAAAGTCAGAATCTGTCAAGAAGTTCATTTCAGCTTAGACTTTGTTTGGGTTTTTGGCCTCTATCTAGAGTTATAGATGTCAGAAAAAAGCAAACTTAGATGTGTTGAAAAGCTTAGAAGAAGATCTAAAACTTTTGTGAGGTGTACAACTCCAAATTGTGTAGTTTCAATGCTCTAAATCCAGCGGAATATTGCGGAAGAAACAACAATAGTACAACGTAGCAACCAAAACAACAACAACGCTATCTAGCACCACCCCTGACTATTCTAGCAGCTTTTCAAACCTCATACCATTCCTTGAAGATCAATTTCAAATTCCAAAGATCTTTTGAATGACTATTTTGATTTATGTTGATTTTGATATGTATCAATGAGGTTTTTAATTGAATAATTTTTACTATCAGGTTGATATTTTTGTTTGCATTTCAGTCAAATCCCTCAAGTTGTATCTTGCTAGTTTATGTGTATTGGTCATATCATGGTCATCTCAAACATTTTAGTATCATTTTCTTTATGTGTGAGAAGCATATTCACATTGGTATTCGATTCAAATAATATATATATTTTTTCTTATTCATGCATGTATATTCATATCTGATGAGTTTTGTATCTTGGTTACAAAATTCAATAAAGGTTTCAGCCTACATTAAAAGGCTGACATTCCAATATTTTCATAAATACTTCTTTTCCAAAATCATTTGTTTAATCTTCAATAAAAAAATTCAATGTTATTCACCTACAATGTTTAAGGCAAATGAACTTATAATAAGTCATACTTTGAATGTTGATTGGGAGTAGCACCTTCAACTTATAATTTAATTTTCAAAAATAAAAATCTTTTTTTAAAATGCATTAAAATTTTTTGATCAGTCATCCATCAACGATTCCTAATATAATGAATTCTTAAAGGTTGTTACTCTCAGGTGTCAATTGAAGATGACAAGGTGATTCATTAATGCGTGATGTGAATATCTTGGTTTTGAATAAATTGTCTACTTGCTGTGGCTGTACATAAACAAGTCATAACATAGATGTATACTGACATTGACGAGGGGCAACCGATAAAAAACTGAAAATAACACATCACATGAAAAATAAACCCCAAAAGGGTTATTGTCAAAACAATTTAGTCCACAAGGGATCTTCATATCAGCAGATCTTATTCCAAATAAATATACCCATGATAGTCATTGCTCAGGTAGAATTGAGGCGTACAATCTTCATTCATTTAACAAATACTGCGAATGAATCTTAGGTACTATAGTATAAATGAATCTTAACAAAGCATTATCCATGGATCATTTTTAAGATTCGGGTTGGGTTCTATGAGTCTAACATAAGCCCATTGGTTATTCATTGGTCATAGGTCATGCTTAAAAGTCACCAACTGTAGACATGTCAATTCACCAAGTATTATTAAAATATTATAAATGAGATGACAAAGATGTATCGGGCTTGTGAATGATTAGGCTTAAACCAACCACTTAAGGTTTAACTCATTACAATAGATTCACTATCACCTATATATATACACACACCACTGGTAGATTAGGCATGAAAACTGTTAGGAATAAAAAACAAGAGTAACAATGCAACTTATTTTTAGGTGGAATGTTTTAGGATGATAGTATCTTCCCTATAGCATATCTAATCCTTTACCTTAAAACTTTGTAAACTAGTTGAGGTTTTCTATAATCATAATACCAGGCGATACTTTTTTTTTAACATAAAATCTTTTTCCCCTCTATAACAAAAAATCCTTCCTCATCCTTGAGAAAGAAGGTCATGGTTGCCGCAATATTGGGTGCGGAAAGTGTTTTATTTTATTAGTCCTAAAGTTATTAGGTTTTCCTACTCTAAAGAGGAATACTTATGTTAGGGGCTTAGAAATCCATGTCCTTGATGGAACTGGCTGCTCTCTTTCAATAAGCAGCAATTTTGCTTTGATTGCGGGACTGAATCAGAACCTTAGGCATGACTCTTAAGAACCTTAGGTGCAACTCCTAGCATCTATCAAAATCCTTCTTCATATTCCATCACAAATCAACATTAGTACAGTTTTAACAGCCCTAAAACAGCATTTAAAAGTCAGATTTGGAAAATCCCCTAGGCTGTCCTGCATCACCTCACTGTCTTTTTGTTGTTACATGGTTAATGAAAGGAGCTGCTTCGCCTTTTGCTGTTCCTGCTAGGAGCTTTCCTCTTTTATTCATTGATTTCGAACTTCTGTTAATTTGTTATGTTTTGATGACTTCAGTTAATTACCCATGCAAGAGCCTGGTTGTTTTGGTCTTTGTTAGTCTCTTAGAGTGTGAACAGACTAATTAGAGTGGCCATACAGTTTTAATTTCATCATCAATTATTATCATAGTTTTGGTTTATTTTGAGTGATGCGCATTAATCAACTTAATCCTGGCAGTGTGACTACCTGCATCCTGATTGAATGACTATCTATAACAAACATATTTTAGGTTCAGAATTACATGTTAGAACCTTTCAATCATCTGCTTTTCATTCTCTTCAACTATTTTATGGAATCCAGTGCCAGTTCCTTTTGGTTTTCTGAGATGGAGTTGGAATATCAATATATAAAAGCTTCTCTGTTTTGGCATCACCGAACTATCCAACTATGCTATCCTTGAATAAATTGAAGGCATGGATAATTAAACCGTGGAAGTTTCTGCTTGTGGATTTTGAGTTTTATTAGCTTTGGCAATGACATTCGGTGATGTTGAGAAATTATCAATCTTGCACCGACACTGTTTAGTTATGCCCTCTACTGTTCCAGTTGCAGTTTGGTGTTGAATTATTTAGGGAAACAGTGTGAGTTTTGAGTTTTCAAGCTGCTAATTTTGCAACCATCTCTAAAATGGTCTGCCAATGGCTACTTGGCTTTAAGCTATCCACTTCTGCTCAAAAAACCAATAATGTGATTTCGCTGTGTTCTTGCCCTTTTCTGTTTAATTCATGTAGAGACTGTCGTTCCTTACCTGACCTAATGGCAGTTTGCCTTGCTCAACCTGACCTATCTTACCCTTCTGCCATGTTTTTTAGGTGGCCCGAAAGCAGCATGTGTTGGTTGTGCTGGGTTTGCTGCATTCTCAGTTTTGATAGAGAAGTTCCTAGACAGACATACTTGAGTGGACAAGTACCCGGCTCCAGTTTTGCAGACCTTAGATCATCTGGATTTGGATTAGAGAACTAGCAGTCTAGCAGCTTGCAGTGAAATTGTAGTTTTTCCTTGCATTCGTTTTCAATCGATTTTAATTTGCCCCCGCTATGAAGCGGAACGACATTGAATATACATACATGTCTCGTATAATCTTTTCATTTTTTCATTTAGCCGATGCATCACATATAGAATATCCAGTGTGATCGTATAAATTCCATATCTGCTACAGTTTCTAATAACGAGTGACTGGTGCTCACTTGTCTTGTCTAGACTTGAGAGATTATCCTTCAAGAGCATGTATTCAACTCTGTCAGTGTGTAGACTTTTGCTGGTTCAATTATGGGTGCTGTTATCTTTATAACTCTGATTTGAATTGCTAAAATTACCCTTAAAAGAAAATGTAGCAGAGGACTTGGCTTCTCTCCCTTCCAAACTATTAAGCTTTTCATTTCGGTGAAATCACAGTGTTTCGAAGCGGCCACCAGTATTAACGCCATCATGCACCAACATCAACATCAGTTCGAAGACGTAAATTAGGTCACCAATCTTTATCACAAATTGGACAAGGTGAAACATAGAATTACAAAAAAAAAGTGCCAGGCGAAGAGTTTTTGGGAACAAAATGTGAAATCGGGGGAAAAAAAGAGATGCTGATTCAAATTAGTAGTGCTTGCTTGATTGGTCTCTGGTGTTTTCTTCTCTTATGAGTGCACCTAGCAGCTCCTTTCAAGTATCTGTGCTCTGTGTTGTCATGTCGGGTTATTACCCTCTTTTTTCTTAACAAAACCAAGTTATTACTTCAAACTCTTTCTTTAATCCAATGGGATTTGTGAGTAGGTGTTCATACTTTGCAATATATTGACTTCTCAAATAAACTAGATTATAACAGTGTAAATTAGATTTTACAAACAAACAATCAAGTAAAACACATACATCAATCAAAAAAGTACAATTACAAAAAATACTAATTCTTAAATAATCCATTATATCAAGAAAATAATATTGGTAAAAAAAAATACTTTGGTAAATACGTTTTACTCAAGTTTAACAATAATTTGATATATAAAAAAAATATTGGTAGTGATATAAGTTATGTACATTGCTAAATATGTTTTATCATCATAATCCAAGAATTTCCAAAATCTCCATACATATGCCAAGTGATGACACCCAAAGAGCCTAAGCTATCAGTAGCTTAGGAGTAAAATTTATATGTTGAATAATTAGTTAATTTTTTAGTTCTAGTAATCTAATTTATTTTTCCTAATCAAGATAACTGATAGCTTGTATCTGATGATTGATACGTTAAGATAGTTGGTATTTGTAAAAGGTTTTTTTTAATATAAAAAAATTTAATTTAAAACAAAAATAAATAAATTTTAGCATAACTCCATTTATGCCGCACTACCAAATCAGAGTGAATACTTCACACCATTGCCTCATGAATTTAATGTTCATGTTATAGGTTAGACCTACCCAACAACTTTATATCAAACACCACCTGAAAAGTGGGTCAAGCATGGATGTTTAACCCATATAGAAAGTGTGGATCATTTCATGCATGAGATCGGAGGTTAGTATGAGGTGTGTGTTTAGTAATGCATTATATAATATTTTTTAAAAATATTTTTTATTTAAAAATATATTAAAATATATTTTTTATTTTTAATATTAACATATTAAAATTATAAAAATACATCTCAAAATATTAATTTGATAGTTTTTTAAAGTAAAACACCGTTTTAAAAACTGATTAAACCACATTATCAAATACTTACTATATTAACTTAAATCAACCTAATTTTTTGTGATAAAAAAATAAAAAATATTATTTTAGTAAAAAATACTAGTTTTTTTTTACTAAATCATAAGTAGATTAAGGTAAATATTTTTTTTATTTTAAATTATATTTTTAATATTTTTAAATTATTCTAACATATATAAAAAATAAATTGTAAAAATAAAAAATTAGACATATTGTTAATTAAGTTGGCAAGCCGGGTCTTAAAAAAAAAACATTGAATCTTGTCGGATAACATAAATAGACCGTTTTGACCAGTGGCAGGGATAGCCAACAAAAACGCACTGCTCCAGCTCCACATCCACATCCAAAAACGTCGTTACTAACTCATTTCTCGTCCTCTTCTTGGAATTAAAGCAAACAATAAAGCAGCAAATATCAGAAGCTTTCAGTGATGGTTTCTCGTCTAACAACAACCCTCTCTTTCCTCACTTACCTCTTGATTCTCTTCATCTTCTACAACAATTCTCCCTTCAAATTCTGATAAAGTCTTCCTTGCACTGTACTATGAATCTCTATGACTATATAGCGCTAATTCCATAGTGAGTTACCTTAACAAGCTCGTTGAAGATGACGAGCTTCTCTCAATCGTTGATCTTTACCTCTCTCCTTGGGGTAATGCCAAAATCAGAGGAAACGACACCTTTGTTTGCCAGTTTCTTATTAAAAAAAAAAAAAACTTTTGAGCTTTTACTTCATTGACTATTATCTTATTGGAAAACCAAATCTTTTTATCAGTAAGGAATTGCTTGTTAAAATAATTAAGATAAAAAATAAAAAGAATGCTAGAATTCTGAATAATCTGTATATCATGAGTGCTTAATTTTAATTTAAATACAAATAAAGTATATATAAGTTAAACTGAAAGTATTATTCTACTCTTAATAAATAAGACTACATAAATATTATTTAACATCTCCCCTCAAACTCACGATGTTGCAGTTACAAGCATCAAGAGTTTGCCAACCAGAAAACGAAAATGAGAGATGGGATGCGCCTTGGTAAAGAAATCTGCAATCTGCAAGGAAGAATGAACAAAAAGCAAAGCAATGGTGTCATACTTGAGATGATGAGGAGTAAGATGATAATCGATCTCAATGTGCTTAGTTCGCTAATGAAAAACCGAGTTGTGAGCAATCTGAATAGAACTCTGGTTGTCACAATGCATAGGAGTATGATGAGAAAAGGAAACTCCCATATCAGCAAGTAACCAACGTAACCAAACAATCTCTTTGGTAGTAGATGTCATGGCACGATATTCTGCTTTGGTGGATGATTGAGAAACAATAGATTGTTTCTTGTTCTTCCAAGAAATAAGAGAATCACCTAAAAAGATACAGAACCTGGTAACAGACTTGCGATCTGTGGGATCAATACCATGATCAGCATCAGAGTATGCACGCAACTCCAAGGAAGAGGTGGATGAAAGTAAAAGACTCTGAAAAATTGTACCTCGAAGTTATTACAAAATACGAAGAACAACTGCCTAGTGAACAGTAATAGGAGAAGCAACAAACTGACTAACAACATGAACAACATATGCAACATCTGGACGAGTAATGATGAGATATACCAAACTCCCAACAATAGTGCGGTATAAAGTAGGATCTATCAAAGGTAAACCATCAGAAGAAGAGTACTTTGCATTAACCTCAATGAGAGTATCTACAGTCTTGTTATCAGTAAGTCTAGCCCGCTCAAGAATATCTGTAACATATTTTGAATGAGAAAGAAGGTAACCTCTAGGTGAATATGCTACCTCAATACCAATGAAATATAAAAAATAACCTAAATCCTTCATTTCAAATCGTCTAGCCAACTTTGTCTTCAAGACTGAAATACCATCAATGTCATCACCAGTAATAATCATGCCATCAACATATAAAGATATAATGATATACGACCTACATCAGTGCACTTAATAAAAAGAGCAGAATCATGACTGCTGGAAACAAAGCCAAGAGATGAGATCACCATAGAGAATTTCTCAAACCAAGCACGGGGTGCTTGTTTGAGATCATATAATGCTTTCTTAAGCTTAGAAACATATCCAGAGTCATGTGAAATACCAGGAGGGGGTGCCATATAAACTTCTTCTTGAAGATCTCCATTCAAGAAGGCATTTTTAACATCAAGTTGAGAAATATACCACTGACGAATCGAAGCTACGACAATAAGAGTATGAATAGTAGTCATTTCTGCAACCGTGGCAAATGTCTCCTCATAGTCCATACCATATTGTTGAGAGTATCCTTTTGTAACCAACCTAGCTTTGTATCGCTCAATAGACCCATCAGAATTAGTCTTGATCTTATACAACCAACGACAACCAACAACAATCTTACCAGGAGGTAGAGGAACCAAATCCCAAGTATCTGTCTTATGCAAAGCAGAAAGTTCCTCATCCATAGCTTACTGCCAAAACGGATCAAGAATTGCCTCTTTATAGGAAGATGACTCAAAGAGACAATGAATAGAAGCTAAAAAGGAAGTAAATGATGAAGAATAACAAGAATAAGCAAAATCTGGTAGTTTTGTGGACTTATGAATGCGGATGGACTGACGTGGAGGTGGATCCACAATCTCAGATGAAGTTTGAGGGGTTGTAGATGAGAATGGAGCTTCAGGTGCGCTAGAGAGTAAAGTACCAGTACTTGCAGAGTTATGAGTACAAATTGATCGAACATGGAGAGAGGTATCATTACCAGAATCCTCAGAAAAGGGATCTATACGAATAATATCAGATTTAGTCAAGCTATGAGTAGTGGATGGAATAGAAAAGAAAGGTATATGCTCAAGGAAGACAACATGACGAAACACATAAAGTTTCTGAGTTATTTGATCAAAACACCGATACACCTTTTTACCTTCACCATAACCTAGAAAGACACAAATAGCGGATTGAGAGGATAACTTCCTACGTTCTACATGAGGACGAAGAACGAAACAAGTACAACCAAAGACTCTAAATGAGGAATAATCAGGGACAAACCCATATAACTTTTTAAAAGAAGATAGACCCGAACTATGAGAAGATGAAATTGTATTAATCAAACTTACAGCAGTAAGAACAGCTTCTCCTAAAAACTCATTAGGAACAAAAGCAGACAACAAAAGAGAATGAGTAGTTTCGACAATGTGCATATGTTTTCTTTCAGCAACACCATTTTGCTCAGGAGTATTTGTACATGAAGTTTGATGGATGGTTCCATCTAAGGTAAGCAATTGGTAAAATTTATTAGAGGTGTATTCCCCACCCAAATCACACCTAAAGCATTTGATCACAACAGAATGTTGAGTTTTAATAAGAGCTCGAAAAGCCGTATATATCTCAAAGAATTCAGAACGATGTTTCATTAAACAAACCCAACAATAACGAGTATGATCATCAATAAAAAAGACATAATATCGAGACCCTCCTTTTGTGGTAACAAGAGAAGGTCCCCATACATCAGAATGAATCAAATCAAATGGTGAAGAAGAAATAGAAATACTTCGATTAAAAGGTAAAGCAGAAAATTTTGCCAGTTTACATCCTCTACAATCAGAAATGTCACAAGTTTTCAAATTTCCTAAAGCTCCTGTGGATGCCAAAAATCTCAAACGAGAAGACGAAACAAGACCTAGACGGGAATGTCATAAATAAAAACTAGAAGATGAAATACTCAAACAAAAGGAAGACAAATCAACAACAGTAGTAGTAGTGGCAGCAACAGCAACTGGTACTTTTAACTCATCCAAAATATATAGTTCATTCTCCCTACGGCCTGTCCCAAGTAGCTTCTGAGACTGCAGATCTTGTACACAACAAAAAGAACCAGAAAACATGATTAAATAATCACTAGAATCCCATATTTGATCAACAAACGCAAGATTCAATTTGAGTTTTGGAATAAGATAAACATTAAGGAGAGACAAGTGAGGTGTGACAACAGAACCAACACCTGCTAAGGGTATAAAAGTGTCATCAACAGTCATAACAGGAATGGAGGACAAAGGGGACACAAAGGTAAAAGATGAGGAATCTGAAGATATATGATGGGAAACACCAGAATCCAAGACCCATTCAGAGTGTGACATACCTGAGGAACTATGAGGCAACTGACCTATGGAAGAAGAAGCGGACATTGCTTGTGGCTGCAAGGAAAGAAACTTCTAAAATTGCTCAGCCAAAGTGTTGGGATCGGTAATAGAGCCTGGGGAAGCTACTGCTGCAGTATTATGGTGTGGTGGTTTATAACCCTGAGGTGATCTATGAGCATTAGATTGTGACTGACTGCTAGACTTCCAAGTTTGATTATGTTGTCTCAACTTAGGACACTGAGCCTTCCAATGACCTTTCTGCTTATAGAAACTGCACTCATCGAAGCCAACCCTTGTGTACGACTTGTTCTAATGATTAAAGAATGACTTACAAAGTACTGCTAGTACAAAAGGATTTGAAGCAGAAAGAATTCCCTTTTCAGAATAAGACTGAAGATGTATTTCTTCAGCCAATAACTCACTGACAACAGAGTCAACAGAAGGCAGTGGAGAACGATGAAGAATTGAACCTCTAAGTCCTTTAAAATCACTGTGAAGTGCTGTTAAAAACTATATCAATCGTTGCTGCTCTCTACGCTCAATATAGGCACCACATGCCTTCAATTCTGCCGATTCTGTAAGAGCTAATTGATCCCAAAGATCTGTCATAGCAGAATAAAACTCTTGAATACTCATATTTTTCTGATGAAGCGCTCGTATGTCATTCTCTAATTGATACTATTTTGCAAAATTTGATTGTGTGAATAACCTTTATAGATGATCCCAAATCTCTTTTGTTGTCTCATACTTCGCCAATTGTGTACCTATCGAATGCTCAACAAAATTGTTGATCCAAGTAATGATCTTTGCATTATTTGCCTCCCATGTATCTATCAAAATAACATCCCCCCCTCAATATTCTTAGGTATCATATAAGTTCCACTAACATACCCCTACATCTTCTTACCTTTAAGAAAATTTCTCATTACATAACTCAAATACGAATAGTTCTTCCCATCCAACCTCACACTCACATAACTCACAAACTGTACCAATCGTTAGATCCGCGAAGCTGTGTTCGGGATTAAGCCTCGTTCTATAAAACCAGCTCTGATACCATGTTAAAATAATTAAGATTAAAAACAAAAAGGAGGCTAGAATTCTGAATAATTTGTATATTATGAGTGCTTAATCTTAACCTAAATACAAATAAAGTATATATAGGTTAAACTAAAAGTACTATTCTACCTTTAATAAATAGGACTACATGAATATTATTTAACATTGTTAAGCTAATAAAGTTTGTTTCTTTGATGTTTAAATTGCTGCATGGTCCATATGAATGCTTATTGAATACAGTGGAAGCTTGTGCAATTCATGCCTGGCCTAAATTGGTTAGACTCGTTAGCTTCTTCAAGTGTGTTTTGATTTGGTTTCGAATAAGTTCATGTGATAATTAAGGTGCCCAGTATTTGTAATTGTGTGTTTCGCTTGTCTTTGTCTTAAAACTGTGATGTCTAGTATTTGTAATTAAGGTGCCCAGTACTGAAAATGCTGTGGTGATTTTAATTGCTTTAGAACTCTTTAAAGTTTGTCTGGCAACAGCGAGGAAAGCCTGAACCAATGCTTACTTCAATCAAATGGTCTTGAGAGAAAAGATCATGCAACTAGAAATATATAGCTCAGGTTCTGAAATTTAAGTGTATGGTGATGATGCCATCTTTGGTGTGTTTCTCCCACTTGTTGCTTGGTTATCTGTATTTCAGTTTGGCCCTCCACCTAAATGTTCATTGTCTTATGTTCTGCTGACTTCCTAATGTTTCTTTTCCTCGTGTTATTATGGTATTTTTTGGTGGGACAAAAATTGTGATCCATGCATAACTGATTGGATCTATACTTGGTACCTCTGTGCAGCTTGAATTAAAATATGCAGCTGAAACAACCGTTCAGCCTCCACATAATTATGTGCCATGGGTGGTGGTTGATGGGCATCCACTTTATGAGGTTTGTTCTTTTAACTGTGACCATAAGAAATGGTTATTGATTGTGGACTTCGTATTTTTGCCACCACGACTTTCTGCGATTTTACATGCAATTTTGCTATTTGTGATGATCTCAACTTATGAACAATTGATGGTTGTTCACAATTTATCGATTTCTTTCCTTTTCTTTTTCTACTTTTAAAAGATTACTTGGTGGAATTCAGGAATTACTCTGTTTTTTTTAGGATTATGAAGACTTCATAACATACATCTGCAAGGCCTACAAAGGCACTGCCACACCCAAAGCTTGCAGCAAACCATCTGGTTATTCCATCCAAAGGCCAAAAGCAAAATCAATCCCTCCAGTTTGCTATAGGGATACGATTATATCAACGCTATTGGAACAGATTAAATCAGCAATATCATTGTGGATGCAGTAGAAGGAGATCAGAGCTGCTTCAGCATGGATGCATCTCAATCCAAATACATTCTAGTTTGATTGCTTTGCTGTCGGCACGCTATTTATGTTGTCAACTCAGCAGTACTCAGCTAAGTGCATGTCTGGAGTTGCCACCCCCTTTTCTCGACTGAAAACAATTAATGTTGTCATTTACTACCAGATAACGTTGTTTTGTGATTGGGGGATTGGGGTACTGTTAGATAATATGTTGTCTGTGTATATTTATCAATTCAGCAACATGTGTCTCGATGAATACTTGTAGCAATTATCAACTAAACTATCTAATCTCATAGAATATTAGCTAGGTTTTAAAAATGAGGGAAGCAATGACAGCGTTTTCAAGAATACATGTGGGCAAATGTCTAAAAAGGGATGAACAATTGGAATCACAAAGGCTACTGAGTACTAAAATGAATATTCTGAGTAATTTAAGGAACGCAATTCTTTCCCGCACCATGTAAGTCCTCTCTTAGAGGGGCCCAAATTTTAGGTGGGCCCCGTTATTGTGTTGTTATTAATATATAATTTCTTTGGTAACCCGGTAAAGGCTAGTCGATATGTCCGAGTGGTTAAGGAGACAGACTCGAAATCTGTTGGGCTTTGCCTGCGCAGGTTCGAATCCTGCTGTCGACGATTTTTTAAGCCTTTAATTAATCATTTTTTTTTTGTTATCACTCTGGCTAGCGTTTGATATTTGGTTAGTTTTTAAGTTTTTTTTTTATTTAAAAATTTAATAAAATATATTTTTATATTTTTTACATGAATATAAAAAAAATTATATAAAAAATTATATTTTAAAAAAATCTCGGTGTGACGTAAATAAACAAAACACTCTAAGTTTTTTAATTTACAAATGACAAAGTTGTCCCTCTTTTTTTTGTTTTATCTGAAATGTAAATATTATCTTTTATAGATAAATAAATATTTTATATTAATTGTTTGAGCCAACCCTTAACCTTCAAAAACAGCGATATTTATAAGTGCTTAACAACTAGATCACTGACTAATTATTGATCTCAATAATTTATTTATTTAATATTGTAATATCTATGGTTACAAGACATTTGTTCAATTTAATGCTCAGTTTATTTATTTATAGACATAATATATATATATATATATATTGCATGATAATTAACATGTTTTAAATTTGACAAAGTACGAATAAAAAATATAATAATCTTGTAACAACAATATTTGACTTTCAATTAAAAGAATAATTATTATATTCTTATTATAATTACCACGTCTATATTTTACTGGGGTATACAAATAAAGCATTGTTTTTTTTAAAAAAAACTAAATTATAAGAAAAGATATTATCATCGATAATTATATAATTTAATATATAATTATAGAATATAATTACATTTTATATATATATATATATATATATATTCTTGTATTCTTACTATAATTAATATTCTTATATTTTATCAAATATAAGAAAAGATATTTATTGCAAAATATATCATATATATTACATTTAATATATAAATAAAGCATTGAGATGAATAATAGGGTACAGCAATTGTTATTTTATTGGTAAAAGTTAAGGGGTCGACGACAACAATTGCCATTGATATTGTAAGTAGTTTTAAACTGGAATAAAGCTAGACTCATCAACAGAAAAGGCTTGGCTTTTATGAAATCAAAATTATCCGTGCTATTACAAATTATATAATTATTATAGTTGCAAATATGTTGGAAATACCCACCCCACCACTACTAAAAAATTGTATTAATTAGCAACAAACTACTCTATTGCAAATAATACTAAAATCCATTACTAAAACAATTTAGCAACGGAATCAGCAACGACAAATATCCGATGCAGATTTGTCGTTGCTGATTTTTTAGTAACGGATTTGTTTGTCGCTGATTTCACAGCAACGAAAATTCTAATGCTTACAATCAGCAACGGATAATCCGATGCTGACAAACCAGCAATGGATTTCCAGCAACGAAAAATCCGTTGTTGGTTTGCCAGCATCAGATTATTCGTTGCTGGTTTGTTGCTGGTTCCTGAAACCAGCAACGGATTTTTCGTTGCTGATTGTAAATAATTCATCAATCAGCAACGAAAAATCCGTTGCTGACTATATTATTTTTATTAAATTAATTTTTTTATATATTAAAATGACTTTTAATTTGTTTAATTAATTATTTATGGATATTTTAAAAGTTGTAGAATATATATAACCAACATAAATTAATATAAAAAATAATTGTATCACTAATAAAAAATGGAATAAAAATAATATTCATATTATAAAAATTTAGTTAAATTTGCATTAATACAAATAAGTCGAAATACAATAAAAAGAAACAACAAAAGATACAATCATGGTGCTGGTTGCGGAGACGAACCATGATATTGTGGATCGACACAAGATGAATCATGATATAATGGTCGAGGTGTAGGTCGATAAATTGGTTGAAATGTGGGACCCATATGTGTCATTATCTGGGGAGCCATGGGTGGTGGCATTGATGGGGCCAAAGGTGATGGCATACCTTGGCCAATATTTAATATCCCACCATGATATCCAAGATTGTTCACAAGATATTCTTTCATGGAATCCATCTGCCGTGTCATTTCAAGAATAAAATCATCTTTTTTCTTTATCTTCTATTCTTTATTTTTTATCTCCTTTTGCAATGCCCGGTACGATGAACTAGGATATGATGACTCCACCGAGTAGGAATATGATGAAGAGCTTGTACTAACTATAGATTTTGGCATACGAGGTGCACCATATACCCTATCCTTTGTAACTCCTCATGAAGCCACACACCAAGCTGCTCCATCAAATGAAGGATGATATTCCTGATTAGTTCCATACTTTGAAATCATCTCCATTTTATAATTTTCCTACAAATAAAATACTTGCAGTAATAAATTCATTTGAATGTTAAATAATACTTAAGTTATATAAATAAATAATCAAATAAAAATACATACAACCACTTTTTTAGACTTGTTGTCGACGAAGCTACCAGACTTTTTAGTACTTTGATGCAAAGTTGAAAAGATATCATCCCATGGAGGTTCTTTTCCACTAGCTTCCTCTTGCTTTCAAGATTAATAAATATTATAAAAGATAAATATAAAAATTTTAATTCATTATCTTAAGCGAAATAAAAACCCTTACCATGTTAGCTCAATATGATGCAAATGACACCGTTCCTCCAGAATGAGTGCTTATTTTGCCATCTATTTTGGTTAATCAATTCCTCTTAGCAGATTCCGATCTCCTTTGAAATTTAGGGGTGGACCAAACATCTTTGACCATTTGATTCCAGCCGTCATTGTTTATCTAAGCAGGACTTTTATCAAGGCAATCTATAATATTTGTAGTGTTTTCTTTCGACATGGCTTTCTTGCGAGCTCGTGTCAATTGTTGATTCAAAGCAATCCTAGCCTTATCTTCCCAAAAATTACGAACAATCGACTCATCTTCCTCAGGGAAGGAATATTTTTTCTACCAAATAATATATATATCAAGTAAAAAGAGTGCATAAAATTTCAAAGTATGGAAATGATTAATCATATTGTGTTATCTTGTTCAGAATTTGCAAGATTATGTAATAACTAAAGAAATTAAATGATATTAAAGAGTAAATAAGAAATAAGAACAAATTAGAACACAAATCAATCCCTGCTACAATACCTGTGTTGGAGAAGAGATGCATATTTATGGTTATCCGTAAATAAAAAAGGAGAGGAATATGACAACTCCTTAATCCATATCTTATTTGATTCAGCAAACTACATAAACTAAACGCCCCACAGATAAAAGAAAAGGAATATAAAGCAAGTGAATCCTGACAAAATTTTCCATTTCATATGCAGGTTCAAAAATCAATACCCCAACACATCAATAAAGTAGTCTCAATAAAAGAGCGAATATATTTTCTTTTGAACCCAAATACAAACAAATTACAAGAATATTATAAACAGAGCAAAAAAAAGAATATGGCAATTAGTGTTGGTACTTACCTTGAACTCTTTAAAGAGTTCATTCCTGCACATTGAATCTACTTTTTTTCAAGAGTTCCATGCTCCTTTAAAATTAGACCTCAAAGTATCTCCGATTGCACGTCCATATGATGCGTTATTGAACTTGAAAAAATATAATAACAAAATTTTATTAAAAAAATAATTACACAATAATAAGTAATTTTTTTCATACCTGACAATATAACCTTAATAAGTTAGATTTTAAGAGTTTCAACTTATTGAGTAAGGCATGGTAAAGCTGCTTTCACTTGTGGGTTTTTTTTTTTGTCTCCTATATGTTCTTTATTCTGGTTGGTTAGATTTTAATGTTTTGGTTGATGTGGGGGGATTGTGCTTTTGTATTACTACTAATCAAGGGGTATATGAAATTAATTGTACCATTAATTTGCTTTTATTTAGATTTGTTGCAATGATATCAATGCTTGTACCTATATTTCATCGAATTGAATCTTTAGCATGGCAAAGCAAATTGACAGTTGAAGTTTCCTTGTGTGCCTGATTACTCCCATTAACTTATGCTTTATAATATTCTTACACTGGCTTGTATTTCTTAAAAGTGTGTTTTGTATTCTTTTGCTTTTATTGTAGAGATCTTTTGTAAGTTGAGAGTTGTTTATACTACTTTTCTTTTCCATTGTTTTGAAATGTTTAATTTTTTGAACTCAACATTTTGGTCTTTCTACCTATTGATTAACTGGTTTTATATCAATAACTATATTTGCAAATATGAGCACACATAGTTTATGTGCACAAAAACAAGTAAGCTGTATTCAGATTAAAAGGCGATTGAGAAAAACTAATCCACTATACAAAGACCAAATAGATGAACGATTTGTAAAACAATCAGAGTCATCTTTATGGGAAAGGAAATGGCATATCTATTCAACTTTTTCTTCTAAATTCGCTTGTATGCACGGTAAGCTAATATAATCATGGAAGCAATTATTTGTGTTTTCATGTCTTCTTTTCCAATTCATTTTACCCTTAGCACATAATAAAAACACACAAGACAAAACTATTTTAAGAAAAGCATACCATATTTCCCTACAATACCAGCCTTCTTGGTTCTCTTGGTCTACATATCAGAAAAGAAATTCAAAACATAAAAATCAGGCACTAGACTATCTGTAATTTGATTCCAGAGGATAAATTAAAAAAATAACAATAGAGTAACCTATATTTATGTTTAAGTTCATATTTGCAAATATTTGAAATGTTTAAGTTTCCTCAGTCTTATTAAGATTCAAGAAACCTATTGATTAACTGTTCTAAATACACAATGAAGCACCAAGTGAGAATAATCTTAGCATAAAATTTTCTATTAACCATGTGGCATTTTTTCTTTATTATGTTTTTGGTAGTGCGGTGGGTGGGGGTTACTAATTTAGTTATGCCCTATATTTATGCCGATTATGTATTTCTATGCAAACGGGGGAGAGAAACTTGTGTTCATAAATAGATTTGCACCGAATACAGTTCATAAACCCTTATTTTATCAAATGAATAGCATAAAACCATTATTCAAAGTAGCGATAAAAAAAATTTGTTACCTATGTTCTTGAGTTCTGGGCGAGCAAGATGAAATCTACACGGCAGAAGAACACCTGAGATTGGGAAAGTTAGGTAAAAAATTTTAAGTGTAAGTTTAATTGCAATAGAGAAACAAATAAATTCTAAAATTAATTACCTAAATTATTGAAGAAAAGAATGCAAAACCCAACCCATATACAAAGAGTGGGGGTAAATCAGGATGTTCAATGGTGATAATGATGGGTATAGTAGGATGTTGCCATGGGTTTGTGTTTTTGGTGGTTTACGAAGAAAGATTGAATCTGTTAAGGATGTTAGAGACAAATGAGAAAAAGATGAAGAGAAATGTTAGGGACAAAGCAAATTCAAATCAATGAAGAGAAAGTGCTAAGTTAATTTTTTTTCTACTGTTATGATCAGGGGATGTAGGGGATGAAGAGATTCACTGCAAGTTAATTAGCATTTTCTGGGTTGTTTGTTTATTTGCTCTGTTTACGTTTCTGAAGGGGAGAGAGTGTAAGTTTAGGATTGCTAATTAACAGTTGAGATTGTCAAAGCTAAATACCTCATCAACGGTCTGTGTAATTTTAGTTTTAGATTAAGATTTAAATATTTATTTTTTTAATCAGCAACAAATAATCCGTTGCAAATTTTATGTTGTCTTTAGCAACGGATTTTCTGTTGCTAAAGCCTGTTGCTAATATTAAAAAATTAATAAATATACAATCCATTACAAATCCGTTACTGAATTTAGCAACGGAATTATCCGTTGCTAAAATCAAATGCTAATAGTCCTTTTTTTTAGTAGTGCACTATTGTTCATCGAAATCATATTATCCATGCGATTAATTACGTGATATCATAACGATCTCGTGATTACAGATTAACAATATTATTATAGTTAATCATGTCTATTTTTTCATGATATTTGATTACAAATTATAGTTTAGGAACGCGGTGCAAACCATGTGTTTTTAATTTTTTATGTAAAATGAATTTTTTTATGTTTTCAGATCATTTTAATCTGCTGATATTAAAAATAATTTAAAAAAATTATTTTAATATATTTTTAAATAAAAAATATTTAAACCACTACCACTATCACATTCCAAGTACAATAAAAAATAAATAATATTAACGGTGGAGCCACTCCAATAAAAGTTCAACAGTCCTTTCCCAGCAAGGCAGACCGCTCAAAGGGTAGTCTCATATGGACATGGTCCCACCCAAGCCTGTCAATACAGA
>Ga0325402_1001162_pt1 | contig 20860 bp, 9 predicted proteins | sample PopdelMetagenome_22_FD_207212 | JGI IMG/M metagenome (GOLD analysis project Ga0325402, IMG submission 207212) | Populus deltoides microbial communities from Bellville, Georgia, United States - Xylem-PdKOR-R3 | ecosystem: Host-associated > Plants > Phyllosphere > Stem > Wood/Secondary xylem...
CTCTAAAATGCTTAAGAAAATCTTTGTGCCCATATATTACTATTTGTATCTGTTTCGCAGCATTATTTGTATCTGTTTCGCAGCATTATATTATATTATAGTACTCATATATTACTATTCACTTTTACAATAAAAAAATATTTTTCTCTCTCTTTTTATTAAAAATATTTAGAGTTTGTATAGAGATATAGTGTAGATTTTTTTTAATTTTTAATTTTTTTATATTTTTAAATCGTTTTAATATGTTGATATTAAAAATAATTTTTTAAAAATAAAAAAATATTATTTTAATATATTTCTATATAAAAAATATTTTTAACCGCAATCACTATTACAATCTTAAACATGTCTTAATATTTTTGGTTAAGGTATATAATTCAATGTTTTTTTATTATTTATTAGTTATTAAAACATTAATGAGAATATATGTATCATTTGAGAAAACAATAAAATAATCAATTTATTCTCAAACTAAAGAAAAATTAGAGTTGTCAAACAAGTGTTTTTGTAATTTCATTTACCCCTGGAATTAGGAAAACTTTGGCCATCCACGTAAGGGCATGTTAGTCCTTTCATAGAGCTTTTTTTCCCATAAATTCTAAATTTATTAAGGGTATTTTAGTTTTTTCTTGACAAATTAATATTTAATTCTAAAAAGTTGCTGGCGTTTGCAGTTTATACGTCAATGCGTGAGAGGTATTCTGTGATTTGAGCAGCTCTTGCAATACCTTCTAGTGGCCAAACTTGTCATTTTACTATGTCATTAGAAGCGTCGTCATGTCCTTTTCTTTTTAGTACGAATGGTTTGTTACTAGTGGCTATTTTGTTTTCTTTTCTTTTTTCTTTCCTTCCTAAAAAGTAATTTTGTTTTCTTTTCTTTTCTCTCTCCTCCCTAAAAAGTACATGTTATTCCTTTTTGCTTTTTGTGTTTTAGTCCTTATTCTTTTTTTTAACCCTTTTAAAAAAGTTTTGTTTTTTTCTAATTTGATCCTTAATTTATAATTTAACATATATTACTTTTTTCAATTCAATCCTTATTCTTTTGATTCCTAATTTTTTTTCTTTGGCTTTTTTATTAAAGTTTTATTGGTTTTTAATTTCATCATTTAATCAAAGTTTATGCTGTATCTTTTTCAATTTTACCCTCATTCTTTTGATTTTTTTTCTTTTCAACATAACCCTCCAATCAAAAGATTTTGGTTGCCCTCTCATTTATTTCTTATTTTTATTTTCACCCTCATTCTTTTAATTATATTTTTAAATTTTATATCCTTTTGTGTAATTGATTTTTTTTCCTTATTTCACCCTTCAGATTTGTTAGGGATTGAGTTTCGTGATTTTTTTTATGGTGTTTTCAGTCTAAGGACCCAAGTTACAAGTTTTGAAATGTTAATACATGTCGATATTCTTTTTTTAGCTTATATTTTTTTTATTTCATTATTCGACATTTTTTTTCAATAAGTAAAAATAGTTATAACCCAAGTTATTAAACTAGTTACAACTTATTAAACTTAGTCGAGCCTATAACCCAAGTTATTTGTTTTTTTTTTAATTTCTTTTAAACGTGCTTGCATGCCTAGACTATCACAGTCTTTTTCTTATATTTTTAATTCTTTTTATTTTATTTTAATTGATAATTTTTTATGTTTTTTTTAAATACCTTTTAAATTTATGTTTCAATTAATATCCCTCCTCTATACTTTTTTATTTTCTCTTATTTAGCCTGTTTTGAATAAAGGTTTTTTTTTAAAATTATTTTGTATGTATTTAATTTTTTGAGATATTATTTTGATTCATTTATAAGTTTTTTTAGTGTTTTATATAGATGAACTTTATTTTTTAGAAATAAAATTTTTTATTTTTAAATAATATTTATAATATGTGCAATCTTGCATGATATTTTTTTTCCTTTTTGTTCAATCAGTTTTATGTGTGTCTATTTTTATTATTGTTTAATTGAATAAAAAACTGATCTCAATAAATAAATTCAGTAAACACAACCAGATAAATGTTTTATGTTGCGAGATCAAATATCTTGATCTACATCTATCTCTTGTTTTTTCTAGTCTTGCTTTTAGTTATCTTTAACAAACTTTTTTTATTATTTATTTACATAAATGATTATCAATTTATTTAATTAGATGCTTGCATAAGGTTTTCAATTTATATTTAGAATTTTGTATGTAAAAGAAAATACATTTTGAAAAATATTGCATATCCATTTTAAAAAAATACGACTTTCAATGGAGCGTGGGCTAAATAGCTAGTTAAAAACTAATACCCCTCAGTGTTTCACTTTACATTAAAAAGAGAATCATTATGGATTCGCAATGTGATTCTTTTTTATCCTTAAAAGATATATTAGTCCTATTGTTACCCATTTTTGGAACCCAATTTATATATAAAGAAAAAGAAAAAAGAAAAGAAAAAGCCCAAAACAATGCCGTTTTGAACAACACTATTCTTCTTCTTCCCCTTGACGCATAGTAGGGGAAGAAGAAGGTTTTTGAATTATTTTTTTGTCGTGCTCTCACTCTCCCTCTCTCCCCCACTTGCACAAACACTGTCAAAACCCAACACAACCCACGCCCCCTCATAATGTAAAACCAAGGGAGTTATGCCTTGCAAACGGCTCCCTATTAGGTACCTTGCCAGGCACCGGGGCAAAGCGAGGTGGCCTCGCTCCCTATGCACCATGATGGGACAGGGGTAGGGTCGATCCCGCTCCTCTTGCCCCCTATAAATACCACCCGAAAGGAATAGACCAGTGGGGGGATTGGTTTTGAGAACTGGGGATGAGAAACATAGGATTTTGAAGAAGAGAGAAAGATTTAAAAGAAACAGGAGCAGGGAGGAAAAATTTGAGAGAGAGAGGAACGAAAAACAGAGAGACAACAATCAGGGGGAGTTTTTTTAGACAGAAAAAGATTTATGGGGAAATTGTCTTTGAAACATGAGAGAGAGAGAGAGAGAATAAAAACAGAAAAAGGAGAAAGAAAACTAGGGGAATAACAGAAGAGAACAGGGGAAAAATCACCATAAATTGTCGTCTGCCACCGTGAATCCGCCACTGTGAACCACCGAGAACAGAAGCATCGCTACGAAGCCACTGCAGAGAGGGGAGAACATTGTTGACAGAGAGAAAAGCAATATAAGCAAAACATAGAAAAAGAGAAAGAACATGAGGGACAACAGAAGTAGAGGACAAGGAAAACACAGAAAAAAAAAAAGAACCACCATCAGCGCCACTACTCGGTCAGCCGCCCCACTCCCTTCCTCCTCCTTTCCTTCTTCTTCTTCTTTTTCTTCATTTCGCCTCGCCTTAACTGTTCTGCAAAGTGAATAGTGGAGAGTGAATTAACTGTTTATTGGGTTGGACAAGTCCGGCTGATTAGTACTTAAAATTGCATTTTTATCAAGGTTTTATATCATCATTTTGCACTTGAAATATAAATAACTCCTTAACTAGAGCATGTTTTATAATAACATGTTTAATAATATAAGATACCTTTAATTTATAGTAAATGTTCATCTTAATGCAGGCTATCACATAAATTAAAGGATTGATTGATGAGTTTAACTACTGAAATTGAGAAGACAAAGAGAGGGCTAAGCTTAGAAAAGAGATGCTAGTTCAGTCCAAACTAGAACATCATTCGGTTAATGGATCATAACTGGAGTTGTAGAACTTGGATTTAGGTCTGGTTTATATGTATGAAAAGCTAAGACATAGGCCTAAAACTTTCATGAAGAGTCCAAGATTTAAAAATGCCATTTTCGAGTTCAAATGGTAGCAACAACGGAGAAGTTGAAATCTATCCTACAGCCCAGACACTGTTTAATTTTCAGCCCATATCTTGAGTTTTAGAAGTCTAAATATGTCAATTCTTGTTTTGTTGGAAAGCTGAGACAATTGCCCAGAACTTTAATAAAGACAATCTGTTCCAATTCTGATGTTAGGAATGACGTTTTGTTCAGACAAGAAGATAAGGATTGTCATCAAGTCAAGATGTGGCCACCCACTCAACAATTAGTCATCAAATCAATAATTCTGAATTTTAGCCTTTAAAAGGAGGCATTTTCCATGCATTTAGGCGTCTTGGTTTTCAGATCAAAATCATGTTCTTGCTCTCTTTCTTTATATTTTTGTAATGCTTAAGTTTTGCTTTCATTAATCTCTTGTTTATGCTTTTCATTTCCTTTACTATACTTATATAATTATGTTCTTGTCTTGTTTATCTATATTTCTCTTATTCATAATGTTCAACTAAGTTTATTATGTTAAGGTGAAAAGGTTACATTAATGGTGTAAGAATAAGTATAATATAAACTCAACTTGGACTTTAATATTTGATACTAACATATTTTGTATTTATTATCTTACTCACTCTTAATACCTTGCTTGATAAATGGTAATCTAGATTTGTGTTGAACAACCCTGGGTACAACAAATACTTGACACTTTCATAGCCCAACTGTAAGGTATAACCGATACCTGTGCTATGAAAGGAACTTGATTTGTTGTTAATATAAGTTATCACCATGAATACCTGATAATATTTACAAGTATTGACATTAGTCGAATAAGATAATTAATGCAATCATGTTAATAATTTATAATCCGATTGGAACCTCCTTTATGTGTGGTTTCCAGTCAAGTAATAAAAAGAGTTTATACTATACTTGTTTGAAATACTATTAGTGGATTCTCTAACCTTGACAATTATTTTATCATTGTTTAATCCTTACATCAATGTCACACCTCAAAAGTTCTCTTCAACTCCTTTCATTTATTGTTTATAATTTTATATAATTCACCTCCCTGTGGTTCGACCCCGTTCTTACTGAGTTATTTATTACTTTGACACTCTTGCACTTGGGATAAGACATTAATCTTTTGGTCGTGTCACCGCCCCAACCCAAAATGACTAGGTTGGGTCCGGCCCAATCCAAAAAATCCTTTCAAAATTTTTTTGTTACTTTCACGCGTATTTTTTTATCAAATTTTTCTTAATACTAGTTTCTATTTTTATACCGTAAAGATACAATCCGATATTAAAATACCTGGTTTTCTCTAAAAATGTTGCAAAAGGAAAATTATATATAAAAATATGTCTTATTTTCTTGCATACAGCCTAGTATCTCAAAGATAAGAAAAAAAAAATCATCACATCGTATTTTCGTACAACAAAAATTCAAAAAATATATGTTTTAACATGCATTTTGGCTTTAAGAACCAGTTTATTAAAGCCATGAGAATTAGGCCAATATTTCAAAAACACCTAAAAAATATTTTTTTTTCTTTTAGTATCTAAGATTAGAGGTGTTCAAAAAAACCGATAAACCGAGTAAACCGATAAAAAATTAACCAAAAAACCAAACCAAAAAATAAAACCGATTAAACCGATTAGATTATGTAGAAAAAATCCCGGTTTGGTTCGGTTTTGTAGTGCAGAAACCGGGTTAACTGGACTGGACCGGTTAAAAAAAGGGTCCCTAGGCTAGTATAAATAGAAAAAGTTGTCACGTCGCGCCCCTTTCTGCTCTCCAGTTTACTCTCCCCTAACATTAAACATTTCAATTTCAATTTTCAAACAATCTCTCCTCTCACTGCTCAGAGCCACCCGCCCCCGCCCTCTCTAGCCTCTACTAAGGCCGCCCCCGTACCAGAGCACCCGCAACTCGCTCCCTCTCGCCTTTTCTCCTCTCCTTCTCCACTCTCCTTAGACTAAGAAAACATAAACATAGATCGACCATCGACGTTTCCTCAGTCTCAACTGGACCAAAATAGTCTGTGTTTCCATCAGACCGACGTTTCCTCAACCTCTCAAAACCAGTGAGTTTTAATTTTTTTTCTCATTTCTAATTAATTAATTAATTAGTTAATTCGGTTAAGGTTATTGTTATTTTTAATACATTTAAGCTTATTGTTTATACGTTTCTTCCTCAGTCTCCACTGGATTAACACTATCGGTGACTCGGTGTTTCCATCAAACCGACGTTTCTTGATTTCCTCAGCCTCTCAAAACCAGTGAGTTTTAATTTTTTTTCTCCTTTCTAATAAATTCATATAGTTAAGCTTATTGTTATTTTTAATCAATTTTGTTGGGTGATGAATTTTGGTTTAGGTTTAAATTAGAATTTAGAGCTATTTGGGTGATTAAAACGAATTTTTTTTCCCTTTGTTTGAATAAAAGGGATTTAGCAATTTAGGATTATGATTATTTTTAATCAAAATTGCCGTTCTTACAATTGTTTGCAGTTTAGGATTATAGCTGTCTTGTACATGTAATTTCAGAATCTTACATGTAATTTTGTAGTTTATTTTGCTATTTTGTAAATGTAATTTCAATATCTGCTATTGTAAACTTGTGTTGATTCTGTTGTTGTTGCTGTGTTGATTCTGTTGCTGTAGCCTGTTGCTATGTTGATTCTGTTGCTTTGTTGGTTGATTACTAAAAACAGATGAATTGTTGATTTTGTTGCTATGTTGGTTGATTTATAAGGTCACATCAAGTAGTTTGATTAAAATCATGTTTATAAGCCTGTGTTGATTGACTTGATTCTGTAAACTAATTTTGTTTTGATGAGTTTTTTTTATTCGGTTTTGTTTTGTCATTCTGTAAAATGTATTCATTATTCTGTTTTGGATGATCTTGATTGGCATTTTGTATTCATTAAAATCATGTTATTCTTGTATTCATTGTTCTGTTACTTCTGTAATTATTTTTCCTCCATTGATAGATTTTCTAAGCTTGTTTTGACATGTTACTTCTGTAATATTTGTTTCATTTTAATTTTTAAACATGATTTTAATCTTTATGTTTATTAAGTGCTGAAAAGAATTGTGCAAGTGATAATGAACATATTTGCATTTGGTAATTAAAGATGGAAATCCTTCAAAATCAAAATGATTCATCCGTTGGCACTACCTCAACATCGACCAATGCCTCAGCTTCAAACACTAACCCAACATCAACTACTGCAGAATCCACCATGGATAATAAAGGTAAACAACTTCAAGTCTTTGCATCTAGGAAAAGAAATGTTGATGATAAAAAAGTCACAAATTTGGGATCATTTTACAAAACTTGATGGTGATCCCACAACCCTTAGAGCTGAATGTAATTATTGTGGAAAGGATTATGCATGTCATACTATTATTAATGGGATAAGTAATATGTGGAGTCATTTGAAAGTATGCAGAAATTTTCCTTTTGTGGTTGATAAAAAGCAAAAAATTTTGGTATTAGAACCTAATAAAGTAGGGGGTGAATTAGGAGATCGAAGTGTGGGAACTCTAAAGGCAATAGATTATGATTATGATGAATGCAGAAAGGCACTAGTGAAAATGGTTATAATTGATGAGCCTTTTAATTTTGTGGAGGGTAAGGGATTTAGATTATTTTCTAGGACCTTGCAGCCTAGATTTGATATTCCTTATCGTTTCACTGTTATGAGAGATTGTTTGAAACTTTATGTTGAAGAGAAGGAAAATTAAAAAGAGCTCTTAAGGGTCAACGATTATGCTTAACAACAAATACATGGACATCAATCCAAAACATTAACTATATGTCCTTAATAGCTCATTGGATTGATAATGAATGGAATTTGTATAAAAGAATTCTGAATTTTTATCAAGTTTCGAATCATATGGGTGAGACAATTGGTCAAGTTATTGAGAATTGTTTGTTAGATTGGGGGATTGATAAACTTTTAACTGTTACAGTAGATAATACAAGCTCTAATAGTGTTACTATTTCATATTTAAAGAATGTGATGAAAGATTGGCCAACTAATATATTGTCAAATGAACATTTGCATTTTAAATGTTGTGACACATTATAAACCTCATTATATGTGATGGTTTGAAAGAGATGAATGTTTCGATTGTTAAGATTTGAAATGCAATTAGATTTGTGAGATCTTCACCATCTAGGCTACTTGCATTTAAAAAGTTTGCAGAAAAGTTGCATATAGAGTGTAAGAAATCATTGTGTTTGGATGTCGCAACTCGATGGAATTCAACTTATCTTATGTTAGAAGCTGTTGAAAAGTTTGAAAAGGTGTTTATGAGGTTAAGTCAAAGTGAACCTAGGTATGTGAGTTACTTTTTGGAGGTTGATTCAAAAGGAAATAAAAAAACATAGGGCCACCTAGTTTGGAGAATTGGGAAAATGCTAGAACTTTGCTGAAGTTTTTAAAGATCTTTTACATGGTTATATTGAAATTTTCTGGCTCATTGCATGTTACATCAAATTCTTTCTTCAATGAATTGATTTACATGCATACAAACTTGTTGTAATTGTGTAAAAATAGAGATAATATTTTGAGTGGAATGGCGATGAACATGATGAGTAAGTTTGAGAAGTATTGGGGTAGTGGAGCAAATCAGAATTTTTTATTGTATGTGACTAATGTTTTGGATCCATGTCTTAAGTTGAAATATGTGAAATTTTGTTTTGGTCAGTTTATGATTATGACAAAGCACAATTGCTAACAAAAAAATGAAAAATAATTTGGTGAGCTTATATGAGTTTTATTTGAAAGCCGATGAAATGATGGATGATACTAGGCATAAACAAGATGTTAATGATGCTATTGATGACATGGAGGTAGATGTTAACACTTTAGCTCGGTTCAAATGGCACTTACTAAAGAAAGATAATGTGGAAAATAGAAATGAGGTTGAGAGGTATTTGGTTGATGGTTGTGAGGATCCTAATGATGATAAATTAGATATTTTAGGTTGGTGGAAGATTAATGCTTCAAAATATAAGATACTTTTGAAAGTTGCACAACATATTCTGGCTATTTCTATATCCATAGTGGCTTCTGAATCAGCATTTAGCACAGGTGGTCGTATACTCGACCAATTTCAAAGTTCTCTATCTCCAACAACAGTTTAAACACTTATTTGTTGTCAAAATTGGTTGCATCATGGTCCAATTCCAACTGATAATACAACCTTGATGAATGATTTTGAAACCTACGAAAACCTTGAATAGGGTAATGTTTCTTAAAAACTTACAACTTTTATTTTATGATTTATTAATTAACACATTTTTATTCTAACATGTTTAATATTTTATTTTGTAGAATTTGGTGGAAAGTTACATTTAGCAACGGATGATAATTAGTTCACAAATTGTGATGCATTTATTGAAAACGTATGGTATAAATATCTTTTTTTATTTTTATATCTTCTGATTTAATTTATCATGTTATAATTCTAGATTATGAATTTCAGGAATCAAAGTGCAATGCTCTTGAAGTGCTTTTTTATTAAGACGATGTGCACATGAAGATTTATTTTTTGTGGCTTGGAATGTTTTATGATAATGTTATTTGTTGTTTTTTCGTTAAGCCCTTTGAAGGCAATGGTTTGTAATTTGGACTTTAACTTATTGGTGTGTGATTGTGAGTGTGTGTTATTTATTTAAACTTTTCGGAAGTAGAAAAATATTAGTAAGTTAAAAAATATATTGAAAACAAGATTGATATTAATAATTTCATATAAATGATTATTCATTAACCAAAAAATTTAATAAACATAAGATTGACAATAATAATTTAATACAATTGAATATTTAGGGGTAAAAAAATTAAATATATTTGGAATCTTCAAAAAAAATGAGACAATATCAACATTAATTGTAAGCCCAATAGAAATCCATTAGAAGCCCATTAAAAAGCCTATTAAAAAGCCCAAAATAAGCCTATAGGTTTGTCCTTTTTTTGATAAAAAAATCAAACCGAAACTGGCCGGTTTAGGCCGGTTCCAGTTCGATTTCGGGTCTCTTTTTTTCGGTTTGGCTGTTTTTCGGGTAAAAACCGAACCGAATAAAAAATGATCACCCTTATCTAGGATTATGAATTTATACGTAAAATGTATTCCCGATATTAAAAAGGTAGTTCCTTTTTATTGACATTAGAACGGTTAGGTTTTTACTCGATAAGATAAGGACCTCCTTACCGAGGAGGACTTTTCTTAAACCATAGACGGACCAACAATTATAAATACAATAACACCTTAGCTTTTTATCATACAATCAAACAATGCAGCTTACCTTAGGTAGGGCGTATTTGGGGTGCTAATACCTTCCCTTTACGCAACCAGTCCCCGTACCAGATCTCTGAGATCAGTTAGGGTTTCTAGTGACCAAAATACTAGGTGGCGACTCCTATTCCCGCTTTCCACTGATAAAAGACAAGAATTTCTTATCTCCCTATATTTTCCGGATTACTTCATACCTATAAAAGTGTATGCTTCGTCGTGACGACGCAGACGTGCGACAAGTCCCTTAGTTTTTTTTCTTCTAATTTGGTCCTTAAAAATTGATTTGATTTTTGATTGGTCTTAGTAATTTGTTTTTAATGCGTGTGTATGAAGATCTTGAGGTGTTAAGGAAATGTTATGTTGCTCAACTAATTCTTGGTTTTGCGGAAAAAAACAATTCAATTTAATTTATTTACAATAATTAGAGTTTTAGGGACCAAATGTGGAATGTAAAAAATTTGCAGTCCTTTTTTTTATACCAAAATTAGGTATTGATTTGCATAGTCAAGGTAAGTTTTTTTTTCTAGTACATTAATTTTTAATTTGATACTTTCAATTTGACTTTATTTATGATTTAACGTAGTAGTTTGTTTTTGATGTCTTGATACAAGGATATTGCAATATCGAGGGAAATTTTCTGATGCTCAGTTGATGCTTGGTTTTGTGAAATAAAAAAACAATTTGACTGATTAAAAAAATCAATTTAATTTATTTACAATATTTATAGCTTTATGGACCAAATTTGAGATTTAAAAAATGTTCAATTCTTTTTTTTCTATACCAAAATTAGGGATTGATTTGCATATTCAAGGTAAGTTTTTTTTTCTTCTAGTACATCAACTTTTTTTTTTTCTAATTTGATCATTTCAAATTGACTTTGTTTATGATTTGACGTGGTAGTTTGTTTTTGATGTTTTGATACGAGAATATTGCAATATCGAGGGAAATTTATGGTGCTTAGTTGATGTTTTGTTTGGCAAAATAAATAAAAATTTGATTAATTTAAAACAATTAAGTGTTAAAAGACCAAAATTAAAAGATGGACAAGTATGATGTTTGGAGCAAACGGGCATGAAAAGTTGGTTGGCACCTGCAACACATGCTAGTGGATGGAAGGCGTTTACAGTCTTCTAGAGGGCTTTGTGGCTTTTATGGACTTCTACGAAAGTATTGGAACGTCGACCCGTCTCCTTCCACATGGGATGATGTATGTCTTTGTTTATACGATGGTCTGTCATTAGTGGCCTCTTCTTTCTAATTCTCCTCTTTTCTCTCATTTTCTCTTGAAACTCGAGTTTACCATTTAAAATTTTAAAGTTGTCCTCTCATTTACTGATATTTCACCTTTGTACTCGTGCTCTAATTTTTATTCTTTGCTATTTTGTAAAATGTCGATTTGTTTGGTTAATTTAATAATATGATTAAGAAGTTAATCGGGCTTCATGTTTTTTCCGAATGTGGTATTTCCAGTCTAATAACTCGGGTCATGGGTTTAAAAAGTTAACTAGGCTTGACATTGTTATTTTTTTTTCACTTATTTGTTTTTTTTATTTCACCCCTTAACTTTTTTAAAAAGAAACAGGTTTCATGATTTGTTTTTTTGGTTTTATTTTTATTAGGTTATCTCGATTTCATATCGTGGATAACATGTCTAGTAGGTTTATTTAGGTATTTTTTGAGACATTTTTTTTTATATTTTTTAGTTTCATCCTTTAAAATTGATTTCTTTTTAAATTAAGGTTCATCATTTTTCCTGTTTTTGTCTTTTATTAGATTACAACATTAGCATGATCCGGCTCGCAAGGTTTGATGGTCTTAATTGCGTTTACAGGTGTTTTATTTTTTCTTGGTTTTTTTTTTATGATTTTGTTTTCTTCTAATTCCATCCTTATACATGTGGATTGGTGGGAATTGGCTATCGTTATTTTATTTTATTTTTATAGGGTTGCCTTAGGGTCTTTTTTTAACTTTTTTTTTTCTAATTTCATCCTTCTTTTTTATGACCTTTTTATTTCCCAATTTTATCCTGGCTACGAGTTGCTAAACTTACTCGGGTTAACTCGACAAGTTTTGTTTTGACATTTTTATTTTTATTTTTTTATTTTCATCCTTTAACATTAGGTTATCTTGGAATTCAACTTCATAATTTTTTTTTTCTTATGGCAAGTGTTCTTTTTCTACATGTCATCTTTATCACTTCTGCTTTTAAAATTTGATCCATTTAGTGTCTTTACCTTTTCTATCATATAACTAAATGGAACCACTTTATTGAACCCATTAGGGTGCACATATCTTTTTTCTTCCTTAAAACATGTTAGCGACATTTGAACATCTTCTTTAATGTTACAAAAAAACCTTGCCCGCCATTGCGGCCCACCTATTTATGATATGATGATTAAGAATACATGTTTGATATTTTAGTTAAAATATTAAATTTAGTATTTAATATAATTTATTAAATTTACGTTAATGTATTAGATTAATATGAGTTATATATTTTTAAAATGCTCTATAAAATTAATTTAGTTTTAATTTATAGGTAAGCTAGTTTGAAAATAAAATGTATTTTCGATAAAAACAAATAACTTCTTTGAAAACACATCTTATCCTGAACTTAAAAAAAATCCTTGAATCACATTTCAAACTCCACGCAACCTTGATGTACATTAGATAAAATTAAAGTGATTTTTATCCCATTTTAAGAACTTGAAGTATTTTGATAAGAAAAATAGTCACTTAAAAATCTAGAGTGAGTTTTTTAGTATAAGACTAAATTGGTGGCCCACGCTATACTGTGGGTCGGATCGATTTTTCTCTAGTAAAAAAAAAAAATCTCAGACAATGCTAATATTTTTAAAGAAAAAAGAAAAAAAAGTTAAGACTCGAATCATTGATTGAAATAGGTTTAATAAGTTTGGTTAATTTAATAATATGATTAAAAACTATAATGACAATAAATAAACCAAACTAAACAAAAAAACTTGACAATGATTAACTACAAAAAACGAACGCTTGTCAATATTATGGAAAGATATTCTCCAAGTATTCTTAAAAGATCTCCATAATCTTATTTGATAACAAAGAAAAAAAATTAAATTAGAACATGATAAAACCATAGAAAGCAAAATTAAAAAAACTTAAAGGTTAGTTCCTAGCACATCAAGTATTTAAGGACAAAATTGAAAAAAAATCAATTTTAAAAAAGGAAAAAAAGATGACCCTTGCCCACTTGAGTCAGCTTGCTAAATCCATGACTTGATTATGAAACCGAGATAACCTAGTTGAAAGAAAATTGAATAAAATTACGAAGCTCAATTCTCAAATCAACATAATGTTGAAAGGTGATTTTTTTTAAATAAAACCCAAGTTTTTAAAGAAAAGAAAAGAAAAGAAAAAAGATCCAAGTCAACTTAGATTAACTTGTCAAACCCGCAATCTCGCAACCTGAGATATGAGAACATGATAATTCCACAGAAAAAAAAGAAGAAAAATATATTCATGAAGCCCAATCCACAACCAATCGAATATTGAAAGATGAATATGAAACAAAATTAATTTAAAAATTGACATAACAAATGACCAAAGTCAACATGGACTACTCTTCGAAACTTGTGTCCTAGGTCATGGGGCTAAGATTACCCAATAAAAGGCAATCTTAAAATAATCATGATAAAATTTCAAATCAACTAAAGCCTAAAGGATGAAATTAAAGAAAAAAAAATTGATAAAAAAAAAGATTACAAAAAAAAGAATAAGGACTAAATTTGACATAAAAATAAAATAAAATAAAAAGTTGAAGGGTCAAATTGAAAAAAAAATCAATTAAGAAAAGGATCCAAAACAAGAAAATAGAAATAAAAACAATGAGGAATAAATTTAATAAAAAAAATAAATGAAACCAAATGCTATAGAATGAAATTGAAAATAAAATTAATAAAAAAAATGACCAACAAAAAGCAATCATAAGAATGATGATCAAATTTGATACAAAAATAAAATAACACAAAACCTTTCAATTTTGCTAGGCCAATGTGAATCTCGATGAGAGGAGGGAGAAAATAGGTAGGACAAGAAAAAACAGCCGCTAAAGCGTTACCGTTGCGCATTCTTAGAAGTGTGTTGGCCCACGTAGAAGAGCTCAGTATGCCGGTTTGACTAGTGTGATAATATTTGTAAGTAAACAAAATCACAACAAGAAGTAAAGTTTTTTTATGTAGAAAAGAATGTCGAAACCAGAAAGACTAATTATGCTATTGAGTATTGAACTTTACCAAATTCATTACTATTTAGAAATCAAACTGAAATTTTATAGATTTGACCACCTAAATTAAACTAAAATGTTTGATGGAAGTAAATTAAAAGAATTAGAGAATAAAACTTAAGGTTGAAGAGATAATAAAAATAAATCTAGAGCTTTTAGTTTCACTTAGTTAATTGACACGACCAAAAGATTGATATCTTCTCCCAAGTGCAGGAGTGTCGAAGTAATAAATAACCCGGCAAGACCGGGGTTGAATCACAGGGAGGTTAACTATATAAATTATAAACAACAACAAGTTAAAGAGAGCTTTGAGATGTGATATTGATGTAAGGATTAAACAAGGATAAAATAATTGTCAAGGTTAGAGGATCCATTAATGATATTTCAAACAAGTATAGTATAAACTCTTTTTATTGCTCAACTGGAAACCACACACAAAGGAGGTTTTTATCGGATTATAAATTGTTAACATGATTACATTAGTTATCTTATTCGAATAATGCTAATACTTGTAAATGTTGTCAAGCATTCATGATTATAACTTATGTTAACAACAGATTAAGTTCCTTTCATAGCACATGTGTCGGTTATACCATACGGTTGGGCTATGAAAGTGTCAAGTATTTGTTGTACCAAGGGTTATACAACATAAATCTAGATTAACCATTTAATAAGCAAAGTATTAAAAGTGAACAAGATAACAAATATAAAACATGTTAGTATCAAACATTAAGGTCCATATTGAGTTTATATTATACTTTTTCTTACACCATTAGTGTAACCTTTTCACATTGACATGATAAACTTAGCTAAACATAATGAAAGAGAGAAACATAAATAAACAAAGAAAGGAAATGAAAAGCATAAGTAAGAGATTAATATAAGCAAAACTTAAGCATTACAAAATATAAAGAGAGAGCAAAAGCCTGACCTTGATCTGAAAACCAAGATGCCTAAATACATGGCAAATGCCTCTTTTTATAGGCCAAAATTCAAAACTATTGATTTGTTGACTAATTATTGAGTGGGTGGCCACATCCTGACTTGGTGACAATCCTTATCTTCTTGTATGCCAAAAACATCATTGATAACGTCATAATGTGAACAGACTTAAATCATGAAAGTTCTAGCAAATTGTCTCAGCTTTCCAGAAAACAAAGTTGAGGTCATTTGGACTTCTAGAACTCAAGATATGGGTTGAACACTGAACAGTGTCTGGGCTGCATGACAGATTCGGACTTCTCCTTTGTTGCTATAATTTGGACTTAAAAACAACCTTTTTAAATCTTGGACTCTTGATGAAAGTTTTAGGCCTATGTCTTAGCTTTCCATCCATATAAGACAGACCTAAATCTAAGATCTACAACTCCAGATATGACCCAATGACCGAAGAGTGTTCCATTTTGTACTAAACCAGCATCTCTTTTCTAAGTTTGACCTTCTCTTTGTCCTTTCAATTTCCGTACTTAACTCATCAATCAATCCATTCATTTATGTGATAGGCCTGCATTTATGATGAAAATTTACCATAAATTAAAGATATCTTATGGTATCAGACTTGTTATTATAAAACATGCTTTAGTTAAGGAGTTATTGATACTTCAAGTGCAAAATGATGATATAAAACCTTGATAAAAATGCACTTTTAAGTACTCATCATTAATCCTACACAATTTATTATTCCTTGTCATAAAATTCCAAATTTTCATGTTGACGATTAAAAGATCTCTTAATTATTCAATTTTTCCTCTCGAGCAACATTAAAATAAATCCACCTAATAATTCAACATATATTTATGTAAATTTAATTATTTATAGATTCATTAAGTTGTTTGGATTTTTCTTAAATAAAATCACATTAATCACGGTAAAGTATATCTATCTTTCACTTAACTAATGATGTTTAGTCTTTAGAGCTTCTAATCATAAATTACCTCTTAGTATTATTATGATTCATTAGATCAAACAATAATTGGTCAAAAAATTATAAGTAATAAGATCAAGGATAGACACTCTATATGAAAGAAATTGAAAATAAATTAACTTGAAATTTAAATTGCATAATCAAAACTAGAATACATCAAAGCCCTAGAAAAATAACTTTGGTTCATAATAAATCTAAAAAAACCATGTTCTTATTATAAATACATCAAAGGAAAACTAAGGAGAATAATAAAACTCATTTGCTTGGAATCGGTTGACGAAACACTCCACGACAATGTCTAGTTTCTTCTAGTTCTCCCTTCCTCTCGTTCTCTAGTTTCAATGGTAAAAGAACCTCTTTGTTTTATTCATCTTTGATCATGGTCTCTCCTCTTGGTCTCCTCCTCCTTTAGTCCCTAATCTCCTTTTATTTGTTTCTTGATTTTCCTTCAAAAACTAGCAGATTACAACTTTTGACTTCAAACCTTATATTCACTAACATAATTAATTATTTTGAGAAAGTCATAGACACAAAAGTTGTAGATCACCCTCTTATCATTTTTAAGAAACCAAGATAGTATAATTATGATATTTATAGAGAAAGTTATGTTTGATTTACCGATATGTATTCCTAAAATTTCAGGTACTAAAAGTTCTTATTTTTACAACAATAAATTTCATTTTTACTTCTCTTCTTTACCAAAACGTGTACACCACCTCTTCAAGATAAAAATTCCTCATTTAATTAGCTTTTAAATGAGATTCCATAAATTTATTTCTTCCTACATATAAATAAAAATAAATAATTAAAAACTATGTAAAATAGAAATATTTAAGATAAACTAGCATAAAATTAAAAGTAATAATAGGTAAAAATCATATAAGAATCAAGCACATCATTGACTACCTAGTCAAATTCCAAATAAAGCCAATATGAAGAGATCAAATTGAAAAAGAAAAAGCTGAGGGACTGAAATTAAAAAAAAAGGACTAAACATTTTTTTAAGCTCTGAATATGGTCCCTAAAGCTTTGGTTATTTTAAATCAATGAAATTGATTTTTTTTTGCCAAACAAAGCAACAAAACATTTCCTCGTTACCCTAAGATCCCCATATACAAGCATAAAAATGATAAATCATGGAAACCAATCACAAATCAAAACAATGTTAAAAGGTTAAATAAAAAGAAAAAGAAACTGATGGATCAAAACATAGAAAATCTTAAGGACCAAGAAAAAAGAGAAACAATGTCAGATGAACAATATTTCTCCTCACATGTTACAACGAAACACTTGGCCCTTTTAGGTTTTTGTCAATAATCTCAAACCATATTGTTTGCTTTGGTCATGCTAATAATTTAAATATAATTTTTTTTTATCTAACTTTAAAAGTGAGAGTTGAAATTTTTTTTTTTAAAAGAATCATAAAACCAACTAAAAAAATGATAATAAAAAATTTATCTTCCTATATTTCTATAATAATCAACTATTTTTTTTATATGAAAATTAAGGCCAATTAGACTTTAAATCTCCTGTTTCAACACCAACAATCCCATACACAGAATTAAGTTCAGTGAAAGTATCCATTAGTTTTTAAAGTCGTTTTTCATATATATATATATATATATATATATATATATATATATATATATATATAACCCACCCAATAAATAGATGGATAGGAAGCATGGACATATTTTTTGAGTTTGTTTATGGGCATGTGTGTGATTTATCTTCCAAACAAGGAAGAGCGAAAAGCAAAAAATATGAGCCATTGGATAAATGAGGACATTAGAAACCCATCTCGTGTAATGTGGATAGGATGTGACCCGTCGAATGATGAAACATGTGTGAATAGGGAGCGACGGTGGGGTCTATGACCTTTTGATGAATTTTGCTTATCGTGGACTGGAGTGGATTCTTCTTTTATTGTTGCCATGCTTTTAGATTTTTTTCCACTTTTTGTTCACAGCTAGTAGTGTGGTAAATGATTTTATTTTTGGGATCGTTAGTAAAATCATATTGTCTTCATTTTCATTCTATAACAAGGAAAATATCTTCACATAATAATAATAATAATAATAATAATAATAATTGGTGGACTGTAATTTTGTACTCATAGATTTATTAATGTATATTTACCTTATAATTTAATATTTTCCAAATTCTCCTTATTACAATTATAAAAGAAACTAAAACTACTCAGCATTTTACCATAGACATATACACAATGATGCATTGTGAATTCAAACAATGCAGTGCATTAGTTGTTTATGTTTTGGTTTGTTGGCATTTGGCTTGTGCCAAGGGAAGCTTCAAGTCATTTAGGGATGATTTTTGTGATGTCGATTGGAGCTATGTGTGGATGTTTTCTCGTGGAGTCTAGGTAACTATAGGTGCGGGCATTAGCATCCTTTCTAGGTTATGCTTGTGGCTTGCTTGATTCTAGCCAACCACCACCATTCTGGTCACCATAATAACAACCTTACCCTCTCCTCATCATCCAACAAACTTTCCTCGCCTTCTCTTGTCAGAAAACACCAAAAAAAAAAAAAAAAGGAAGAGAAAGAAAAAATAGACATCCAAAACTTTAATACACTGGATTTCTCTCGCTGGCCGGAGGTGATCAACACTGCCAACACCATTTGAAAGAGAAAGAAGTGGTGCTTCCTGTAGACTAGGTCATACACCTCCTCTCTCCATGGTTTAGGCAAACAACATGTGACAATTAAAGCTGTAAAAAAAATTGCATTTGGGAAAAAAAAAAGGCCAAACTTTGAACAACCAGATCTCCCTATACCATCGGACGTGACCTACACCACCACCACCAATAGAAAGAAGAGGGAAATGGTGTTTCATACAGACAAGACAAGGCCATGCACCTCCTCTCCTAATGATTTAAACAAATGATGCGACACAATCTAAGCCGCCACTACTAATTTTTACAACACCTTTCCAAAATTGTTTCACCATTTTCACCTACTATTTCAGCCTTTTCTAGTCCACCTCATCCATTTTAAAACATCCATTTTGAACCTTAAATATCATTTGAATAATTATTTTGGCTTATTGTTGATTTAAATGTGTGTTAAGATGAGATTTTTGGGTTTGAACTAATGTTGAGATTGATTGCGTATGTGTGTGGACACTTGAATTTTTTGTGTTTAATTTCCTAACATGATGTGTTTTCTGGATGAATGTGTATTACAAATGGATTCAATATGTTTTCAATTTTTCTGGGGTTTATGTATGTAGGCTGAATCTTTCAAGAGTTTATATCTTGCACTTTTTTGATGTTCTTGACCATTCCTTTGTGTTATTTATGTGGAAGTTTGCTTTTTTCATAAAAGTATAATATTTACACTCATACATACAATTGCATTGGGTTTTATAACTTGTTTATAAAACCCACTAAGGGTTTAACCCACATTAAAAGGCCTTTATGGACTCACATTTCAAAACCCCTTTTAAAAAAGCTTTCCCTTTTTTAGAACCATAAAAAAAATAATATTTTGCTATTCACTCATTGATGATATGTAAGTTTAATATTCATTGATGATATCTAACTGTCAATCAAAGGTATTAATTTTTCTTAGTAAGTCCAAAATATTCATGTCACTAGATCTTATCTCCAAGTAGATCAACTCATAATGGTTATTGCTTGGATGGATATTTAGGATTGGGGCAAGAACACCTCATTTAAAAAAAAAATTTATTAGTGAACCTCAGTACTATAGGATAAATGAACCTGAATAAGTCGTTATTCATAGGCTGTTGTTGCAAAACAAACTATTTAGCAACGATTCCTTCTAGGATTTTGGCTGGGTTTAATAAGTCTAATAAAGTCCCACTTAATTATTCATTGACATGGTTTGATAGACTATTAATAGTCACAAGTCACAATCAAGAGTAAATGGTTATAGATTTGTCAACTCACCAAGCAATTATAAGTGGCAAAGAAGACATGGACTTTAAAATAATAGGCTTAAATCCACTCGTCCACTCAAAGTTTAGCTCATTGTAATATGCCTATTCTCATCAATATAGATAAAATCACCGGTATTAGACACAAAAAGCCATTAGAAATAGAACATAAGCAGTAATGTAGCTTACATTAGGTAGGATACTTTAGAGTGATAATATTTTTCTTTTCGCACAACCAATTCCTTACCTTAGAATTCTGAAGTTCAGTTAGGGTTTTCTAATGACTATAATAGGTGATGACTCCTTTTCGACATAAAGTTTTTCCCCCTCTTTGAACACAAAAAGCCTTTTCTCTTCTAGAAAAAAAGGCGAGTAACCGCAATGTCAGGTGTGATAAAGGGGTTTCATCAATTTATTATGAAAAAAAAGACAAAGTTTCACCATACTCCAAAAAAAAAATCAAAATTCTTCAATGTTAAGATCCATCCACAGTAGAGCGTAAGCAATCAAGGTTGTTAAAAATGCATTTTTAACACAACATAGAAAATACAATGTAAACTTAGATCGTAAAATCAGAAAACCATAAGTAATTTTTTTTAAAATATTTTCATGGCTTAATTACAAGAAAGGAAATTCTCTTAAACTTTAAATCAACAAGTTTCAACAGGAGTATACATACAAAGAATCAAAATAC